>ENA-ORCT01000448-ORCT01000448.1-marine-metagenome-genome-assembly--contig:-NODE-448-length-19944-cov-3.627171_pt1 | contig 19944 bp, 18 predicted proteins | sample MGYA00248632_ERZ508511 | MGnify/ENA primary metagenome ERZ508511 (study PRJEB26182, sample SAMN06268839) | marine metagenome | isolation source: Tt an P1-techrep anaerobic enrichment on pine from sediment...
GCCCGATTGCTGGCTGGAACTGACCATCCGCGAGGGGCGCAACCGGCAGGTGCGGCGGATGACGGCCGCGGTGGGCCATCCCACGCTGCGGCTGATCCGCTGCCGCGTGGGCGCCTGGACGATCGACGGGCTGAAGCCCGGCGAATGGCGCGAGGCCTAGAGCCGGGTGACCACGGCCCCGCCTGCCCGCATCTCGCCCTCTGCGCGGTCGAAGCGCAGATAGGCGATGGCGCGGTCGCCCGCCCGGCTGTGCAGGATGCCCGCGGGCTTGCCGTCGGCGGTGATCTCGGTGCCGGGCTCCGCCGCGCCCTCGACCCGCACGCAGGCCAGGCCCTTGCGCAGCTCCGTCTTGTGTTTCATCCGGGCCGTGACCTCCTGGCCGACATAGCAGCCCTTCCGGAAATCGACGCCATGCAGGCGCTCGAACCCGGTCTCGAGGATATAGGTCTCGGGCGTCAGCTCGACGCCTGTCTCGGGGATGCAATGGGCGACCCGGAGCGCCGTCCAGTCGATCCGCGGCTCGCCGCCCTCCTCCTCGGAATAGAGGCGCCAGCCCAAGGCGTCGTGACGGGGGTCGGGCAGGGCGCCTTGCGGGGCGGGGCCGGTGCCGCGGGTGACATGCAGCGCGCTGGGGGCGATCTGAACATCGGCGCGCAGCTTGTACATGCCCAGCCGCTGGCTGAGCTGCGGAGCGACCGCGCTGGCCACATCCAGCAGGATCGCCTCGCCCCGCACGGCGAGGAAGAAATCGGCGATGAATTTCCCCTGCGGGGTCAGCAGGGCGGCATAGGTCAGGCTGCCCTCGCTGCGCGGCACGTCATTGGTGACGAGCCCCTGCAGGAAGTCGAACCGGTCGGCGCCGGTAATTTCAAGCAGCGTGCGGTCGGGGATGCGTTCGCCTGGCATGGGGCCTCCGTTCGCTTGTGGTTCGGGGGGACTATAGGCGCTCAGCTGCCGGATGCGAATTGCAGCTGGTAGAGGCCGGAATAGAGGCCGCCCCGGGCGATCAGCTCGTCATGGCGGCCCTGTTCGGCGACCTGGCCCTTGTCCATCACGATGATCCGGTCGGCATTTCGGACGGTCGACAGGCGATGCGCGATGACCAGCGTCGTGCGCGTCTTGGAGAGCTTCTCGAGCGCCTCCTGCACCACCTGCTCGGATTTCGCGTCCAGCGCCGAGGTGGCCTCGTCCAGCAGCAGGACCGGTGCGTCGCGCAACAGCGCCCGGGCGATCGCCACGCGCTGGCGCTGACCGCCCGAGAGATTGCCGCCCCGCGGCCCCGCGGGGCTGTCCAGCCCGTTGGGCAGGCCGGGCAGGAAATCGGTGATATGGGCGGCCTGCAGCACCTCTTGCAGGTGGGCCTCGGAGACATCGGTGCGGCCCAGCAGGATGTTGTCGCGCAGCGTCTCGTCGAAAAGGTGCGAGTCCTGGCTGACCACGGCGAAATTGCTGCGCAGCTCGGGCAGCGCCATCTGCTCGATGGGCGTGCCGCCCAGGGTGATCCGGCCCTGCTGCGGCTCCACGAGCCGGGTCAGCAGGTTGAACACGGTGCTCTTGCCCGCGCCCGAGGGGCCCACCAGAGCGGTCATCTGACCCGCCCCGGCGGTCAGGCTGAGGCCGTTCAGAACGGGCGTATCCTCATAGGCAAGATGCACGTTTTCAAGAACGATATCAGCGTCTTCTGGCGCGCAGCTCAGGCTGCGCGGGCGGGCGGGGGACAGGATGGTGGGCTGTTCCTCGAACACCGAATGCAGCCGCTCCAGGCTCGCCAGCGCCGCCTGCCAGGCGCCGGTGACATTGCCCAGCCTGCGCAGCGGCTCGAACACGAGGGCCATGGCGGTGAAGAAGCTCATGAACTCGCCCACGGTCTTTTCGCCATCGATGATCTGCACGCCGCCGTAATAGAGCACGCCGAGAAAGCCGATCGCGGCCACGATATCCATCAGCGCCGGGATCGCGGCCTGCCCTGCCTCCGAGCGGACCTGGGCCCGCACGAAGCCGTCCACGGTGCGGCCGAAGCGGTCATTTTCGTGGGTTTCCAGACGGTTGAGCTTGATCGTTGTGACGCCGTGAAAGATCTCGTCCAGCCGGGTGGAGATCAGCGCAGCGGCGGCGCGCGCGGCGCGGGTGGTGCGGCGCACCAGCCGTTGCAGCCCCATGATTGGCAACAGCAACAGCGGCACGCCGGCCACCGCGATCAGGGTCCAGAGCCAGTCGATCGACAGCGCCACCACGAACAGCGAGATCAGCGCCACCAGGTCGCGCCCCGCCGCGGCCAGAACCGTGGACCAGATGGTGGAGGCGACCAGCGTGTCGCCGCGCACCCGTTCGATCAGGTTGCCGGGCGGGGTCTTCTGGAACCACAGGCTGTCGAGCCCCAGCATATGACCCACCAGGTCGTGCTGCAGCGCCGCCGAAACCCTCTGCCCCACCCGTGCCATCAACACGCGCTGCCCGAACCCGGACAGGGCGCGGGCGGTGAAAATTGTAAAAATCCCACCTGCGACCAGCGGAATCGCGCCCTTGTCGCCAGATACAAACACATTATCGAACATCGGCTTGATCATGAAGCTGAGCAGCCCCAGCATCGCGCCCTCGACGGTCATCAACCCCATGGCGCAGAGGATGAGGGGCAGGTGCCGCTTCAGATAGCCCTGCCAGAGCCAGGCCACGAGGCCCTGTTTGGCGGGGCCGGGCATGTCAGGCCGCCTTGCCGCGCTTGCGCGCGAAGGACTCGGTTACGTCCGCGCGGTCATAGCGGGTCTCGATCCATTGCCTGACCGGCATGGGCGTGGCCGCGCTGTCGGCGGCATAGCGCTCCAGGATGTGATCGAGAATGCCGGTGGCGGTGGATTTCAGGTGCAGGTGGCGGAAGGACAGCTGTTTCGCCGCCTCCTCGACCGGGCGCCCCTCGACATGCATGAGGAACAGCGCCGAGGCCAGCCCCGCCCGGTCGGCGCCGGATTTGCAGTGCATCAGGAAGGGGCGCTCGGTGGTTTCCAGAATGTCCAGAAGCTCCAGCAGCTTTTCGCGCTTGGGGGCCTTGCGGGCCTGGAACCCGGCCAGGCGCAGTTCGAGCCCCAGCTCGCGGCAGGCTTCTTCCTCGAACAGGTTGTGGCTGTGGGGGGCATCGCCGCGCAGCGAGATGATGGTCTTGATCCCCATCGCCTTGTAACGGGCCAGCCGCCTCGGCGAAGGCTGGTTCGAGCGCCACACGCCGGGCACGATCTCGGCCAGGTTGGTCCACCACAGGCGCAGGAAGGCATGGTCCATCAGATGGAAGTGCCAGAAGGCCGCCCGCCGGCCGGCCGGCGTGGCAAAGCGCTGGAGGAGCGTTTCGCGATAGTTGCGATCGGTTTTGTCCAGACGGGTCTTGAGCGGGTGGATCATGGTCTCTCGGTGCGCGGAGCAGAACAAAGGCGGGACATAGCGCGGATGCCCCCTCCTTTCAAGCGATTGACGGCAGCGCGGGGCGGGCCTACAGGAAATTGTTCTTCCGAAAAAGGAATTTGCCATGCCGCTGAGCCACGGTCGCCCCTATCTCGCCATTCCCGGCCCCTCGGTCATGCCTGATCGCGTTTTGCAGGCCATGCACCGTCCCGCGCCGAACATCTATGCCGGCGCGCTGGTCGACATGGTGGATGGCATGATCCCTGACCTCAAGGCCGTCGCGCGCACGGCCCACAATGCCGCGATCTACATCTCCAACGGCCATGGCGGGTGGGAGGCGGCGGTGGCCAACACGCTGTCGCGCGGCGACAAGGTGCTGGTGCTGGCCACCGGCCGGTTCGGCCACGGCTGGGCCGAGATCGGGCGCCGGATGGGGCTCGATGTCGAAATCCTCGATTTCGGCAAGCGCGCGCCGGTGGACCCGGCCCGGGTCGAGGAGCGGCTTTCCGCCGACAAGGCGCATGAGCTCAAGGCGGTGCTGACGGTGCATACCGATACCTCCACCTCGGTGCGCAATGACGTGCCGGGCATCCGGGCCGCGATCGACCGGGCCGGGCACCCGGCGCTCTACATGGTCGACTGCATCGCCTCGCTGGGCTGCGACCGGTTCGAGATGGATGCGTGGGGCGTCGACGTGATGGTCACCGGCAGCCAGAAGGGGTTGATGACGCCGCCGGGGCTGAGCTTCGTCTTCTTCAACGACAAGGCCGCCGAGGCGCGTTCGCGGGTGGATCTGGTCAGCCATTACTGGGACTGGGTGCCGCGCGCCAACCCGCAGGAATTCTACCAGTATTTCGGGGGCACCGCGCCCACCCATCACCTCTATGCCCTGCGCGAGGCGCTGAACATGCTGGTGCATGAGGAAGGGCTGGAGGCCGCCTGGGCCCGCCACGCGCGGCTTTCCCAGGCGATCTGGGCGGCGCTGGAGGCTTGGGGGCAGGACGGCCCGATGGAGATGAATATCGCCGATCCCGCGATCCGCAGCCACTCGGTTACCGCGGTGCGGCTGGGCGCGCCGCATGGCACCGCGCTGCGCGACTGGGTGAGCGAGAAGGCCGGCGTGACGCTGGGCATCGGGCTGGGCATGGCGCCTCCGGGCGATCCGGCCTGGCACGGGTTCTTCCGCATCGGCCACATGGGCCATGTGAACGCGCATATGGTGCTGGGCATGCTGGGGACGATCGAGGCCGGGCTTGCCGCCCTGGACATCCCCCATGGCAAGGGCGCGCTGGAGGCGGCGGCGGCGGTGATCGCCAAGGGCTGAGCCCCGGGGCCGGTGAGGGCCGCCGGCGCTCAGCCGAGTTTCCGCCGCGCGGCCTTCAGCGCCTCGGGCAGCGCGGCGGCGAAGGCGTCGAGCTGGTCGTCGGGCCCGGCCGAGACGCGGATGCAGCGGTCCTGCGGCGCGACGAAGGGCATGCGCACGAAGATGTCACGCTCGATCAGCTCGGCCAGAACGGCCCGGGCGAAATCGCCGTCGCGCCCGCAATCCATGGCCACGAAATTGGTGGCCGAGGGCAGGGCGGTCAGGCCGTTCTCGGCCGCGATCTGCGTGAGGCGGTCACGGGCGGCGGCGGTCCGGCTCAGGATCTCGTCATGCCAGTCCTGATCCTGCAGCGCGGCCAGTGCGCCGATCTGGCTGGTGCGGGCCATGCCGAAATGGTTGCGCACCTTGTTGAAGGCCGTGATCAGCGGCGCGGCGGCGATGGCATAGCCCACCCGGGCGCCTGCCAGCCCGTAGGCCTTGGAGAAGGTCCGCATGCGGATCACGCGGGGGTCCCCGGTGTCGAGGGCGGGGGCGGTGCCCTCGGGGGCGAACTCGATATAGGCCTCGTCGAGGATCAGCAGGCTGCCCTCGGGCACGGCCTCGATCATCGCCTGGATGCGGGCGGCATCGTGCCAGGTGCCCATCGGGTTGTCGGGGTTGGAGATGTAGATCAGCTTGGCCTGCGTTTCGGCGGCCTTGGCGATCAGGGCATCGGGGTCCTCGGCATCGTCGCGGAAAGGCACCTTGTGCAGCACCCCGCCATAGCCCGCGACATGGTAGTTGAAGGTGGGATAGGCGCCCTCGGAGGTGACCACCGCGTCGCCCGGCTCCACCACCAGCCGCACGAGATAGCCCAGCAGCCCGTCGATCCCTTCGCCCACCATGATGGTCTCGGGGGCGATGCCGTGATGGGCGGCCAGCGCCTGGCGCAGCTCGAAATTCTCGGCATCGCCGTATTTCCAGCTCTCGACCGCGGCCTGCTGCATGGCGGCGATGGCCTTGGGCGAGGGGCCGAAGATGTTTTCGTTCGCGCCGAGGCGCGCGCGGAAGGGGCGGCCGCGGGCGCGCTCCTGCGTTTCGGGGCCGACGAAGGGCACGCTGGCGGGCAGCGCGGCGACGAGATCGGTATAACGGGGTCCAGTCATGGGGCGGAAGAAACCGGAAATCGCGGCGCGCGGCAAGCGTTTCCCTTGCGCGCCGGGCCGATGCGGCTAGGCTGCGCGCAAGTTTTGCGAAGGAGGCCAAGCAGATGCCGGACGCATCCTACCTGGAGACGCCGCAGGGGCGGCGCATCGCCTATCACCTCAGCGCGGGCGAGGGGCCCGGCGTGGTGTTCCTGGGCGGGCTGAAATCCGACATGGGCGGCACCAAGGCCGTCTACCTGGAGGCCTGGGCGCGGGCCGCGGGGCGGTCCTTTCTGCGCTTCGACTATTCCGGCCACGGCGAAAGCTCGGGCGCGTTCACCGATGGCTGCATCGGGGACTGGGCCGAGGATGCCGCGCAGGCCATCACCACGCTGACCGAGGGGCCGCAGGTTCTGGTGGGCTCTTCCATGGGGGGCTGGGTGTCGCTCTTGCTGGCGCGGCGGATGCCGGAGAAGGTGGCGGGGCTGGTGGGCATCGCCGCCGCGCCCGATTTCACCGAGGACAGCATGTGGGCGGGCTTCACCGACGCCCAGAAGGCCGCGCTGGAGGCCGAGGGCCATGTGGCGCTGCCCTCCGATTACAGCGACGAGCCCTATGTCATCACCCGCCGCATGATCGAGGACGGGCGCAACCAGCTGGTGCTGCGCGCGCCCCTGGCGCTGAACATGCCGGTGCGGCTGCTGCAGGGCACGGCGGATACCGACGTGCCCGCGGAGGTGGCGCTGAACCTGCTGAACCATGCCGCGGGCGAGGATATCCGCCTGACGCTGGTCAAGGGCGCCGATCACCGCTTTTCGACGCCCGACTGCCTGACCCTGGTCTCCGAAAGCGTCGCCGCCGTCCTGGCCCGGCTGGAGGGCTGAGGGCCGCGGCCGGCAGGGTCAGACCGATTTCAGGCGGGTGACCTTGGCATCGGCCTCGCCGGCATTGGCGTCGATGAAATCCAGCACCAGCGGGCGGATATTGTCGCGCCAGCTCTTGCCGGCGAAGATGCCGTAATGGCCGGCGCCGGGTTCCAGGTGGCTGGCCTTCTTGTGATCGGGCAGGCCGGTGCAGAGGTCCAGCGCCGCGATGCACTGGCCCGGGGCCGAGATGTCGTCCTCGGTGCCCTCGACGGTTTTCACCGCGACGTTGGTGATTTTGCCGATATCCACCTTCTTGCCGTCCACGGTGAAGGCGTTGCGCGCGATTTCCAGCTTCTTGAAGATGCGCTGCACCGTGGAGAGGTAGAACTCGGCCGTCATGTCCATCACGGCGAGGTATTCGTCGTAGAACCGGTTGTGCTTGTCGTGATCCCCGGCCTCGCCCTTGGCGATGCGCAGGATCTGCTCGGAAAAGGCGCGCGCGTGGCGCTCGGCATTCATGGTGACGAAGGAGGTGAGCTGCATCAGCCCGGGATAGACCAGCCGGCCCGCGCCTGCGTATTTGAATCCCACCCTCTGGATCACCAGCTGCTCGAGCTGGCCCATGGTGACGCGGTTGCCGAAATCGGTGACGTCGGTGGCCGCCGCGTCGGGGTCGATCGGGCCGCCGATCAGGGTCAGGGTGCGGGGCTGGGCGGCGGGGTCTTCCTCGGCCAGGTAGGCGGTGGCGGCCAGCGCCAGCGGCGCGGGCTGGCAGACCGCGATCACGTTGGTGTCGGGGCCGAGCGCACGCATGAAATCGACCAGGTAGAGGGTGTAGTCCTCGATGTCGAACTTGCCCTCGGAGACCGGGATGTCGCGGGCATTGTGCCAGTCGGTGACATAGACCTCGCAATCGGGCAGCAGGCTGTCCACGGTCGAGCGCAGCAGCGTGGCGTAATGGCCCGACATCGGCGCCACCAGCAGCACCTTGCGCGGCTTGGTCGGCCGGCTGCGCACGCGGAAATGGATCAGGTCGCCGAAGGGCCGGTGCACGACCGTTTCGACGCTGACCACGTGGTCGCGGCCGTCGTCGCCGACCACTGTGTAGATCCCCCAGTCGGGCTTGGCGACCATGCGGGCGAAACTCCGCTCGGTAACTTCCCCCCAGGCGGCGACCAGTTTGAAAAACGGGTTGGGAACGAGCCCCGTGATCGGGTATGACGCAAAGGAGAGGGCCGATGCACCCAGCCACTGATTGGTGTTCCTGACGCTCTCCATGAGGTCATAGGTCGCCATGTGTTTCATGTGCTCTCCTTTACCCGGGCTGGCCCGGACGGAATTCGAGGGAAGCCATTTCCCGCCGCTGAGGGGCGTTCTTAGCGTAATGCTGCGGGAGCGAAAAGCTAGGGGGAAATTTCTCGGATGACAACGGATGACGACAAGACCGACGCCCAGCTTGAGCGGATGAACGAGAACCTCGCCAAGGTCGAGGCGCTGTCCGAGCGGCTGGTCAACGCCCTGTCGAAAAAACGCCAGATCGACCCCAACCTGCAGGGGCCCGGACAGGACCTGTTCATGAAGGCCGCCACCGCCTACATGAACGATTTCGTGCACCACCCCTCGAAGATCTTCGAGCACCAGATCTCCTTCTGGGCGAAGACGGTGAAGCACTACATCGCCGCCCAGGAAGCGCTGGCCACCGGCAAGCTGGTCGCGCCCGAGGACGCCACGCCGCCCGACCCGCGCTTTTCCAACCCGCTGTGGCGGACCCATCCCTATTTCAACTTCGTCAAGCAGCAATACCTGCTCTCGGCCGAGGCGATCGAGAGCGCGGTCAAGAACATGGAGGGGCTGGAGCCGCGGGACCGCCAGCGGCTGGAATATTTCTCGCGCCAGATCATCAACATGATGTCGCCCACGAATTTCCTGGCCACCAACCCCGACGCGCTGGCCAAGGCGGTCGAGACCGAGGGGGAGTCGTTGGTCCAGGGGTTGGAGAACCTGGTGCGCGACATCGAGGCCAACGATGGCGAGCTTCTGGTCACCCTGGCCGACAGGCGGGCCTTCCGCGTGGGCGAGAACCTGGCCACCAGCCCTGGCGAGGTGGTGTTCCGCAACCGCATGTTCGAGCTGATCCAGTATGCGCCCACCACCGAGCAGGTCTATGCCACGCCCCTGATCATCTTTCCGCCCTGGATCAACAAGTTCTACATCCTGGACCTGAAAGAGCGGAACTCGCTGGTCAAATGGATCACGGACCAGGGCTTCACCCTCTTCGTGGTCAGCTGGGTGAACCCCGATACCTCCTACGCCGGTGTGGGCATGGACGACTATGTGCAGGACGGCTATCTGACCGCGATCGAGCAGGTGAAGCAGATCACCGGCGAGGACAAGGTCAACGCCGTGGGCTATTGCATCGCCGGCACCACGCTGGCGCTGACGCTGGCCCTGCTGCACAAGCGCGGCGACAAGTCGGTCCGCTCGGCCACCTTCTTCACCACCATGACCGATTTCGCGGACCAGGGGGAATTCACCGTCTTCCTGGGCGACGATTTCGTGGACGGGATCGAGCGCGAGGTGCAGGCGACGGGGTGCCTCGACAGTTTCTTCATGTCGCGGACCTTCTCCTTCCTGCGCTCCAACGACCTGATCTACGCCCCCGCCATCCGCAGCTACATGATGGGCGAGGCGCCGCCCGCCTTCGACCTGCTCTACTGGAACGGCGACAGCACCAACCTGCCGGGGAAAATGGCGGTGGAATATCTGCGCGGGCTGTGCCAGCGCAACGAGTTCGCCGAGGAGGGGTTCAAGGTGCTGGGCGAGACGGTCCGGATCAGGGATGTCAGGGTGCCGCTCTGCGCCGTGGCCTGCGAGACCGACCATATCGCCGACTGGAAGGCCAGCTTCAACGGTGTGAAGCGGATGGGCAGCCGCGACAAGACCTTCATCCTGTCCGAGTCGGGGCATATCGCGGGGATCGTCAACCCGCCCTCCAAGAAGAAATACGGCCATTACACCAATGACGCCCTGTCGGAGGACGCCGGGGCCTGGCTGGAGGGGGCGACCTATCACCAGGGTTCGTGGTGGCCGCGCTGGGGCGAATGGCTGCGCCGCCGCTCTGGCCGCAAGATTCCGGCCCGCCAGCCGGGCGATTCGGCCCATCCCTCGCTGGCCAAGGCCCCGGGAACCTATGTTCTGTCCCGTGATGTGATTGAAAATAAACCAAAATAATAAATGCTGCGCTGCAGCGGAAATTTCTTGCAATGCTGCACTGCGGCAGGTATATATTTTGCAGGCGCAGAATTTGGGGTTTCCCAAGCAAGGAGTTTCAGAAATGACCACCGCGCAAGATTTTTCGAAGATGATGCAGGACATGCTGGGCGCGTTCCCGGTGGACGCGACCGCTGCCCAGGATGCTTTCAAAACCCAGGCCTCGCTGGCTGAAAAGCTTTCGAAAGTGGCCCTGGAAGCTGCCGAGAAATCCACCGAGATCTCGGCCAAATGGACCAAGGACACCCTGTCCAAGCTGGGCACCGTGGCCACCGTCAAGGAAGAGCCCACCGATTACTCGAAGGCCATGACCGATTTCGCCTCGTCCACCGCCGAGATGGCCGCCGAGAACATGGCCGCCTTCGCCGAAGTGGCCAAGAAGGTGCAGATGGAAACCGTCGAGCTGATGCTGGCCGCCGGCAAGGACTTCTCCGAGGACGCGACCGCGGCCGTCAAGAAGGCCACCGACGAGGCCGCTGCCGCCGCCAAGAAGGCGACCGCCGCTGCCAAGTAAGGCGGTCCGGCAAGGACAAAAGCGTTTATCGCATCGACACCTCCTCCCTGTCGATGGGATCGCATGGGCGGGCCTTGTGCCCGCCCTTTCTTTTTTCTGCGACTGCGCCTAAGCTTCTCTGCAGCGCAAAAAGATCCTTGGGGGGATGCACGTGACCGAAGACGCCAAACCGTTGCTGATCAAGCGTTATGCCAGCCGCCGGCTCTACAATACCGAGACCAGCGATTACGTCACGCTGGAGGATATCGCGCGCTTCATCCGCGAGGGCCGGCAGGTGCAGATCGTCGATCTGAAAAGCGGCGACGACCTGACGCGGCAATACCTGCTGCAGATCATCGCCGAGCATGAAAGCCGCGGCGAGAACGTGCTGCCGCTGGGCGTGCTGACCGACCTGGTGCGCAGCTACACCACCCAGGCGCAAAGCGTGGTGCCGCAATTCCTGGCCATGAGCTTCGAGATGCTGCGCGAGGGCCAGTCGAAGGTGATGGAGAACATGGCCTCCATGCCCAACCCCATGGCCGGGGTGCCGGGCTTCGATGCGATGCAGAAACAGCAGCAGGCCTTCCTGAAGGCCATGACCGGCGGCTGGGCCGGCGCCTCGGGCCCCGCGCCCGAGGAGGAAGAGAGCGGCACCGACGAGCTGGCGAAGATCAAGGCCCAGCTGGCCGAGCTGCAGGCCAAGCTTTCCAAGCTGAGCGAATAAGCCCGGCCGATGGTGCGGCCTGCGGGCCGCATCTCGCCCTGGCGGCGAGCTCCTCCCGGTGACCCGAGGAGGGCGCGCTTTCCGCGCGCGCGTTGCAGTTCAGACATTCAGCAGCAGGTGCTCGCGCTCCCAGGGGCTGATGACCTGCAGGAACTCGGTATATTCCAGCTCCTTCACCGCGGCATAGGTGCGGCAGAACTCCGGCCCCAGAACGCCGTGCAGGTTGTGGGCCTCGCGGAACAGGTCCAGCGCCTCCAGCACGCCGCGCGGGAAGCTGAGGTCGAGCTTGTAGGCGTCGCCGATGAATTCCTCTTTCGGGTATTTCGCCTCCATCAGCCCCAGGTAGCCGCAGGCCAGCGAGGCGGCGATGCCCAGATAGGGGTTGCAGTCCATCCCGGCCAGGCGGTTTTCCACACGCCGCGCCTCGGGCCCCGAGACCGGCACGCGCAGCCCCGTGGTGCGGTTGTCGCGGCCCCATTCCAGGTTGATGGGCGCGGCGTGGTCGGGGACGTAGCGGCGGTAGGAGTTCACGTAGGGCGCCATCAGCGCGATGGCCGAGGGCATGTGGGTCTGCAGCCCGGCGATGAAATGCAGGAAGGCGTGGCTTTCCGTCCCGTCGGGCTCGGAAAAGATGTTCTGCCCGGTCTTCGCGTCCACCACCGAGTGGTGGATATGCATGGCCGAGCCGGGCTCGTCCTCGATGGGCTTGGCCATGAAGGTGGCGTAGCAGTCGTTGCGCAGCGCGGCCTCGCGGATCAGCCGCTTGAAATAGAAGATCTCGTCGGCCAGGCGCACCGGATCGCCGTGGCGCATGTTCAGCTCGACCTGCCCCGCGCCGCCTTCCTGCAGGATGCCGTCGATCTCGATCCCCTGCGCCTCGGCGAAATCGTAGATGTCGTCGATCACCGGCCCGTGCTCGTCGATGGCGGACATGGAATAGGCCTGCCGCGCCGCCGCGCGCCGCCCGGTGCGGCCCATCGGCGGCACGATGGGCTGCGCGGGGTCGATATTCCTGGCGACCAGGTAGAACTCCATCTCCGGGGCCACGATCGGCTCCCATCCCTGCTGGTTATAGAGCTCGACGACCCGCTTGAGCACGTTGCGCGGCGCGGTGGGGACGGGGTTGCCCTCCTGATCGTTGATGTCGTGGATCACCTGCAGGGTCAGGTCCGCCGTCCAGGGCGCGGCCGAGGCGGTGTCGTAATCCGGGGTCAGCACCATGTCGGGCTCGGTAAAGGCCTCGCCCTCCATATCCGTCCAGTCGCCGGTGATGGTCTGCAGGAAGATCGAGTTGGGCAGGTAGAAATGCGTCTGCCGGGCGAATTTCGAGGCGGGCATCGCCTTGCCCCGCGCCACGCCGGCGAGGTCGGAGACCACGCATTCCACCTCATCCGGCTTGCGCCCGGCCAGGAATTCCAGCGCCGCCTCCGGCAGCTTCTCCATCCAGTCGGTCATGGTGTCACCCGCGCGCCTTCTTGAAGAACTCGGCGATCTGCTGTGCCATCGCGGCGCTGTCGGTGGGGCCGTCCAGCTTCGCCAGCGCCTCGTCCAGCAGGGTGTCGGGGACCACGCCGCGCCCGCGCTGGTCGATCAGCATCTGTATCATCTGCGGCGTGAATTCGGGGTGGGGCTGGGTGGTCAGGATCCGGTCGTCGTAGACCAGTGCCGCGTTGCGGCAGAAATCGTTCTCGCCGATCACCTCGGCCCCCTCGGGCAGTTCGGTCACCTGGTCCTGGTGCCAGGCGTTCAGCGAATAGTCCTGTCCGCCGATGCGGTAGGTGGTCGGCCCCACCGCCCAGCCGCCGCCGAATTTCTCCACCTTGCCGCCCAGGGCCTGGGCGATGATCTGGTGGCCGAAGCAGATCCCCACCATGGGCACATGCGCGGCATAGGCCTCGCGGATGAAATCCTCCAGCGGCGGGATGAAGGGCAGGTCCTCATAGGCCCCGTGCTTTGACCCGGTGACCAGCCAGCCATCGGCCGCGTGCACGCTTTCGGGGAATTCCATGTCCACGACGTTGTAGCTGGTGAAGCTGAGGCCCTGTCCGGCCAGCAGCCGCTCGAACATGTCGGAATATTCGCCAAGCTCGGCCTTGACCGCCTCCGGGGCGTGGCCGGTTTGCAGGATGCCGATCTGCATGGGGTGCTCGTATTGTTGTTGCGTTGCGCGGAGCCTAGACGGGCCGCGCGGAGGCGGCAAGGGGGCCTCGGATCAGCGCATGAGCTGCATCCGCGGGCGGCGCGGGCGCTGCTGCGCGGGCAGGTGGCGGTTGAGCCGCCGGTTGACCAGCCCGAACAGCCCGATGATGACCAGCGTCAGCAGCACGAAATAGCCCGCCACGATCGGGTAGGGGATGAAGGGGTTGAAGGTCTTGTCGGCGAAATAGCTGGCGTAGTAGAGCGCATCGCCCTTCTGCTTCCAGGCCGGAAAGCCCGAGAAATAGACCAGCGTGGTGGCGTGGAAGAGGAAGATCGCCTCGTTCGTGTAGGCGGGCCACGCGAGCCGCAGCATGGTCGGCCAGACCACCCGGCGGAACTTCACCCAGCCGGTCATGCCGAAGGCGTCGGCGGCCTCCAGGTCCCCCTTGGGCACCGAGCGCAGCGCGCCGTAGAAGATCTCGCCCGCATAGGCGGCGGTGTTCAGGAACAGCACGATCAGCGCGCCCGCCCAGGCCTTGGTCAGCCAGCCGGTCTGCGCGGTGATCTGGGTGAAGACCAGGTCGATCTCGATCCCCGAGCGGGGCAGCAGCACGAAGGCCTCGTAGGCCAGGAAGAACTGGATGAAGAGCGGCGAGCCGCGGAACAGGAAGACGAACCACTCGGCCGGTTTGCGGACCACGGCGATCCGGCTGTTCTTGGCCAGCGCCACGGCGCTGGCCAAGAAAAACCCGAAGATCAGCGCCAGCGCGCCGAAATAGATGTTCCAGATCAGGCCCGAGCCGATCAGCGTCACCTGCTCGCAGAGCGTGAAATCGCTGCGCGGCAGAAGCCGCTCGCCGATGCCCACCGAGCGCAGCGCGTAATCCTGGATGGTCTGCAGGCAGCTCATGCCACGGCCTTTCGCTGGGCCTCGCCGCCCATGGTGGCCTGGCCGTGGCTGAGCCGCCGCGTCAGCCGGCCCAGCACCAGCTCGGAGACCCGCGTCAGCCCGAGGTAGAAGACCAGCAGGCCGAGGAAATAGTAGAGCCGCCAGTCGGGATGCGGATAGGCGTAGATCGAGGTCTTGGCCCCGCCCAGCTCGCGCGCCCAGTAGACGATGTCCTCGACCCCCAGCAGGAACAGAAGCGGCGTGGCCTTGATCAGGATCATCCACAGGTTGGAAAGCCCCGGCAGGGCATAGATCCACATCTGCGGCACCATGATCCGCCAGAAGGCCTGGCGCTCGGTCATGCCATAGGCCTGCGCGGTCTCCATCTGGGCGTGGGGCACCGCGCGCATGGCCCCGTAAAGCACGTTGGCCGAGAAGGCGCCGAACACGATGGCGAAGGCCAGCACGGCGAGGAAGAAGCCGTAGGTCTCATGCACCCATTGCGGGCTGGACGAGAGCGGCAGCTTGGCCGCGGCGCAGACCACGAAGTCGTTGCCCTGGCGGATGGGTTCCTCCCAGTCGGGGCATTTGGCCTTGTGGCGCAGCCATTCGAAGCCCTGGTCCAGCGCGATGGGCACGAAGAGGAAGAAGGCGATGTCGGGAATGCCGCGCACCATCGCCGTGTAGCCCTTGCCGATCCAGCGCAGCGGGGCGAGGCGCGAGCGCGCCGCCATCGCGCCGCCGAAGCCGAAGGCCAGCGCCGCCGGAGCCGTGATCAGCAGCAGCACCATGACCGTGCCGAACGAGGCCCAGAAGGCCATGTGCTTGCCGGTGGTCAGGTAGCAGACCAGCCAGGGAAAGCCGTCAAGCGTGGAAGGATCGGCGCAGAACGAGAAGATGGGTCTGTCCTCGCAATGGGGCCCGCAGGACTGCGGGCCCTGTTGTCATGCCCGCAAGACGCGGGCGCGGTTGAGCCGGCGCTTACTTGCCGCCCTCGTTGACCATGGCCCAGGTCACGGCATCCTCGCCGAACCATTTGACGATCAGGGCGTCGAGCGAGCCGTCATTCTTCATCGTGGAGATCACGTCGTCGAATGTCTCGCGCAGCTCACCGTCGGATTCCCGCAGCCCCATGCCCACGCCGCCGCCGATCATCACGTCTTCGGCGACGAAGGTCAGCTCGCCGCCCGATTCCGCCACGATCGGCGCAAGATAGGACTTGTCGGCCAGCACCGCGTCGGCCTCGCCGTTGCGCACGGCGGCGATGGTCTCGTCGGGGGTGGCGAACTCGACCAGCGTGCGGCCGGTGGAGGCGATATGGCTGGCCTGGATGGTGCCGGTCTGGGCCGCGACCACGCCGGTGCCCATCTCCAGCTCAGTGCCGGCGAGGCCCACATAGGCGGAGGGATCGGGCGGCAGGTAGGCCTGGGTGAAGTCGATCACCTCGTCCCGCTCGTCGGTGATGGACATGCCCGCGATGATGGTGTCGTAGTTGCCCGACACCAGGTTGGGGATGATCGAATCCCACTCGTTGGTGACCCATTCGCAGGTCAGCCCGGCCAGCGCGCACAGCTCGTCGCCCAGCTCGCGCTCGAAGCCGTCGACCTCGCCGTTGTCGTTGATGAAGTTATACGGAGGGTAGGCGCCCTCGGTGCCCATGCGGATGGTGTCGGCCAGGGCCATGCCCGCCGACAGCACCAGCGCGGCGGTGCTCAGAATCAGTTTTTTCATATCGTTTCTCCCGTTGATGAAAATGCGCGGCTTGTTCATGCCGCGACTGTTGCACTCAAGAATTGCTTCAACCGCTCGCTCCGCGGGTTCTTGAACAGCGCCTCGGGCGGGCCTTCCTCTTCGATCCGGCCCTGGTGGAGGAACACCACGTGGTCCGAGACATCGGCGGCCAGCCGCATGTCATGGGTGACCAGGAGCATGGTGCGGTTCTCGCGCGCGAGGTCCTTGATGACCTTGACCACCTCCTGCTGCAGCTCGGGGTCGAGCGCCGAGGTGGGCTCGTCGAACAAGAGCGCGCGGGGCTGCATGCACAGCGCGCGCGCGATGGCCGCGCGCTGCTGCTGCCCGCCCGACAGCTGCGCCGGGTAGACATCGCATTTGTCGCCGATGCCCACCTTGGCCAGCAGGGCGCGGGCGCGCTCCTCGACCTCGCCGCGGTCCTCGCCCAGGACCGTCAGCGGCGCCTCCATCACGTTCTGCAGGATGGTCATATGCGCCCAAAGATTGAACTGCTGGAACACCATGGACAGGTTGGTGCGGATGCGGATCATCTGCCGGCGGTCGGCGGGGTGGCGGTGCAGCCCCTCGCCGCGCCATTTCACCGGTTCGCCCTCGAACAGGATCTCGCCCTGCTGGCTGTCCTCCAGCAGGTTGGCGCAGCGCAGAAGCGTGGATTTGCCCGAGCCCGACGAGCCGATCAGCGACACCACGTCGCCCTTGCGCGCGGTGATGTCCACGCCCTTCAGCACCTCCAGGTCGCCGTAGCTTTTGTGGAGGTTGCGGATCTCGAGAACGGGTGGGTTTTCCTGGGTCACGCTAGCAGTGCCGTATTGCTGTTTCGACGCGGGAGTAGGGCGCAAAACGCCAGCAAATGCAACGGTTCAGTGGCGGGTGACGGCGCGTAAGCCTGGTGTTTCGCGTGCTCATCGGGCGGGTTGGCGGGCCACGCTCAACCGCTGGGCGCCAATGCGATCGCGCCGGCGCCGCGGGGGGCGGCGGTCAGCCCCGCCGCGCCTCGACCCTCTGGCGGGCGAGGTTGGAGTCGCGGTCGTTCACGCCCAGCAGATTCGCCACCAGCCGCAACAGCGCGTCTTCCTCGTGGTCGCGGATGCCGTCGGCCAGCACCACGTCCCACAGCGCCTCGACCACCGCCTCGCGCTCCTCGTAGGGCACCGCGTCCTTGATGGCGCGGGTGAAGCGCACGGTGTCGGGCGCCCCGCGCTCCAGCTCTTCGGCCTGGTGGCGCAGCTCCGTCGCCGCCTCGGGCACGAGGCGGTAGCGGGCGGCGAGGATCCGCTCGATCCGCTCGGCCTCTTCGTGGGTGTATTCGCTGTCGGAATGGGCGACGCGCACCAGAAGTGCTCCCAACGCGAGGCGGGCGTCTTCGTCGGGCAGCGGGGCGGGCTCGGGCTGGAACAGCCGTTTGAGGATATCACCAAGCATGGGTCTTCATATGCGCCGATCGGGCAGAGGCATCAAGCCTCAGCCGTCATAGCCCTCGACGATCACCAGGTCCCCTTCCGAGACCGGGTCGCGCAGCGCCTTGGCCGCCTGGTATTCGGGGCTGTCGTAACAGGCCACCGCATCGGCGTAGGAGGGGAACTCGATCACCACGGTGCGCGCCCTGGCCTGGCCCTCGCGCAGCTCGCCCGGACCGCCCCGCACCAGGAAGCGCGCGCCGTATCTGGCGAAGGGCTCGGCATTGGCGGCCTTGTATTTCTCGTAAGCCTCGGGGTCGCGCACGTCGACATGGGCCACCCAGTATCCCTTGGGCATCTGTTCTCTCCTTCGCGTCTATCCCAGCCGCGGGATGCAGCCGAAACGGATATCGTCCAGTGCTATCCCGCCGGGGTCGAGGTTTTCAACCAGAACCCCGGCGATGCGCGCCGAGCCGTCGGCGGTCTCGAAGCCGTGGGCCGAAATCCCGCCCGGCGCCACGCGGGTCACGCGGCCCAGGACCCGCCCGTCGCGCGCGTAGAAGGTGAAGCTGACCTCGCCCAGATGGCCGGCGTTGGTGCCGAGATCGTCGAGATACTCGGTATGCAGGCGCAGGGCGAAGGCGCAGCTGTCCTCAGCGAACAGGAAGGCGGCGGAGCCCTCGCCGCGCGCCTCGGCCAGCGGGTAGCCCCTTGGCCCGAGCGGGTAGAGCGCGTTGGACAGGAAGGCCCGGTGGAAGGAGACGGAAAGGCCTTGCCCCGGCGTGCCATAGATCAGCGCCAGCGGCGCGTCGGGCGCGCCCGTGGCGTGGTCATGCAGCATCCCCGGCGCCTGTTCGATGGCCTCCAGCCCGTGGTCCTGGCCGATGATGCGCTCTTTGAGGCGCTCGGAAAGGTTGAGTACCGTCGCGATCTCGTCGGTCAGCATGCGTCCCGTGGGAATGCCGGTCCACCCGGACACCACTTGGGACACGGTTTCGCCGTCCACGGCGATCTGGACCAACGGTTCATCTCCCTGGCGCTTTTCCAGTTCGGCCTCCAACTCCTTGAGCTGTTCCTGCTTGGAAACGATCTCATCTTTGGCTTCATCGCCTTTTTCCATCAGGGCATGGATTTCCTGATACAGATCCCGGACCTGACCGGCCACCTCCATTTCACTTTGCCACTTCTCCGTCAATTTGGCCATTTCAGCCTGGGTAGCTTCCCTCTCTTCGGCCAGTTCTGCCATGCGATCGCCATGGTCCCTGCCGATGGCCGCTTCACGCTCGAGAATTTTGACTTCGCGATCGATGTCGCCGATGCGCCGCTGGGCCTGCTCCACAGCCGGAGGACTGGTGGTCAATCCGATGGCTACCCGGGCACAGGCGGTGTCGAGTACGCTCACCGCCTTGTCCGGCAGCTGCCTGCCGGAAATGTAGCGGCTGGAAAGGTGCACAGTGTCCGCCAGGGCCTCGTCGGTGATCATCACATTGTGGTGTTTCTCCAAAAACGGGCCGATGGCCCGCATCATCACCATGGCTTTTTCCTCGTCCGGTTCCTCGACCTTGACCACCTGGAAGCGCCGGGCCATGGCCGCATCCTTTTCGAAATATTTCTTGTACTCGGCCCAGGTCGTTGCAGCGATGGTGCGCAGTTCACCCCGGGCCAATGCCGGTTTCAGCAGGTTGGCCGCGTCTCCTGCTCCGGCCTGACCGCCGGCGCCGATGAGCGTATGGGCTTCGTCGATGAACAGGATGATGGGCACCGGCGAGGCCTTGACTTCGTTGATGACCCCTTTCAGGCGGTTCTCGAACTCCCCCTTGACCCCTGCCCCGGCTTGCAGCAGCCCCAGGTCCAGTGTGTGCAGGACCACGTTCTGCAAAATGGGCGGCACGTCCCCTTCGGCGATGCGCAGGGCGAATCCTTCCACAACCGCCGTCTTGCCGACCCCGGCTTCGCCGGTGAGAATCGGGTTGTTCTGCCGGCGACGGATGAGAATATCCACCATCTGGCGAATCTCGAAATCGCGGCCCAGCACCGGATCGATTTCGCCCTTTTTGGCCCGATCCGTGAGGTTGATGGTGTACTGGTCCAGGGCCTTGGTTCCGGCAGGGCCGGCGGTACGACCGGCTGACGCGGCACCCGTTGCTGTGTCTGCGGCGCCCCCCACGTCTTCGATGGATCCGGCCGTCAGGTCCATGAGACTTTCCTTGAGGGTTTCCACGGAAATCTTTTTCAGCGTATCGGTTTCTGCCAGCAGCATGCGCGCAACTTTTTCGCTGTCCAGCAGCGCCAGCAGGATCTGACCGGAACGGATGCTGGGGGTCTGGTATTCAACCGAGGCAAACATCCAGGCCTCTTGGATCATTTGTGGAATGGCGGGCGAAAGGGCGGGCGTGCGGGCATTGCCGGTTTTAAACTTTTCGATGGCCCGGGTCAGATCGGCAACCAGATGGGCCTCGTTAATTTCAAAATGTTTGAGTATCTTCAACACATCCGTATCGGAAAGCTCCAGCAGCTTGATCAAAAAATGTTCGATTTCCACGTCATAGTGGGTCTGGGAAAGACAGAGCCCGGCT
>ENA-ORCT01000449-ORCT01000449.1-marine-metagenome-genome-assembly--contig:-NODE-449-length-19895-cov-3.082904_pt1 | contig 19895 bp, 13 predicted proteins | sample MGYA00248632_ERZ508511 | MGnify/ENA primary metagenome ERZ508511 (study PRJEB26182, sample SAMN06268839) | marine metagenome | isolation source: Tt an P1-techrep anaerobic enrichment on pine from sediment...
CGCAGGGAGGATTTTCGCAGTGATTGCAAAGGACCGGAAAGGAGGCATGCTCAGCGGCTTCGCTCAGGTACTCGTTTTCCTGGGTCGGAAATGCGTGCTTGTATTCCTCGGGCCATATCCACTTGATCTCGTGCCGCTTGTTTTCAAAAGTCGGCACGTTGTGAATGTTATGGCATGCCGCGATAATCGGCTCCAGATCCGCTTTGGTCTTGAGTTTTCGGGTATCGATCACCATGGCCCAGTGCTTGGCGGTCAGGGCGTTTGGATTGTTGGCGGTCTCAGGCCCGGCTTCCGCACCATGTTCCTCGGAAACTGCCAGAGCCTTTACGGCCGGAGCGGCACTCAACCCCAAGGCGGAGATTCCGGCTATCTTCAAGAAGCTTCGTCGGCTGTTTTCCATCACTTCTTCTCCTTCGGATCAATATGGCAATCCCAGCAGTAGGGGGCTACCGAGGCGTAATTATGACACTGGTCACAGAACTCGGCCTTGTCGGTATGGCATCCGAGGCACGAATTTTCACCGCTGGAAAGACTCATGTTATATTCTTTGCCGGTAGAACTCTTGTAAACCCTGAGACCATCCCGAACAACCGAGGTCCGCCAGTCGTTGAGGATCTTCATGTGCCCGGACTTCATTTCAACCTTGGGCAGCACGCACTCCTTGGCGGCCTGGGCCTTGGCGGACAGCTTGGGGTCGGGCGCCTGGGCCGCTTTTCCCATATTGTACCAGAAGGGAAAAGTGATCAGGGCGATAAATATGATCAACCCCGGAATAATTTTACCTGAGTCGTACAACCCCTTTTTATTCGACATCATCACCCTCCTCAAGTCCTGGCAGGTCTTCGCCGCGCAGGTCAGTGGTTCGTTCTATCTGTCCGGGAAGATTCAGAGCGTTGGCCACCAACTCGGTGACGCCGGTGACATCCACCTCAGGCACCCAGTATTCCATCAGGGCCGGGAACACCGCACGATCAATGGCGCACACACAGGAAAGCATATTGACGCCGTGTTGTTCATGGACGTAACGCACGGCATTGGCTCTTGGCAGACCGCCGCACATTCTCAGCTCCATGTCTTCTCCGGCATTGAGCCCCGCGCCGCTGCCGCAGCAGAATGTCTGTTCCCGAATAGTATTCGCGGGCATTTCATAGAAATTTTTACAAACGTTCTGAATCACGTAGCGGGGCTCTTCCAGCATTCCCATTCCCCGGGCCGGGTTGCAGGAATCGTGGAATGTCACCCGCAGATGATCGTTCCGACTGGGATCCAGGTCGAGTTTGCCGTGTTTGATCAAATCGGCGGTGAACTCGGAGATGTGGACCATCTTGGTGGCCTTGGCGTTCTCGAATACCGTGCCGGTGATCGGGCTGACCGGGGCCTCGAGGAAATCTGCCGGGCCGTTCATGGTGTTCATGTACTGATTGATCACCCGCCACATATGCCCGCACTCGCCGCCGAGGATCCACTTGACGCCCAGACGCTTGGCCTCGGCATACATCTTTGAATTGAGCCGCTTCATGGTCTCGTGGGAGGTGAAGAACCCGAAGTTTCCGCCCTCGGAGGCGTAGGTACTCCAAGTTACATCCAGGCCGTATTTTTCCTTGAGGAAATGAAACAGCATCATATACCCCATGCAGGTATACGTTCCCGGATCGGCGAAAACGTCACCCGACGGAGTGATAAACAGGATATCGGCGCCCTTCTTGTTATAGGTGGGCTCGCAGCGAACACCTGTGATATCTTCGATGTCATCGACAAAGAAATCCAGCATGTCCTTGAAGGCGTGCGGCTGAATACCGAGGTGGTTTCCGGTGCGGTAGCAGTTGGCAACCGGCGTGGCGATCCAGTCGATGTTCAGACCGATCAGGTTCAGCAGCTCCCGGCCCATGATGGTGATTTCGGCCGTATCGATTCCATAGGGACAGAACACCGAACAGCGGCGGCACTCGGTGCACTGAAAAAAGTAGTACCACCATTCCTTCAGGACATCGAGGGTCAGCGGCCGGGCACCGGCGATCTTTCCTAGAATCTTGCCGGCAGCGGTAAAATCGTTCCGGTACACCGACCGGAGCAGTTCGGCCCGCAGCACCGGCATGTTCTTGGGATCACCCGTGCCAATATAGAAGTGGCACTTGTCCGCACAGGCACCGCAGCGAACACAGATGTCCATGAACACCTTGAACGAGCGGAATTTCTCCAGCCGCTCCTTGAAGCCTTCGTGAATGATCTGTTTCCAGTTTTCCGGCAGCTTCCAGTCATCATCCAGCGGATTCCACTGCCGGGCATTGGGCAGGCTCAGATATTCAACACTTTTGGGATTGGAGGCGTAGCAGTACATCCCTTTCCGGATGGTTGTGGGTGTATCCATCCATCCGGTCGCGGGTGGAGCCTGGTCTATTTTCTCTAACAGTTCGTTGGTCTTGGGAAGGTCTGACATTATTTACTCCTTTTCCACTGGCAGTCCAGCTTCAATCATTTTCTCCCTGAATTCTTCCTCATACTCATCGTATGTATGCACTTTGACAGGGTAGTTCCACGGATTGACATGTCTGACCGCACGGCTGTTTCCGGGCAAATTCCTTGTGGGGCTCAGGAAAATACCGCCCAGGTGCATCAGCTTGCTGAAGGGGAAGTAGGCCAGCAGAACGCTGACGAAAAACAGGTGCACGTAGAAAATACCGCCGACTCCTTCAGGAACGACGGGATGGAGCGTGACCAGCCCCAAGGTGAGTTCCTTGGCCCCCACCACATCGATCTTGGTGACGTAGCGCATAAGGATCCCGGTAAAGGCAATCCCGAAGATCAAAAACAGAGGGAAAAAATCCGCGGCCAGGGAAACGTATTTGACCTGCGGATTGGTCACCCGCCTCAGGAACAGGTACGTGACCGCTGCCAGAAGGACAAACCCGGAGAGCATGATCCCCGGCAGACCGATCTGGAGAAACCCGTCTAACTTGGCCAGGATCTGGATCGCCGAGGGAACCGGTTCGGTAAAAAACCGCACATGCCGCAACAACACGACCAGAAATGCATAGTGGAATGCCAGTGCCCCCAACCAGAGCCAAAGCTCCAGGCTGTAGGAGAGCCGATTGCCGCCATTCATTTTTGCTTTGGTATTCCGAAACAATGAGCGGAAAAGAAAAACTTCGAGAAACATGCGCGCCACAACACCCGTTTTCGACGAGGGGTTGTCCAGGGCGGCATGCTTGATCCAGGGGAGCGATTTTTGTTGACCACAGGTCGAGGGAATACGAAACGGGACGGGAGAACTTGCCCATTTCAGTACCCGGTACGCCACCCCCGCGATGAAAATCACGATGGCCGCGTAAGGGATGATGACCCCGAACACATACTTCAGACCGGCCACCTCTGCGCCGATAAAGGCGATCAGGAAGAGTACGATTACTGCGATGAGGGAAAACATGTACTTGGAATTCATTGAACCTTACCTCACTCCATGGCCCCCTGCGGAATACCGGCGTGTCCCTGAACTGATGTCGCAGCAACCGGTTGCCGCCGAATGCCTCCATCGAAACATTAATGTTATTTAAGGCTTATCCGTTTCCGACCTATCATCTGGATCATCCACAACCAGCTTCGCCCGTTCAAACGCCCTGAACGTTCGTTTTCGCATTTCACTGGCCTTCAACTCGTAAACTTTCTCCCGGCAATCAACGTAAATACCGAATGCCCGAAGCATCAACGCATCGATCTTGTGCTCAAAGTCAAGCAGAGCCTTGAGCACCTCCGGATCCCCCAGCTGCCCGCTGATGGTCTTGCGGACCAATCCTTTTAATTCACAGATAAAACCGACCGCCTGCTCGGGGGAAAACCCCTGAACAGCCCGCATTCGGATGATATCGTCAAGAAACTTGTCGGTGGATTCGTGAAAGGTGTCGGCAAGAAGGCTGTCAATCAGATTCTCCAGCCCCCGAAGGGTGTTTCTGCCGACCGGGTTGGCAAACGGGTCTTTCTGGCCCTTGAAAAACCCGGAAGCGTCAGCGGGGTAAGTCCGAACGACTAGATCGAACCATTGATCAATAATTGCCTTTCGATAAGGCGCCAGCATATTTTCAATTTTCATTAAATTCGATTCTCGGAACAGTCCGGGCAATCACCCGGCCCCCCGACTCCCTCCTCGGTGTGGACGCATAACGTGCATGCGATATTTCATTATGAAACGGCGGTATACTCGCTATCTCACCATCAAACTCAAGTGAATGCGTATAGACAACTTGCCCATTTATGTCAAGAATAAATGGAAAATTTGAGCCGCCCAAGCCCCCGTCCTTGCTACATCAACGCTTGCGATACGGGGCGGTCCACGGCGCCTTTTTCGACCGCCTGGCATCGGCCAGCGCAAGGTATAGTGCTCCGACGGCCAGCTCAGCACAATGGAAATGATCCGAGGGCAGGGTTTCAAGAAACTCGGCCACCCTTTCCGGCGTCACCCGCCATGCGTCATCTACGGATTCACCCCGAACCAGGTGAGCGACGGCATTGCCGGAAGCCCGGGTATTCATACACCCGTCAATGTCAAATGACACATGCTGGATCCTGTCGCCCTCAAGGCGGATGAAAATTTCGATCGTATCCCGGCAGTCTCCGGTTTTTTTCCCGTACCCATCCGGCTGTTCCATCCGCTCCTGGTAACCGGCTTCAAAAGCCATTTCCAAGTATTTTACAGAGTGATCCTGCCAGAAATCAAAATCCTTGTCTTCCATGATGCCCGACGCAACTCCCAGTCCGGCCGATCCGCATCGTGCCGGCCGTCAGATTGAGGGTTTCGAATAAAGCGGGCCGGTCGCCACCGGGGATCCGACGCTCCCTTCGACGCAACCAGCCCGACGTCCAGTTTTTTTCAATTGCTCTCAAATTGTGCGGCCCGCGGCAAATCCCTGGTGCATGGCATCAAAGGCCAGCGCCACCTGGCAGGCGTCACCGACCACCTGACAGGGGATATTCCGTTTTTCGACCGCCTCCTGCAGGGGATTGGCGGATCGAGAGCCAACCGCCAGGACCACGGTATCGGCTGGAATTTCCTCCACCGATCCGCCCTGCTCCACCCGAAGGCCGCCCTCGGTGATTTCCAGCGCCCGGGTTTCCACGCTGGTTCTGATACCCACACGGGACATTTCCTGGAGCATCCCCCAGCGGGTGGATTTTCCGATATCCTTGCCCACCGCATTGATCATTTCAACCAGCACAATCTCCTTGGTACCACGAATGGCCAGTTCATAGAGATCATCCAGGGGCTCGGCCCGGTTGACCAGCAGGAACTTGAGGGTTTCAGCCGGCAGGGTGCCTTTTTCCGCCAGAAACAAAGCGGTTTCAACGCCCACGGCCCCGCCGCCGATAATCACCACACGCTGACCGGTAAAGACCTTGTTTTGAAGCACATCCCAGGCCTGCACCACATGGGGCCGGTCCACCCCGGCAATCGGCGGCGTGATGGGTCCGGCTCCGGTTGCCAGCACAATGGCATCCGGTGCCTCCGCATCGATCAGCGCCTCGTCGACTTCGGTGTTGTAAACCACCCGGATACCCTTGACGGCAATCTCATGGGCCAGATCCCGGGCCAGTTCCAGAAACTCCTCCCGCCCCGGAGGTGCGGCGGCCAGGTGAAGCTGCCCGCCAAGCGCATCGCTTTTCTCATACAGGGTCACCTCGTGCCCGCGATCATAAGCGGAGAGGGCCGCGCTCATCCCGGCGGCACCACCGCCGACAACCATCACCTTTCTGGCCGCATCGGCCTTCTCGGCGGGGATCTCATGCTCGTGGCCAGCCCGCGGGTTGCACAGGCATTCAACGGGTTTGAGCTTGAACAGATTATCAAAACATCCCTGGGCGCAGGCAATGCAATGCCGGATTTCCCTCTCACGGCCGGCTTGGGATTTTTCGGGCAGATACGGATCGGCAATCAGGCTCCGGCCCATGGCGACCATATCGCACATGCCGTCACCGATCAATTCCCGGGCAGTCGCAGGATCGTTGATCCGATGACTGGCGATAACCGGCACCGATACCCGCTCCCGGATGCCACGGGCCAGGTAGGAAAAGGCACCCCTCGGCACGCTGGTTACAATCTGCGGGACCCGGGCTTCATGCCAGCCGACGTTGACGCACAGGGCATCCACGGCACCGGAGGCCGCCAGGGCTTCGGCATAGGCCCGAAGTTCTTTCCGGCCCTGACCGCCGGGCATAAAGTCGTTTCCGTTCAACCGAACGATCAGGGGAAATTCCGGTCCGACCCGATCCCGTATGGCCTGCATCACCTCAAGGCCAAAGCGCATGCGGTTTTCAAGCGGTCCGCCGTACTCATCCTCACGCTGGTTGGTCAGCGGGGACAGAAACTCGCTGATCAGATATCCCGTTCCGCTGAGCACCTCGACGGCATCAAAGCCGGCGGTTTTTGCCCTGCCCGCAGCCCGGGCAAAGCTCTCGACAACCTGACGGATTTCATCGATCTCCAGAGCCCGGGGTGTCTCCCGGGTCATGCGGGAGGCCACGGCCGACGGAGCCACGGGCTGCTTTCCGTCAATAAAAAACGAAAAATTGTATCGGCCGGCATGGTTGAGCTGAATCGCCGCCCGCGAACCATTTGATGCGATGGCGGTGGCCAGCCGCGTCAGGCCGGGAATAAATTCGTCCTTGTGAGCGCCGATATTCAGCGTGCTTCCGGACATCTCGTCAATGGTGGCATAGCCCACGCAGATCATTCCGGCCCCGCCTCGGGCCCGCTCCGCGTAAAACTCCACCAGTTGATCGGTAACCTCAAAATTAACGGCCATTCCCATATGCATGGCCGGCATATAAATACGGTTTTTTACATCCAGCGTGTTGATCCTGATCGGTTCAAAAATCGGGTCGTTCATCGCATTCCCCCTCGTTCCGGATGCAGAGTGAAATACAGCAACCAACGTTTTCCGCCCCCACTTCCGACAGGCGGAATATGCGCTCGCATCACAGGTTCATTGCAGTTGATTATCAAATAACGTTGCAGGCATATGACGATTGCCCACAAAATTCAACCGAATTCATTTCCTCCTTTCCGTAATTGTTATCGATTCCCCAACATAGTGCGGCTCCTTAGGAACGAGGATTTATTTAATTGCAAGATTATTGCGCCGAAGATGGGCCACCAGGCAAGCAAGAAATTGTAATTAATAAAATTCGCGTTCCTAATAGCCTGTTTCCCGATTTCACCGATGCCAGCGGCGACGGGCGCTCGGGCATTGAGGATACAGGCGTCGAAGTATGCCATATTAAGAGGGTGCTGGACAAAATCAAAGAGGCGGATCTGACAAAAACCACGCCATTTCCGACATGCCGTCACTCGTGGCAAACCGGGGAAGGAGAAGAGATAGCCGAAACAACGGACGTTGTTCGCCCCAAAAAAAAATTCGATTGACCGCCCGGCGGTCAATCGAATTTTAAGGAGAAAAACGGATGAAACTATATGGATGATTATTAGGTTGCCCTATTCTGAAAGCAATTTGTTTGCCAAATCCAAGATAAACAGAAAAAAATTTATAAAAATGTCATTTTTTGTTTAAATATCAACACACTGAAACATAAGCTGCGACCCGGTTGAAAACCGCTGGCAATCAATCTTGCCCGATGAAACCAGCCGCCAGGGTTCACAAATATTAACCGATTTCGACCAACTCCCAAAAAAACCATTATATTGAGCCAGTTAGGCCGAAAACTTAAAAGTTCAAAATTTTGAACCCCGACAGTAGCCAACCTTGTAGAATCAAAAAACCAATTGATATTAATATAAAATTACGATTCACACTTTTGAACCCCAGGCATTTTGAAACCGATCCGGGCGAGATTCGCCACCGACGATCCGCCTGCCGGCCCGGTCCCAAATCCAGCCTGATGAGCCCATACGATCCTGCCGAAACCCCGCGTTGCCGCAAGCCATGTCGATCCGCCCATCCGGCAGTGCGGCCTCAGGACAAGACAGGCAAATCGCGTTCCGAAATCGCATGTTTCCGTTTGAACCCGGCACACCCGACCGAATTCACCGACAGCCGGCCGAATGACCCAGGGTGCCTCTTGACAAACGCCGATCCGCGCGCATTATTAGTACAAATTTTGGAAGTAACAGTATAATTTTATGGCAAATCGCGAAAGCTCCATATAGAGCCGGACGAAATTATTCGAGCCTTTTGGGACACTCCCGGAAGGCTCGATGCCGTGATAATGACAAAGGCAGCCAGCTAACGGACTGCTCTGCCGAAAACTCGGATCACCGACTCCGCAAACGGCCCTCCGGCCAGAAGCCGATGCGGACCATATCCGGTGATCCGTCAATCCATTACCCATTTAGTTAAGGAGAGAGACAATCATGAGCCGGAAGAAGGAAACCCATTCATTTAAAACCGAAGTTCAACAACTTCTCAAACTCATCATCAATTCCCTCTATTCCAACCCGGATATCTTTCTCCGGGAGCTGATCTCCAATTCCTCTGACGCCATTGACAAGATCCGCTTCAAGGCACAGACCGACCCGGGTATCCTTGGGGATGACACGGAATTCAAAATTAAACTGATCCCGAACAGTGAAAACAAAACCCTTGAAATTGCCGACAACGGCATTGGCATGACCTACGATGAGGTGCTGGAAAATATCGGTACCATCGCAAAAAGCGGCACGGCCGCCTTCATGGAGGCCCTGGAACAGGCCCAGAACCATGAATCCCTTACCCCCGAGCTGATCGGCCAGTTCGGCGTGGGGTTTTACAGCGCGTTTATCGTGGCCGATCAGGTTACCCTGATCACCCGGGCAGCGGGAGAGCAGACCGCGGTCCGGTGGGAATCCACCGGTGACGGCTCATTCACCATTGAGGAGACCACCCGCGAGAGCCGGGGAACCAGTGTTATCCTGAAACTGCGTGAGGCCGGCAAGGACGAGCAGAATTTCACCGAGGAGTGGACCCTGCGGGGGATCGTCAAGCGCCATTCAGACTACGTCAGCTATCCCATCACCATGGACGTGGAAAAAGACGAGCCGATCCCCGAATCCGAACAGGTGCTGGACAAGGACGGCAAACCGGTCGGCGAGACCACCCGAAAGGTCATTCGCGAAGAGACCCTCAACTCGATGAAAGCCATCTGGACCCGGAACAAATCCGAGGTTACCGATGAAGAGTACGATGAGTTCTACAAGCATCTCAGCCATGACTGGAACGAACCGCTGACTCGCCTTCACATGAAATTCGAGGGCGCCACCGAATACAACGCCCTGCTCTACATCCCGTCCCGCGCTCCCTTTGACCTGTTCAGCCAGGAGTTCAAGCACGGCGTCCACCTGTATTGCAAGCGGGTGTTTATCATGGATGACTGCAAGGAGCTGCTCCCCGAGTATTTCCGGTTCGTGCGCGGGGTGGTGGACGCACCGGACCTGAACCTGAACGTCAGCCGGGAAATCCTCCAGCAGGACAGCCTGGTGCGGAATATCCGCCGCAACCTGGTCAAAAAGCTGTTCGCGCTCCTCTCGGACATGGACGAGGAAAAATACGAAAAATTTTGGACCGAGTTCGGGCAGGTGCTGAAACTCGGTGTCCACACGGACTTTGAGAACAAAGACAAAATCGCAAACCTGGTCCGATACACCACCACCCGGTCGGACGGCAAACTCATCTCCCTGAAACAATACGTCGAAAACATGAAGCCCGACCAGAAGGCCATCTATTACATCACCGGTGACAACATGGCCGCTCTGCTCAACAGCCCGCATCTGGAGCAGCTCAAAGCCCGGGACTACGAGGTGCTGCTCATGTCCGATCCGGTGGACGAGTGGGTGGTGCAGGCGTTGACCGAATTCGATGGCAAGCCCCTGAAAAGCGCTGAAAAGGGCGATCTGGATCTGGACAAAGTTGATGATGAGAAAAAGGACGAGTTCACCCCGCTGTTCAACTTTATCAAGTCTCAGCTGGAGGAAAAGATCAAGGAAGTCAAGCCCAGCACCCGCCTGAAAGACTCGGTGGCCTGCCTGTCGGGCGATGATTATGACATGAGCGCTTACATGGAAAAAATTCTCCGGGCGTCCGGGCAGACCCCGCCGGAGGCCAAGCGGGTCCTGGAGCTGAATGTCAATCATCCGGTTCTTCCCCGCATCAAGTCCCTGTTTGAGAAAGACCCCGGCAGTCCCGCGCTCAAGGACTATACCGGTCTTCTGCTCGACATGGCGGTCGTGGGCGAAGGCGGCAAGCTGGAGAATCCCTCCCACTTCTCCAAGCTCATCGGCGATTTGATGACCACGGCGATCGGCGATTAAATCTGCCGGAACGAGACAGGTGATCATTATCGGTAAAAATTAAAAAAGCCACGCCCTAAAGGCGTGGCTTTTTTAATAGCGAGCAATCTCACACGGACATGCCGCAGCCAAACACGCATCACCGGAGCGAAGAATAAGCGTCCGCACATCGCTTGTCGGGATATGATTTTATCGCTATCGGGATCGGCTATCGGAATCGGAATCGAAACCGATTTCCTCGATCCCATAGCCTGCGGAATGCAGTCTATCGCAAGGCGGTCTACATCCCGTTTTTTCTAATTCAAATCCCACCTCTTTTCGATGCCGATAGCGATTGGAAATAACCAAACAGGTTTATGATGCCGGCGGCCGTTGCGGGAGGCCCGGCTTTACCCTTGCCATGACCCGATCGGTTGATTAAGCTGTAAGATACAAACAGGTTGAACCGTTATCCTGAATTTCCTGTCGATGATCCGTCGAAGCCAAAGGCTGTGTCATGAAAATTCTGCTTACCGTACTGGGCATTCTCTATGCTCTTTTTCCCTTCGACCTGCTGCCGGACATGATTGTCGGATGGGGCTGGCTCGATGATATTGTCGTTCTGGCCCTTCTGTGGAAGCAGGTGATCGGCCCGGCCTTCACCAACTACATACGGCAGCGCGCCTACCAGCGATATTACCAGAGCAAACAGCAGCGCCGCCAGCAGGAGACCCGGAATCATCAGAATGCCGAAAGCCGCACCGGTCAGAACAGAGAGAACCGTCAGTCCAAAGATCCCTATGAGGTACTGGGCGTGCCACGCGGCGCTTCGGCCGATGAGATCAAAAAAGCCTACAAGGAACTGGCCAATAAATATCACCCGGACCGGGTCCACCACCTGGGCGAGGAATTCCAGAAACTCGCCGAACAGCGTTTCAGGGAAATCCAGGAAGCTTATGAAGCCGTCCGGCCCGGGTAATTTTCAGCAAACCCGCTCCTCACCCCCATACCGGTTGTGGTGAGAATCCCCCAAAGCCCGGCTTTTGAGTATAATCCATCATTGTTTCTCATGTTAACGCCCCAGGTTTCGGGTGTCAGGTGTCAGCGTTTTCAGTATCAAATCCTGAAACCCGACACCTGAAGCCCTCTGCCGCAAACCATTTTTCGTGTAAATAGCCGCCATCGCTTGAGCCAGGTGGACAATGAGATATCGAATTTCAACTACTTAGCGGCTATACCCTTCATCCCACCAGACCAATCTGCCCAATCGATCAACCTTTCTCATTAAGCCGGATGTACTCGGCCAGTTCAGGAAGCATTTTCTGTACCGCCCGGGGCAGGGGATACTGCTCCAGTTCCTCCAGACGAATCCACCGATGATCCACCGGACCGTTCAGGGCGATATCACCGTCTACATACCGGCAGGCAAAGGCATCCAGGATGATTTTAAAATGAGAATACGCGTGCCGGACGCGGGCGATCCGATCCAGGACCTCCACCCCAAGTCCGGTTTTTTTTCGGACGTTCCGCCGGCAACCCGCCGCCCCCTTCTGCCCGGATGAAAGCTTGCCCCCGGGAAACACCCACAGCCCCCCCAGCAGGCCCTCCGGCTTTCGCCGGGTGATCAGCAGGAGGCCATTTTTCATAACCACACCGACGGCAATCCGATGCTCAGGCACCGGCGCCCGCCGGTCGCGCTTTGGATACTCCGCCACAGTTCCACCGGCATATGCCCGGCAATCACCACCAAGGGGGCACCCGGCGCAGTCCGGATTTTTCGGCCGACAGACAAGGGCGCCCAGTTCCATGATCGCCTGGTTGAAGGCAGCGGGCTCGCCGGCGTCCAGAAGGGCATCGGCAAGCTTCGTAAAGATCCGCTTGGCGGACGATCGGTTCACCGGTGCCTCCACCTCAAAGAGCCGAGCCAGCACCCGCTTGACATTGCCGTCCACCACGGCGTACGGCAAACCGTGGGCAATACTCAAGACAGCCGACGCGATGTAGTCCCCCACGCCGGGCAGCCGTCTGAACCCCTCCCAGTCGGCGGGAATCCGTCCGTCCAGCTCGAATCGGACGATCTGCGCCGCCCGCTGTAAATTGCGGGCCCGACTGTAATATCCGAGCCCCTCCCAGAGTTTCAGCACCTCTTCCAGGTCTGCATCGGCCAGGCTTTTAAGATCCGAGAACCGGCTTAAAAACCTATGGTAATAGGGAATCACCGTTGTCACCTGGGTCTGCTGGAGCATCACCTCCGATACCCAGATCCGGTAGGGATCACCGGTCTCCCGCCAGGGAAGCCGACGCTGATGGTCGGCATACCAATCTAAAAGCCGACGACGAATCCCCTCAACGCGCTCGATTTTCACCATTCGCTTCTTCCTTCTATCGGGCTGCAAAACATTCGACCGGTCGACCGTAGCATGATTCCACCCCGAATTCACCTGAAAGACGCATGGCTTGTTGACCATTTAAGGAACGCGAATTTTATTAATTACAATTTCTTGCTTGCCTGGTGGCCCATCTTCGGCGTTGCGTCAGCGGCCTCATACGCACAGTATGAAACCGCTGACGCGCCTTGAAGATGAATCACCATTCGGAGAAATATTCTTGCAATTAATTAAATCCGCGTTCCTACGTTCAAAACGATGCGTCGACATCACAAACCGGTTTGGCCACTCCCAATCGCTACCGGGATCGAAAAGACATGGGCTTGGGCACAACAAACCGGATATCTACAAAGCAAAAAATCCACCGGAACCCCAACCCCGATAGCCCGCATAACCCGACTCGACAATTCCCTGCACCTCCACCGATGAACATCAAGAGCATTTCATGTATACATTTCCTGCAAAATCTCCGCCAACCTGACGCCTTACCAGCCCCCGAAAAAACCTGTAACACCCTGATAAAAATGAGAATAAATTAAAAACAATACCCATGGCACGCCCCATGCTATCGAATATACCCGGAAACAGTTCATCCCCAATCCATTAATCGCATCCCAACAGAAAAAGGAGGAACGAACCATGTTACACCGTGTGAAACGTCTGGCGGAATGCTTGCGGCTGATTATCGGCTTCGGACTCGTTGCCCTCCTGTTATCCGGCCTGCTCGCCCGGCCGGTAACGGCAGCCGGCCTGCTGATTGCCGATGGAGGCTTTGGTGGCGTTTTGGCCATCGAATCCCACGAGGTGGATGTCACCATCAACAACGGCATCGCCGTAACCCGGGTCACCCAGGTCTTCCGAAATACCGAAAACCGCCAGGTGGAGGCCATGTACACATTTCCCGTTCCCCGGGGCGCCTCGGTGGCCAACTTCAGCATGTGGATCGGCGGCAAGGAGGTGATCGGCGAGGTCCTTGAAAAACAGCGGGCAAGAAAAATTTACAACAGCTACAAGAAGACCCGCCGGGATCCGGGCCTCCTCGAGCAGGCGGACCATAAATCCTTTGAAATGCGTATCTTTCCCATCGGTCCCGGTGCCGCGCAGAAAGTTCAGATTACCTACTACCAGGAACTGGGCATCGACCACGACTGGGGCACCTACGTCTATCCCCTGGCCACGGTGACCCGCCCGGGGATCGACCAGCAGGTGCAGGGGACATTCGCCTTCCATCTCCGGGCCCGTTCAGCCATCCCGGTAACGGCCGCCGAGAGCCCGAGCCATGGTCCTGATGTTGAAATCGTTCGCCACACCGACGGGTATTTTGAAGCCAGCCTGGAGACCCGTGGAGGCTCCCTGGCCCGGGACGTGGTGGTCGCCTACCGCATCAACCGCCCGCACACCGGGATTGACCTGATCACTTCCCGACGGAACCATGAAGACGGGTATTTCACCCTGATGCTCACCGCCGGAGAGGACATCAAAAATATGGCCACAGGCATGGATTATCTGTTTATTCTGGATATTTCGGGCAGCATGGGATTTGACGCCAAGCTCCCCACCTCCCGTGCCAGCGTATCGGCTTTTCTCAACGAACTGGGGCCCGAGGACCGGTTTGAGCTGCTCACCTTCAACGTGCGCCCCCACACGTTGTTCAATACCCTCAAGCCGGCAACTGACGCAGCACTGGAGAAGGCCCGCCGCCATCTCGATACCCGGCAGGCCAAAGGGGGAACCGCTCTCACCCCTGCGATTCAGACCGCCTACAAATATACCGACCCGGATCGCCCCCTGAACGTTGTGGTATTGAGTGACGGACTCACCGAGCAGGCCGAGCGCCGGGAGCTGGCCGATCTGATTCGCAGCCGGCCGGCCAGTGTCCGGGTATTTTGCATCGGGGTAGGCAATGAGGTCAATCGGCCGCTTCTGGAGCGGATTGCCGAGGATGCCGGGGGGCTGGCGGCCTTCATCTCCCGGGGGGATAATTTCAAGCGGCAGGCCCGGGCCTTCCGGCGCAAGCTCATGCGGCCCGTGGCGGCCAACCTGACCCTCACCATCGACGGCGTCGAGGCCTACGACATGGTTCCCGCGGTCCTGCCAAACCTGTTTCACGGCAGCCCGATCCGCCTCTACGGTCGCTACAAGGGCGCCGGTCCGGCCACCGTCACCCTTCAGGGAGATGTGGCGGGAAAGCCCTTTAGCCGGGACATCACCCTCGATTTTCCGGCCGAGGACCCTGCCAACCCGGAGATCGAGCGCATGTGGGCCTGGCACCGGGTGGACCGGCTGCTCAAAAAAGCGGACCGGTCAGGCGATCGAAGCCCCGTGATCGATGAGGTGGTTCGCCTTGGTGAAATGTACTCGATCGTCACCGAGTACACCTCCTTCCTGGTGCTGGAAAACGATGCCGAATACCAGCGCTGGAAAATCGATCGCCGAAACGCCCTCCGGACCGACCGGGACCGGAAGGCCCAAAGCGCCCTGCGAACCCGGCTCGATGCCATCCGTGACAAAGCCCTCTCCGGCCTTGGCCCCGAGGCGGCCGCGCGGCCACAGCCGGTCGATCAAAAACCGGCATCCGGCGCCCCGGATCCTGCCCAGGCCCGCCCTCAAACACCGTCCCGGATAACCGACAATCAGAATCAAAGCCGGGATCTGAATTTCGGGACCGGTCCGGTGGGACCGATCCTCATCGGGCTTGCCTGCCTGATCAACCGACGACGCTCCGGCCGATAACATCAAACGGCGGCCGGATGCCCGACCCCGGCCGCCAGCTGAAAAAGGAATCGAACCATGCCGTTTTTCGCCTCCGCCATCCGGCGCATACCCGCCATTTACCTCGAACTTGGCCTGCTCGGCCTCCTGCTGGTCGGTCTCAGCCAGCTGGCACCGGCCGGACAACTGATTTTTATACCATCGAAAGTCGCGGCCGGTGAATGGTGGCGACTGCCGGCCCACCCCTTTATCCACGTGAGCGGGTACCACCTGGCTGTCGACGGGGCCGCCTTCCTGTTTCTCTACTGCGCTCTAAAGGGGGTTGCCTGCTGGAAACGGGGCCTTTTCACGGTGGCCTCGGCCATGGGCAGTGCCCTTCTTGCGATGAGCTCGCCAGTTGTCGACGCTTCCGGACTCGGCGGTCTTTCCGGCACGGCCCACGGGCTCACCGCCATCCTGGCCCTGGACCTGGCAACGGCTGAAAATAAAAGCAGCCGGCATCCGGCACTCGGCGGAACGATTCTGGCGATTCTTATTGGAAAAAGCATCATCGAGACCCTGAGCGGCCAGGTCCTGTTTGAGACCGCACACCCCGGGCATATCGGCACCCCGGTGCCGGCCTGCCACCTTGGGGGCGTACTGGGCGGCATTGCGGCCTTTGCCGCAGTGGAGTGGCGACGCTTGCGACACCTGTTTTACCAGACCGATTTCCAAAACGCATCAGCGGCACGGCCTGATACGACAACCCCGACCCGCCGCTCAACCAGGAGGTGCAAGATGACCCGACAATCCGACCCCGGCAGGCAGCGCCCATCCTCCCTGCTGAAATCCCGGCGGTTCGCCCCGCTGTTCTGGACCCAGTTCCTCGGCGCTTTCAACGACAATCTGTTTAAAAGCGCTCTAATGATGCTGATCGCCTTTCGCGCCGATGGAATTGGCGGCGGCTCCCACGGTCTCATGAACCTGGCGGCCGGCCTGTTTATCCTGCCGTTTTTCCTCTTTTCGCCTACGGCCGGCCAAATGGCCGACAGGGCCGAAAAATCCGGTCTCATCCGCCGAATCAAAATGGCTGAGGTCCTTATCATGGGGGCAGCCGGCGCCGCGCTTTACACCGGCTGCATCCCGGCTCTTCTGGCCCTGCTGTTTCTCATGGGCGCCCAATCCAGCTTTTTCGGACCGCTGAAATACAGCCTGCTTCCCCAGCATCTCAAATCCGGGGAACTGGTCAAGGGAAACGCCCTGATTGAAGCGGGAACGTTTTCAGCCATCCTCCTGGGAACGATCGCCGGCGGTCTTCTGGCCCGTGGCGGCCAGGGCTGCGGTGCGCTGTCGTTCGGCGTCCTTATGGTGGCGGTCCTCGGCTGGCTGGCCAGCCGAAAAATACCATCCGCCCGGCCACCGGCCAGGCAGCAACGCTTAACCGTCAACCCGATCACCCAGATCTGGCGAACCCTTGGCCGCATCCGGCAGGACCGCCCGCTTTTCCTTGCCATGGTGGGAGCCGCCGGGTTCTGGTTTTTAGGCGCATCATACCTCACCCAGATGCCGGCCTTCACCCGGGATGTCATCCACGGGAACCCGGCGGTAGCCACCCTTCTCCTGGCGATGTTCACTGTCGGTATTGGCGCGGGATCGATCCTGTGTCACCGTCTGTCGGGCCAATCCATCGAGTTGGGGCTGGTGCCGGTCGGAGCGGCCGGCATCGGCATGTTCGGCATGGATCTCACCTGGGCCTGGACCGCATCGCCCGGCGACCTGCCCATGGGATTGGCAGCATTTCTTGGGACACCGGGCAGCATCCGGCTACTGGCCGATCTGATTTTGGTCGGGATTTCCGGAGGTCTTTTCATCGTACCGCTGACCGCCTTTATCCAGCAGCGAAGTGCCCCGGAAATCCGCTCTCAGGTTATTGCATCCGGAAATGTCATGAGCGCTCTTTTCATGGTGGGCGCGTCGGTCGCCGGGTACCTCCTTCTGGATGTGGCGGGCCTGAGCATCCCCGAGGTGTTTCGCGTCCTGGCCGCAGGGAGCGCCGTCATTGCCGTGTTCGGCATCCGGCGGGTTCCGACCCATGCCGCCCGCTGTCTGGCCTGGGTACTGACACGCGCGGCCTACCGCATCCGCCCCCAGTACCTGGACCGGCTTCCGGCAACCGGTCCGGCGATTATCGTGTGTAACCACGTCAGTTACGTCGATGCCCTGATCCTCATGGGGCTCTGTCGCCGGCCGATCCGCTTTGTCATGTACTACCGGATTTTTAACATTCCGGTTCTCCGGGGCATCTTCCGCGCCGCCGGTGCCATTCCCATCGCCTCCAGGCGGGAAAACGAATCGATGTACAATCAGGCCTTCGAGACCATCGCCGCCGCACTGGACGCTGGTGAAATCGTGGGGATTTTCCCGGAAGGAAAGCTCACCCGAACCGGTGAGATCGATGAATTCAAGGCAGGCGTGGAAAAAATCGTCCGGCGCAGCCCGGTCCCGGTGCACCCCTCTGCCCTCCGGGGCCTGTGGGGCAGCATGTTCAGCCGAAAGCACCGTGCCCGGGTGCCCCGGCGGCTGTTCCGAAGGATCGAATACGTGGTCGGCGCCCCGCTCCGGCCGCAGGCGGTCTCGGCCGGATACCTTCGAGACGTTGTTTGCGCACTGCGGGGATCGGTCGCCTGATAAACTATCGCTGAATGGTCACCCCCACCCGACCTCCCCCATCAAGGGGGAGGAGCAACTATTCACCCTCCCCTGATCTGGATAAACGGAAATCCCAAATCACAGGTTCCAAACTTCAACCAACTCGGACAACCCGCAACTTTTCCACAGAAATTTTTGACTAAGGCACTCATTCCCGGTCCCGATCTTCCCACTCCTGCACGTATTTTTTCACCGTACGCCGATCCAGCCGGGTGCGCCGGGCCACCTCGCCGTAATTGCCGAAGCGCTGGTGCAGCAGATGGCAGTACCCCTTGACCAGGCCCTGGGCATCGATATCGCCCCGGTCCATGCGGGCGGCCAGCGGTGAGGGGGCTGCCGGCCCTGCGGCAGCCGCCCCTGCATCGGTCCGGTACCGCTGATTGAGCAGAATGCGGCGAACGCACTGCCCCAGTTCCCGGACGTTGCCGGGCCACGTGTAATCCCGCCCCAACTCGGTGCGGATCACATTTCCAACCTGCGTCACCAGGTCAGGCGACGGCCGGCCGAGAATCCGCCCGATCACATGGGCCAGCAGATCGTCCAGCTCACCGGGCGACTCGGCCAGGCGCTGCCGGAGCGGGGGGACCACGATCAAATCCGAGCAGAGCCTGAAAAAAAAGTCGTCCCTCAGCCGCTGCTTTCCCCGGATCTCGTCAATCGGCCGATTGGTGGCCGCAATGACCCGCCCCTCAAACCGCTGGGTCTGATGGCTGCCCACCGGACTGAACTCGCGCTCTTCCAGCACTTTCAGGAGTTTGATCTGAACCGGCGCGGCCACCTCTCCGATTTCATCGAGAAAAATTGCACCGCAGGGACTGCACCGGGCAAATATGCCCTCGTGGTCCTCCACCGCCCCGGTAAACGCGCCTTTTCGATGGCCGAACAGTTCGGACTCGATGAGCGCCTCCGGGTACTGGGAGAGGTTCAGAGAAACAAACGAGCGCATGAAACTTTCAGAAAACCGGCGCCGATTCCCGTCAAACGGAATGTACCCCGACCGGCCGATTGCCATGGCCGCCGTTCCCTTGCCGGTTCCGGTTTCCCCCAGCACCAGGGTGGAAAAATCCTCCATTCGATTCCACAAATAATCGTTGTACAGATCGATGCTGGCGGTAAATACATTGTTCCACAGGCTGCATTTGAGGGCCCGCATGCCGGCGCTTCGCCCCACCAGACCACGGTCGATAAAATAATAGGCTCGTCGAAGCTGGTACGACAGGGCAAAAAACCGCCTGCTCGTCTCCGGGTCAAAGCCGCGCTGACTGAACCACGCCAGGGCTTCCCGGGCAAAGGGCACAGCGATCGGCTGATCCCCGGCGCGAACCTGGTCCTCGATCAACCGATCGAATCGCTCGAGGTACTGGTGAAAAAAATCAAACAGGAAGGCGTTCCGGATAATTTCCCGGTCCTGCCCTTCAAAGCGGCGGACATCGGCCCGCCCGTCGGTTTCCAGCCGGCAGACCCGTTCCCGGACCTCCCCGATGACCCTCTGAATCCGTTTCCCGGCCGGGGTGTCCGGATACAGCCCGGCAATCTTCAGGTCGATGTCGGCCCGCTCTTCACTGAACGGGTTGGTCAGCACCGCCCGGTGAACCAGGGTGAAAAAATGTCGCTCTTCCGGGGTCAGTGGTTTTGTTTTCGGCATAAATGGTTCATTTCAACCCAATGAAAATGGCTGGAATCCGATTTCATCGATCCCCCCTCACCCCGGATTTTCTCACCAGGGGATAGGGAAAAGGCCCCTTTTCAATAACCGGCTCAACTATCCGGGGCATCCTGAAGGCGCCCTCACGGCACATCCCCCGCCATGATCCCCGAATCCGTCGGTCCCCTGAACGCCAGCCGCCGGACATTCACCGCCC
>ENA-ORCT01000450-ORCT01000450.1-marine-metagenome-genome-assembly--contig:-NODE-450-length-19889-cov-3.510095_pt1 | contig 19889 bp, 17 predicted proteins | sample MGYA00248632_ERZ508511 | MGnify/ENA primary metagenome ERZ508511 (study PRJEB26182, sample SAMN06268839) | marine metagenome | isolation source: Tt an P1-techrep anaerobic enrichment on pine from sediment...
TGCGGATGAGCGATTCCTTCAGCTTCTCATTCATGGCATTCTCCACCTGCTTGGCTATGATCACGAAAAATCCGAGGCAGAGGCTGTGCGGATGGAGGAAAAGAGTGATGAACTGCTGGCGGTGGGCTCACAGATGGCCGACTGACCGGCTCTGATCCATTAACGCATGGGCGGCACCTGATTTTGCTGCCGACGATGATCGGACGACGGACCTGGATAAGGATTTGGTGGTATGGCTGGACTGACGGTAAATCTGGATCAAATCGGCGTTCTCCGAGCTTCGGGCGATGGCAATGTGCCAGACCCGGTGGCTGCGGCTGTTCAGGCCGAACTGGCAGGGGCAAGCGGAATATCCGTTCAACTGCGCGAGGATCGGTCAATCATTCAAGACCGGGATGTGCGCATCCTAAAGCAAACAGTTCAATCCGATTTCATACTTGAAATGGCGCTGACTTCGGAAATGGTCGGGGTTGCTCTGGATGTCAAACCGGATCGGGTGACCCTGGTGCCGGATCGTACCGACTCCCGGGGTCCGCAGGAAGGGCTTGATCTGATTCTGCGGAAAAGCGATGTCGCCGAGGCTGTCGCATTGTTTCACAGTAACGGGATTCCGGCAGGTATTCTTATCGATCCGGATCCGGATCAGGTCAAACTGGCCCACCAGATCGATGCCCGCATTGTTGAAATTCACACCGGCCGTTTCAGTCGCGCAACAAGCCCGGTCAAGCGCGAGCAGATTTTTGCCGATATCGTGGACACGGTAAAATTCGCGCACAAACTCCGAATGGAGGTGTACGCCGGGCGCGGGCTGGGATATGGATCTGTCGGTCTGTTTCGGGACTTGAGTGAGATCGGGCACTTTCGCATCGGGCACAGCATCGTTGCCAGGGCAGTCCTGGCGGGTATGGAAACCGCTGTGCGGGATATGCTGACCATTGCCGGAATGCGGCCCTGAGTGGTCTGCTGTACTTCCAACGCTGGCAAGCCGCAACCAAACACGCATCACCGGCGCGAAGAATAATCGTCAAGCACATCGCTTGTCGGGATATGGTTTTATCGGGATCGGTATCGAAAAGGAATTGTGACAGTGTATCTGGTAACTGCAGATGAAATGCAACGGATGGATCGCCAGACCATCGAATCCTTTGGAATTCCCGGCCAGGTCCTTATGGAAAACGCCGGCCGTGGTGCCACTGAGGTTTTGCTGGAAAATTTTAACGGGGTTTTCCATAAAAAAGTCGGCGTTATCGCCGGTCGGGGAAATAACGGTGGAGATGGCTTTGTAATCGCCCGGTATCTGGCTCAGCGCGGAATTCGGGTAACCGTTTTTCTCCTTGCCGAGAGAGAGCGGGTTGCCGGGGATGCCCGGGCCAATCTCGATCTGCTTTCCGCACTTGATGTGCCGGTTGTCGAGATGCCTTCGCAGGAGGCCTTTGAGACGCACAAAACCTCCATGCGACATCACAACCTCTGGGTGGACGCAATCCTCGGCACCGGGTTGAAATCAGATGTGAGGGGGTATTTCCGCGACGTTATTCAATTCATCAATGGACTGAACTCTCCGGTGTTTGCGGTTGATATTCCTTCCGGACTCAATTCGGAAACCGGGCAACCCTGCGGCCTGTGTGTCCGGGCGGATGTGACCGCCACATTTGCGTTGCCCAAAATCGGGCATCTGATCTATCCGGGGGCAACGTTTACCGGCGCCCTTCACGTTGTGGATATTGGTATTCCACCCCATATTCGCGATTCGGTCCAACCGCGGCAGCATCTGCTGACCCCGGAGGCGGTGGCAGGATATATTGGGAAAAGAAGCGCCATCGCCCACAAGGGAACCACCGGCCATCTCCTGGTGCTCAGCGGTTCGCCCGGAAAAAGTGGTGCAGCCATAATGACCGCCATGTCAGCCATGCGGGTCGGTGCCGGTCTGGTGACACTGGCGACCCCTGCCGGAATCAATTCGATTGCCGAGTCCCAGGCCATAGAGGTAATGACCGCCCCATTGCCGGAGAGCGCCGACGGCGTGGTCGGGCCGGAGGCGATCGATGCGATCAAGGCACACCTTTCCGGCAAGCAATGTCTGGCGCTGGGACCGGGACTGGGAACTGCAGATGAAACCGTCGATCTCGTCTGCCGTCTGCTTCGGGAGGTGGATGTTCCGGTTGTAATCGATGCAGACGGGCTCAATATTCTGGCCACAGACCTTCAGCTTCTTCGCAGCACTCAGGTGCCGGTAATTCTCACCCCCCATCCCGGAGAAATGGCGCGATTGACCGGAGGTACCACCCGGGATGTCCAGAGTGATCGAATTCGTTGTGCGCGGGATTTTGCTCAGGCATATGATGTTCATCTGGTGTTGAAAGGAGCACGGACCGTCATCGCCCACCCGGACGGATCGGTGTATGTCAATCCCACCGGAAATCCTGGAATGGCATCGGGAGGCATGGGAGACGTGTTGACCGGCCTTATTGCCGGCCTGGTTACGCAAGGCCTTTCACCCGAAACCGCCGCCCGGTCCGGCGTGTATCTCCATGGCCGTGCAGCTGACAAACTGGCCAACAGCAATGGCCCCATCGGGTTTCTGGCAACGGATGTGATGAACGGTGTGCCCGGTGCGATTCGAGACCTGGAATCCTTTGGGGATTCTATTTCGATTTCGCACCGATTTATTACCAGGGCAGGAGGCTGAACCGCCGGCCGGGTTAAAACCGACTTCGGCGGACGGTCTGCACAGCGCAGGCGCCCGGGAACACCCGTTTGGCATGAACCCCGTGTTTTAATCCGCGGTTTTTGATTGTGGATCGTTTACGAGCCGATGTATGAATGAACAATCACATATTGAGCTGACGGTTCAATCGCTCGAGGAGACCCGGGCCATGGGCGAGCGTATCGGCGCCGCAGCCGAACCCGGAACCGTCCTCGCACTGACCGGCGATCTGGGAAGCGGAAAGACCTCCCTGGTACAGGGGATTGCCCGTGGTCTGGAGGTTCCCCGCGATTTTTATGTCACCAGCCCGACGTACACCCTGATTAATGAATACCCGGGGCGACTGCCGCTGTATCATGTGGATTTGTACCGGATTGGTGAAACGGCTGACTTTGAAGAAATCGGCCTTTATGAAATCCTCGAGGGCGAGGGGGTGGTGGCCATCGAATGGGCCGGATGGATACGCGAGGAACTGCCGCCGGATCACCTGCATGTTGACATTTCGATTCTGTCGGAGGATTCCCGAAAAATCCGATTAACAGCATATGGACTTGGCGCTTCCAATCTGCTAAAGAAGGTCGGACGTTTGCGGTAAGTCCAGTTTATCCATCGCTTTACGGCCCGCCGGTTGCCGGGTTCAGAACATGCCTCCGCATCCCGAGCATCGCTCATGGGTTTCTGTACACCAACCCGCGATCCGATCGAACGGATAATCAACTTCGCATACGGCTGACCTGGTCGGGCTGCTGCCCGATGGTCGGGCAATTCCGCGGTGCCTCGCATTGCGGACCTCCAATGCCGGCTTCCCCTGACGGTAATCCGCTCAAAGAATTCCGGAACAACGCCAGGCAGGCAGACATAGATATTTTTAAAGCCTTATAGAACATTCGCAATGGCGATTCGCCAATCGTTTTGGGGTGTTGACAGGCTGGGATCTGATTCCTTTTGTCTCATGATTCATGATCAGGAACGTACTGAGGAGAAACGATGGCTTTAATTGTACAGAAATTTGGTGGGACGTCGGTTGCTGATCTTGAGCGGATACGAGTCGTTGCCAATCGTGTGGCCAAAACCTTCGACAAAGGCGATGATGTCGTTGTGATCCTGTCGGCGATGGCCGGTGTCACGGACAACCTGCTCAAGATGGCCGGTCAGGTGACGTCCCGTCCGGACAAACGCGAACTCGATGTGCTGCTGGCTACCGGAGAGCAGACCACTGCATCGCTGCTGGCGATGACGCTGCGCTCCATGAACTATCCGGCGCAGTCCCTTCTCGGTCATCAGGCCGAGGTCCTGACGGACTGTGATTTTGGAAATGCCAGGATCATGGGTATTGGCGCGAGCCGGATCCGATGGCTCATCGGCGAGCGTAACATTGTCGTGATCGCCGGTTTCCAGGGGTGCGACTCGGATGGAAATATCACCACGCTGGGCCGGGGCGGCTCCGATACGTCGGCCGTTGCCATTGCCGCGGCGTTGGATGCGGATATGTGCGAGATTTATACCGATGTGGATGGCATTTACACGGCAGATCCCAATATTTGCCCCAAAGCCACCAAGATGAAGAAGATCTCATACGATGAGATGCTGGAAATGTCGAGTCTCGGGGCCAAGGTTCTCCAGATTCGGTCGGTGGAATTTGCAAAAAAATACAACGTGCCCGTGCATGTTCGGTCATCATTTGATGAGGAGGAGGGAACAATGGTGGTGAACGAAGACAGCTCTATGGAAAGCCTTGTGGTTTCCGGGGTGACCTCGAACAAGAACGAGGCCCGCATAACGCTGAAAAAGGTCCCTGATCAGCCGGGAATCGCAGCCACGGTTTTTACCCCGATAGCTGCCGCGGGGATCAATGTGGACATGATTATTCAGAACACGCGGTCCGGCGGTCAGACCGATCTGACCTTTACCGTGCCCAAGGCTGATTTTGATCAGGCCATGGAGATCGAACGCAAGGTGGCCGAGGAGATCGGGGCCGATGAAGTACTCGGCGATCCGAACATCGCCAAGGTTTCGGTAACCGGCGTCGGAATGAAGAACCACTCCGGGGTTGCAACGCTGATGTTCAGCACGCTGTCAGATGAAAATATCAATATTCATATGATCAGCACCTCGGAGATCCGTATCTCCTGCGTGGTTGATGAAAAATATTCAGAACTTGCAGTCCGGGTGCTCCATACAGCTTTCGGACTGGATAAGAAGTAAGCGTCTGGTTTTTCAAACAGGCTCTGAATTGACCGTGAGGCTCGCTTAGATCCAGACCTTGCCATTAAGCCGGGGAAGGCGGTACAAACCGCCTTCCCGGATTGGCCGGGATTGCCCGTGAACCGATTCGATACCGATCAGATGATGGTAGCCCTTATTCTCGCCGCGGTGATTCTGCTGGTTATCCTTGTGCGCGCCTGGTGCTTTTTTTAAGACCATTCATCCTTTTTTCTCACCGACTACCCAACTTCTATTTCTCATCTGATGATTTGTGTCCCAGCCACTCGCGGGGAGTTGCCTGGTTTCAACTATCCGTAACCGGGTTTTCCGTGGCCTCCCAAATCTCATCGTTGGTTCTCCGGATAGCCTCAACCATGTTTTCCGCGCCTAAAAGGGGGCGGCCGATCACCAGCAGGTGAGCGCCGTTGGAAATCGCCTCTGCCGGGGTTGCGGTGCGGTGCTGGTCGTCTTGAGTCTGATACCAGAGGGGCCGGATACCCGGGCAGATTTTTTTGATGGCCAGATGACGGATACCGACCAGTTCCCGGGCAGAGCATACCAGATATTCGTAGCGGGATTCGGCATCTTCCGCCATGTGCCGAACCATGGCCGGGATGCTTTCACCGGCGTAATACCGGCGAAATGTCTCGTCATCCATTGAGGTCAGCACGGTGACACCGGCGATTCGCTCTCCGGTCAACCCCTGGGACGCTGGCTCATAGCAGGACGAGCAGTGAACAGTGGTGATGTCCGCACCGGCCTGAATGTGCTGGTTCAGCGATTCGGTCATGGCGCTGGGAATGTCGTAGAGTTTGAAATCGAGCATTACCCGTCCGAATTTCCTGATTTCCGCCAGTATGGGGAGTCCGCGGTCCAAAATGCTCCGACGGATTTTATAGCCCCACACCATGCCTCGGGTCCGATCCAATATTTCGTATGCGTTTTCCCATGGAACATTGTCCAGGGGAAGAATGATTCGGCTTTCCATAGTTTCAGATACCTTATGCCCACTGTCGTTACCACGGGCGATTGTTTTTCTTTATTCCCGGCTTCTTTCTTCCGCTCCGTACTGCTGTTCGATCCATGCCAGGTATTCCCCGGACCTTATGCGGTCAACCCAGTCCAACTGGTCCAGGTACCACTGGATGGTCTTGTCGATGCCGGTTTCAAAGGATTCTTCCGGTGACCAGTTCAGTTCGGCGGTGAGCTTGGAAAAATCGATGGCATAGCGCCGGTCGTGTCCCGGGCGGTCTTTGACAAAGGTGATCAGCTCGGTCCGCGGTTTTCCGTTATCGGAAGGCCGGATCCGGTCGAGGCGGTTGCAGATGGTTTCCACCACTTCGATGTTTGGTTTTTCGCATTGCCCGCCGATGTTGTAGGCCTCTCCCCGTCTGCCGTTTTGCATGATGGTCCAGATGGCTTGGCAATGGTCCCTGACATAGAGCCAGTCCCGCACATTTCGGCCATCCCCGTAAACCGGCAAGGGCTTCCCTTCCAGGGCATTGAGCAGGATCAGCGGAATAAGCTTTTCGGGGAACTGATACGGACCGTAGTTGTTCGAACAGTTCGACAGCGTGACCGGAAGGCCGTAGGTTTTGCTGTAGGCGCGGACCAGATGATCTGATGCGGCTTTTGATGCGGAGTAGGGGCTGTTGGGCCGATAGGGTGTTTTTTCGGTGAAATGCCCCTCAGCGCCGAGGGATCCATACACTTCATCGGTACTGACATGGTGGAACAGAGTCAGTTTGTCCATGCGGGTCCGGGCCAGTTCAAGGAGATTGAAAGTGCCGGCAATGTTGGTGTTTATGAAATCATCGGGCCGTACAATTGACCGGTCCACGTGGGATTCCGCGGCAAAATGGCAAACCGTGTCAACTTCAAACTGGTCAAATACCCGGGCCATCGCTTTCTGATCGCAGATATCGGCCCGGACAAAGTCATATCGTCCGCGATATGTGTCCGTCAATCCTTCCAGGTTCCCAATATTTCCGGCATAGGTCAGTTTGTCCACATTGATGATGTGGCCAGGGAAATGTATTTCCTCCAGCAGATATCGGATAAAATTGGCTCCGATGAACCCGCAACCTCCAGTTACCAGAATGCTTTTCATGAATTCTCCCGCTTGTCCGGTTAATGCTGCCTGGTTTGTCAATTAATGCGGCTATTCGGTTGGACCACCTGTATGAAGATACTCAATGCGCGGTTCTGAAGCGCGTCATTCGCCAGTTGGTGCCGGTTCGGACGATTCCGGTTCGTCCGAACGCGTGTTTTCCTATACCTCAAAACCGGCAGCGGCTCAATTTTTTTTAAAACCGGTTCCCATCACCCGTGAAATATTTGACTTGACGAGTAATTTGCCAACTGGTATGACCTCTTACCAGTAGAATCAGGAGATATTAAAATGGAACCGAACATGAAACCAATGCTTCGCCCGGCTCAATTTGTCGAGCATCAGCTGGTGACTGCAATACTCCGCGGGGACTATACGCCGGGAACGGCCCTGCCCAACGAACGAACGCTTGCCCAAAAACTGGGTGTGACACGGCCGACTCTGCGAGAAACACTGCAGCGACTGGCCGGGGAGGGGTGGGTTGCCATTCGACACGGCAAACCCACTGTGGTTAATGATTACTGGAAGACCGGCGGCCTTCGGCTGCTGGGCACCATGGCGAATTACGCGGAATTTCTTCCGAAGGGATTTATCGTTCATCTGCTGGAAATCCGGATATCGTTCATTCCGGAAGTGGCACGCCTCGCCGCCAAGCGGGAGCCCGGTATCCTTCAAACCTTTCTGGAGAAGGAGCCTTTACTGGGATGCGAGGCTGAGGCCTTTGCCACGTTCGACTGGGATTTGCAGGTGTTGATGACCCGTCACTCGGGGAATCCCATATATCCGTTGATGTTAAATGATTTTGCCCAGGTATTCGGCATCATGGCGGTGCCTTATTTCAGCCTGCCGGAGGCGCGGGATGCATCCCGAAGGTATTACCGGGAGCTTCTGGAGGAGATTGAGAGCAGCGGAGAGGGTGTCGAACAACTGGTTCGGTCGGCGATGGAGGAAAGTATCGTGATCTGGAATCGGATCGATACGGACGGTCAGGCCGTTTAGGGTCTTGGCGATTGCCTGCTGCAGGCCAAAATGTGTTTGCGAAGGGGAAACCATGAATCTTCAAGAGCTGCAGGAACACTGGGATTTGATCGTAATCGGAGGCGGCATTACCGGCGCCGGGGTTTTCCGGGAATCCGTCCGAATGGGGCTTCAGGTTTTGTTGCTGGAGCAAAGGGATTTTGCAGAGGGTACCTCCAGTCGCTCGTCCAAGTTGATTCACGGTGGCCTTCGCTACCTCAGAGAGGGACAACTGGGCCTTACCCGGGCGTCGGTGAAGGAGCGGGAGTATCTGTTGAAGGAAGCTGGCGGGCTGGTGGAGCCTCTGGAATTTCTGTTGCCGATCTACCAGAACCATGGTCCGGGAAAGTGGACGATCGAGGCCGGGCTTTCTCTGTATGATCTCATCGCGCACAAACGGCAGCACCATTACTTCAAGAAGCGTGAATTTATCGAGCTGGCCCCTCACCTTGACCGCAGCGGTCTGGTGGGCGGATTTCGGTTTGTCGACGCGCAGGTGGACGATGCCCGGTTAGTGCTTCGTCTGATCAACGACGCCATGGATGCCGGCGGCCAGGCACTGAACTATACGGCGGTCAATGAAATCCTGCGCGATCACAGGGGCCATGTGGCAGGGGTCGTGGCACGAGACACCGAAGCCGGCACCTCCAGACGGTTTTTCGCAAGGGCCGTTATCAATGCCACCGGAACCTGGGCCGAGAAACTGCATCCCTCTCCGATACCGAATCTGCACATTCGTCCCCTTCGCGGCAGTCATCTGATTCTCCCTTTCCGTTCGCTCCCCCTGAGCCGCGCGATCAGTCTGTTCCACCCGCGAGACAATCGGGGCGTATTTGCCGCCCCCTGGGAGGGGGTTGTTATTTTCGGCACCACCGATGTGGATCATGGTGAAGATTTGTCCAAAGAGCCATCCATCACCCGGGAAGAAGTCGACTATCTTCTCGAGGGGATTCGGGCCTTTTTCCCGGCCATGAAGATTACCGAAGACCAGTGCCTTGCCACTATGGCCGGCGTGCGGCCGGTGCTGAGCCGGGGTAATTCGGCACCTTCGCAGGAATCCCGTGAACATGTTGTCTGGGTGGATAATGGCATGGTAACCGTAACCGGCGGCAAACTAACCACGTTCCGAATGCTCGCCTGGGATACATTGAAAGCCGCCCGTCCGTATTTGCCTGATGTGCAGATCCCCAATCATGACGATCCGGTTTTTTCGCCTTCTCCGCCACCGGTTGAAAATCGGTTTGGCCTGCCGGAAACGATATTGCATCGAGTGGTCGGCCGCTATGGAGACAAGGCGGCGGATCTTTTCAATGAGGCATTGCCCGAGGATCTGTATCTGATACCCGGAACCCATATTTTGTGGGCGGAGTTGCCGTTTCTTGCCAGACGCGAACATGTTCGGCATCTGACCGACCTGCTGCTCCGCCGGGTCCGCATCGGTCTGCTGACTCCAAACGGAGGCCTGGGGTACATGGACAGAATCCGCCGGTGTTGCGAGCCGCATTTTAACTGGGATACGTCCCGATGGAATCAGGAGATTGAAAGGTACCGCGAGCATTGGAATCATGCTCTGGCGCCCCCGAAACCATCTGCATAGAATCAGAAAAGAACCGAATCTGCGTTGTCTTACCGGCGTTTTGTGGAACCTCGACCCGTTGCCTGAGAGCCTGCAGGCTTTGACACTCGAAGGAGAGCGACCATGGAGAAAATGATTCTGTCCATCGACTGCGGTACCCAGAGCTTGAGGGCTTTGCTCTTCTCGCCGACCGGAAAATTACTGGACAAGGTGCAGGTTGAATACGAGCCGTATTACAGCCTGAAACCCGGATGGGCCGAGCAGGATGCCGAGGTGTTCTGGAAAAGCCTCTGCAGGGCATGCCTTGCCCTCCATGCGAGCTGTCCCGAGCGCTTTCGGAATATCGCGGGCGTAGGCGTTTCCACTCAGCGGGCCAGCATGGTGAATGTTGACCGCAGCGGCAATCCGCTGCGCCCGGTCATCACCTGGCTTGACCAGCGAAAGGCGAGCCCGGTATTCAATCCTAATGCGGTTGTCAAACTGGCTCTGAAGGCCATTGGCCTTGACGAGGCGCTGAACAAGACCCAGACCGATGGCAAATGCAACTGGATCATGCAGAACCAGCCCGATGTCTGGGAAAAAACCCATAAGTATCTTCAGGTGTCCGGTTTTCTCAATTACCGGCTTACCGGAAATTTTATCGATTCGCTCGCCTCCCAGATCGGCCATGTCCCCTTTGATTACAAAAAAGTGCAGTGGGCATCTCCCCGGGCACTGACCAGTCGCCTGTTTCCCATTGAGCCGGAGAAACTGCCCGAAACGGTTGCACCCGGTGAGTTGATCGGAACGGTGACATCCCTGGCATCGGAACAGACGGCCATTCCTGAGGGGGTGCCGGTGGTGGCCTGCGGATCGGATAAAGGGTGTGAAACGCTGGGTATGGGAGTGCTGAACCCCTCCATGGTCAGCCTCAGTTTCGGCACGACGGCGACAGTCCAGACAACGACCCCGAAATATGTCGAACCTATTCGGTTCATGCCGCCGTATCCGGCTCCGATTCCGGGGCATTTCAATCCGGAAGTGGAAATTTTTCGGGGTTACTGGATGATTACATGGTTTAAAAATGAGTTCGCCCACAAGGAGGTGACCGAAGCCCTTGGCAAGGGGCTTACCCCGGAGGTGATGCTCGATCGCCTGCTGGATCAGGCGCCGCCCGGATCCATGGGGCTGATGGTTCAGCCCTTCTGGGGTCCGGGTCTGGAGCACCCGGAAGCAAAAGGGGCCATGATCGGGTTCGGTGATGTCCACAAACGCGCCCATGTCTATCGGGCACTCATCGAGGGGCTGGCCTACGGTCTCCTGGACGGCATGCAGAAAATGGAAAAATCCGTGGGGTTGCACGTGGAGCGCGCGGCTGTTTCGGGCGGTGCGTCCCAGAGTGATGCCATCTGCCGGATTTCATCCGATGTGTTCAATCTGCCAATGGTCCGCGGGAAAACCTCCGAGACCACCGGCCTGGGAACTGCCATTGTAACGGCGGTGGGTACCGGGATCCATTCGTCATTTGAATCGGCGATACAGTCCATGGTGTGCTACGACCGGGTTTTTGAGCCGAATCCGGAAAACGCCGCCATCTACCGGGAACTATATAACCGGGTATATCGGAAGATGTACGGAGCCTTGAAGCCGATGTATAAGGAAATCAGGGACATTACAGGGTATCCTGAAAAATGATGCCGGAATTTTTGCAGCCTAAAGCATGAAATTAACTCTCAAGCACCGTAAAGGTTGAACACCATGAGCGATAAAACCTGTTTCCAACCGAAATGGACAAACGAGATCCCGAAACCCGGCACGTATCGCTCCATATTCAAATGGGGGGCTCCCGATGGTTTCAAACACCCCAACGACCGGCTTTACCGCATGATTAAAGAAACGTTCGGGATGACCGATTCGCAGTTCCGTGAACGCCGGAGCGACGGCGACCAGGAGGTTTTCTGCCCGGCTCCAGTTGGCCTGGCCGCCGATCACCTGGACAGGTTGCGGGAAATTGTGGGGGCGGAAAATGTGGCAGTCGATGATTATTCCCGGGTAAAATTTTCCAATGGGAAAACCGCCGAAGAAGCTATGAAGCTTCGAAACGGGATTGTCGAGGGGGCGGCTGACGCGGTGCTTCATCCCCGCAACCGGGAGGATGTCCGGGATATCGTGATGTATTGCAATCAGCATAAGATTCCGGTTTACGTTTTTGGAGGCGGATCATCCGTCAATTTCGGTTTCAAATGTGATCGGGGTGGTGTGACCCTGGCGCTGGGCACACACATGAACCGGGTGCTGGATTTTAACGAGGAGAACCAGACTGCCACTGTGCAGCCCGGTATCATGGGGCCGGCTTACGAGCGGATGCTGAACGATGCTCCGAAGGTCTTTTCGGCCCGGCGCCGCTATACTGGCGGGCATTTTCCCCAGTCGTTTGAGTACTCCAGTGTGGGGGGCTGGATCGTAACCCTGGGGTCCGGACAGGAATCGTCCTATTATGGCGACATGTATGACATCGTTCTCAGCCAGGAGTACGTCACTCCGGCCGGCACCTTTAAGACGTTTGATTTTCCGGCCACAGCCACCGGCCCGAAGGTCAATGACATCATGAAAGGCAGTGAGGGCGCCTTCGGAGTGCTGGTGAGTGCAACGTTGAAAATTTTTCGGTTCCTGCCGGAGTATCGACAACGGTTTGCCTTTATTTTTCCCTCCTGGGACTCGGCCGTCAATGCCGCAAGGGAGGTTTCCCAGGGTGAATTCGGTATGCCCTCGGTTTTTCGAATATCCGATCCCGAGGAGACCGACGTGGCCCTGAAACTCTATGGAGTGGAAGGGACGGTCATCGACCGGATCATTAACCTCCGGGGCTACAAGCCGATGAAACGCTGTCTGCTCATCGGGCAGAGCCAGGGCGAGCGCCGATTTGCCCGAAATGTCAAGCGAAATGTCAAACGGATTTGCCGCCAGCAGGGCGGGATGTACATTACCGGGTATCCGGTGAAAAACTGGGAGCACGGCCGGTACTCGGACCCATACATGCGGGAGGACCTGAACGATTTCGGCATCATGATCGACACTCTGGAGTCAGCGGTAACCTGGGGCAATCTGCATCGCCTTCACCAGGGGGTGCGGGATTTTATCAAGGAGCGGCCGGGAACCATCTGTATGACCCACGCTTCTCACTTCTATCCCCAGGGGACCAATCTGTATTTTATCTTTATCGCCCGCATGGATGATATCGATGAATATAAGCGCTTTCAGGACGGCATCATCAATCGGATCGAAGCCTTCGGCGGTTCGCTGAGTCACCACCACGGTGTGGGAAAGATGATTGGCCCCTGGATGGAACGGCATATCGGCCGTGAGCAGATGGATATTCTGCGGGCCCTCAAGCGGCATTTCGACCCCAACAATATCATGAACCCCGGCGGAACGCTGGGCCTGGACGCCCCGGCGTCCTGGCGTAAATATTCCGGGTGAAGCGGGGCGGCCGGAAAAACGTCGATGCCGAGGGGCCGTATTACGATTATGAAATCGCGTGTCGTTTATCATCGGACCGATCCGATCCATCCGACGGATCGGGCTTTTGCCTCCCCAGCCCCCGGACCGATTTGGCGTTGGTATCTTCCTTGGCCCACTGAGGAAGTTTCCGCTGACGAAGGTAGTCTTCAAAATCCAGGAGCAGTTCGTCCAGACTGGCGCGTGCTACGTTGGTCAGATATGTTTCCGACTTGCTGCTGGTCGCGCCTGCGCGGCTGCCCTTAGCGATGTTCTGCCGCCCGCTCCGCGCTGCCTGTACCATTTGGTCATGGGGCGCGATCGCGGATTGACAAAGCGCTCGCAGAACGAAACCGTGCCGTCGTAGATTAGCGTTGCCGTCTGGAAACTGCGCAGTTGCCGGTATCCGCCGCTCGGCCGAAGGCGTCGGAGGCGGTGACGATCGGTCCGATCCGACTGATCTGATGCTCTTCTTCCCTTGTGCCGATTCGCAGACATGATAACACTTTCCTTTCTTATACTATTTATATCCTTCTGCTGAGCCGTCTTTGTTTTGATGCATGATATCAAATTGTTATGGCGTTGTGAATTTCTTCTTCGTATTCGATGCCGATATGTGGGGGCAAAATGTGATTTAGGCACCTTTTTCGGCCTGTCTTTTCTCCTCTGTGAATTGATCCGTTCGATTTTTGTGCCTTTAGCCATACCTGTCCGGTTGAATCTGAAACGCAATCGCGTTAGCTTTTCTCGACGTAGCTTATCTGACGAAGCCGGAAGCCTTGGCTAAAGCGGATCGAGATAGAATGCGTTTTTTTTAGAAGGCATTCTATCAGTACCCATAGATTGTATCCAGTCTGGTTGCAGACTCTGTCGATTTGAGCAAATAGTCCGGTTTGAACAGGTCCCGCTTCATTTAAAACTCACGGTTGTTTTAATAGCTGAAAATGGTATAACTGTCGGGACTTCTCAACATGATGCTTCCATCTGAACGATGAACGGAAAGGATTAGGCGATGAACGGCTGTCAGTACCGGATCGGAGTTCTTGTTATGCTGCTGGTTGGAGCGATTTGCCTTGCGGGTTGCTCCGGTGATGAAAACAAAGATGTTGAGGCAACAAAGGCGCCTGCACCGGCCGTGGTCACGACAGCCGCCCCGGCTGAATCGCCGGTCGATATCGCCCAATCCGACCTGAAAGCGCTCCTTGAAGATAAAACGCTGCCTAACGGCATGATTATCAAGGCAGGAACAGACGTTGAGCTGTATGACAGTAAATCGCCGAAGCGATTGACGCTCGCGCAGGATTTTGCCATGCCCAACGGGTTTATCGTTAAGGGCGGTACGGTAATGGAATTGTTTGAAGATGGTCGTTTCAAGCAAGCCACCGCGGCCGAGGATTTCCGCATCGGAGATAATCGCACGATAGTGGCCGGAACGGAATTTGAAAATTATCCGGATGGAAAAATTCGTCGGATGACCCTGAAAGAAAATACCCTGACCCAGGCCGGATTTGCCATCCAGGGCGGCAAAGAAATCGAATTTTTCAATACCGGAAAACTGAAGCGCTTTGTCCTGGCCGATGACTGGCGGATGAATGAAAAAGCCACGCTGATGCGCGGCACTGAAGTGGAAAATTTTGATACGGGAAAATCCCGGCGCATGACCTTTACAACGGATTATCCATTCCCCAACGGCATTGTGGCCAAAAAAGGTCATGAAATCGAAACGTTTCCCGGGGGAAAATTCAAGCGTTGCACCCTGGCTCGGGATTTTACGACAGACACCGGTCAGGTGCTGAAAGGCGGCAGCGAGTTCGAAATATTTGAAAACGGCAGCCCCCGGCGTCTGACGTTGAGCGAGGACCTCAAGCTGCCTAACGGCATGGTGATCCAGGGGGGCAGGGAGATGGAATATTTCCCGGGCAATAAAATCCGGCGTATTACGCTGGCCCGTGATTTCCGCCTTCCCAATGGGTTAACGGTCAAGGGTGGTAGCGAGTTGGAGAATTTTGAAAATGAAATGACCCGGCGAATGACCCTCGTCGATGATTTGAAAACTGATTCCGGAATGATTATCAAGGCGGGTACCGAAATTGAACATTATCCCGATGGTAAGATGAAACGGATGACCCTGGCCGAGGAGTTCGAATTTTCCGGTGGTCTGACCATTTCCGCCGGCAACGTGATTGAAAGCTACCCCAGCGGACGATTGAAAAAGATGATCCTGGCCAATGATCTCAAACTGCCCAACGCCATGGTGGTGAAGGCCGGCACCGAGCTGGAAATTCACGAAAGCGGCAAATTCAAGCGGGCCACCCTGGCCGAGGACTGGATCGGCCCCGGTGGAGACATGATACCGGCCGGGACCCAGTTTGTCACCCATGCCAGCGGAACGATCAGGCGGCTTATTCCGGCAGCGTAGGGCCCCTTGGTTAACTGCCATTACCTTTATCCGTTTGCCTGACATTTTGGTTTTTTGCATTTTTAGCATGTATTGAAAGGATTGTATGTATGTCCAAATCCGGCTACCTTTACGCATCCGGTTACCCTGATGACAGAATGCATCCGGCCTACCCATGGTCTTTGTGGGCGGTCGGATGGCTGCTCATACTTAAAGCATTCGTGTGGCTGTCCACAGAACCCAATGTGGCGGATGGAATCCTGGAAATACTAGGCTATAAATATCTCTTGTTTATGGTGCCTTCTTTAGTTTTCGGACTCGGAATCTGGCGGAAGAAAAAATGGGCCGTGTGGGGGGCGTTGATTATCTCCCTTCTTGAACTCGTGTTTTTTTTCGGGTTTCCGGATACGCTTCAGTCTCTGCAACTGGATCACACCTCACCGCTGCTTCTGGTGTTTTCCGCCGGCCTGTTTTGTCTCAATGGCCCGGTCAGCGACGTTGTAGCCGTGATTGCCGTACCCTTGATGGTGGCGCAACTGCGTAAATAGCCGCATTAAGCTATTGCAAAAGTAATCAAAATAGATTAAAGGCGACACCGCTGGGTATTGGGTACCGTCCCCAGCGGCAAGAAGTCAGGACCCGCGATTTCAAGACACGGCTTTCCTCTGATAGGAGAGCCGGCGACGGAGCATGCCGGATTGGTAACCTGCAGTTGCCCAAGACGGTGAAGTCGCATCTTTATTAACCTCAGCAAGGACAAAAGCATGAACGACGGCGAACCTCCCAGTAGCCCGTATCATCAACCGGAAGATTTCGGTTACAATTCAATAGTCCCCTGTACGTCGTCTCACAGGAGGCAGGATAAAGTCGCCTGCCGCCCGCCCTTATACCTCACATAGTGCGCGGATGCGGTTCCGGCCGTCCTGTGCTCCGTTTGACGGAAGCAGGACAGGAAGGAAACGTAAATGGAAGCCGCACTGAATGCCCAATTTGTTTCATCCACTCCGAATGGTTGCGCCCGCTTTGATATCAACGCGGTTCGCGATCTTCATCCATCTGATATTGCAGAGTTTTTAGAAAATGCCCGCCTCAAACCGGTCGAAATCGTTGACGCGTTGTTGCAGATCGGTAACTGCAAAGCGGTCGAGACCTTTGAGCAGCTGTCCCTTTCCGTTCAGAGTGCCTGTGTGGAGGCCGGCAATACCCGGGCCATGCTGCGATTTATCGAAAATATGGGACCCGATGACCGGGTGGATCTGCTGAAAAAGGTTGATTTCGATATCGTCGAGGGGATCATGCCCTTGATCGCCCAGGCTGAGCGAAACGAGATTTGCCGATTGTGGGATTACGCAGAAGGCACTGCCGGTGCTGTGATGACCACTGAGTATGCCTTCCTTCCCGCAGACATAATGGTTGGTGAGGGGCTGGAGCAGCTCCGGCTTCAGGCACCCAACAAGGAAACCATCTATTATATTTACGTGATCGATGCAGCGCGCCGGTTGCAGGGGACCATTTCGCTGCGGGACCTGATTATGGCGAGGCGAACTGCCCGACTCGATGAGGTGATGGAAAATCAGGTGATCTCGGTTCGGCATGATATGGGGGTGGCGTCGGTAGCCGCTATGATTTCCAAGTACGATTTCCTGGCGATTCCCGTCACTGATAACGAAAACCGATTGCTTGGAATCATCACTGTCGATGATGTGATTGATATCCTGGAAGCGGAGAATACCGAAGACTTTCAGAAGATTTCAGCGGTAGTGCCTTTTGAGGAAGAATATTTTAAACGGCCGTTAAACCGGCTGTTCTGGAACCGGTTCTGCTGGCTGGCCATTTTGCTGTTCACTTCGCTGCTTTCAACGACCATCATGGAGTGGAACGCCGATGTGCTGAAGCAGATGGTGGCGCTGGCCTTTTTTATTCCCATGGTGACAGGCACCTGCGGTAACGCAGGGACCCAGTCCGCTACCATGGTGGTGCGGGCCCTGGCTCTGGGGGAAGTGACTCCAGGTGATTTTTTTCGGATTTTTCGCCGGGAACTTCTGATGGGGGTCGCTTTGGGGACCGCTTTGGGGATGATGGCCTGTTTCCGGGTATTTCTACAGGATCAGAACCTGATCCTGGCCTGCATTGTCGGTTCCGCGCTGGTAGCAACCCTGCTGACCGCCAATCTGACCGGCGCCCTTATGCCGCTGATGCTTAAAAAACTTCGCCTGGATCCGGCGCTGACGGCCGGACCCTTCATTGCCACGGTGATCGATGCCGTGGGGATTACCCTTTATTTTCAGATTGCCCTGGTTTTGTTGCGCGTTTTTTAATTAAGGGGAACCATCAGCGGATGACCGTTAAACCGTTTTACTGCTACCGGCACCCCGTAAACCGTTTCGATTATCTCGGGGGTGACGATTTCTTTGCCTCCGGCGGCAAAGATTCTGCCGTCTTTCATAAACACATACTTGTCTGAATATCGAAGGGCGGTGTTGAGATCGTGAAGGGTCATCACTGCGGAAATTGGGTGATGTTTGACCGTTTGACGAATGATTTTAAGAATCTCCAGCTGGTTTTTCAGATCGAGGCTACTGGTCGGTTCATCAAGAAGCAAAACCGTCGGGTCCTGAACCAGGGCTCGAGCAATACTGACTTTCTGCAGCTCTCCTCCGCTCATTTCGTCAATATATCGCAGGGCCAGGTCCTCCAGGTCAAGCCGGCGGATAGCGGCATCAACGATTTTCAGATCCTGCTTTGAAACGTTCCACCGGATATGGGGCCGCCGGCCCAGCAGAATTGCGTCAAATGCCGTCAGCCTGCAGGATTCACACCGCTGGGCCACATAGCCGATTCGTTTGGCAATATCCATCCGGCCGAGGTTGAGAATATTTTCATTTTTGACGAGAATGGTGCCGTTTTGGGGTTTCAGGATCGTGTTGATGCACTTTAGCAGGGTGGTTTTCCCGACACCGTTGGGTCCCAGGACCGCCACCAGTTCGTTACATTTAACGTTAAACCGGATGTCCTGCAGGACCGGTTTGCTGCGGTAATCAAAAGAGATGCCGTCAATTTCAAGGATCATCGTCGATACCCCGCAATAATTAAATAGAGAAACACCGGAGCGCCCAGAAAGGATGTCAGAATAGCCACCGGGAGAATATGCGGCCGCATCATCAACCGGGCGGCCGTATCGGCGGCAAGCAGCAGGCAGCCACCCGCCATGCATGCGCCGGGGATGAGGAAACGGTGGTCATCGCCGACCAGCCTCCGCATTATATGGGGACAGACCAGTCCGACAAAGCCGATAATTCCCAGAAAGGCCACAATAACTGCCGTGACCAGAGACGCACAAAGCATGCCCAGGAGACGAACCCGCTCGACATTGACGCCGATCCCTTTTGCGGTTTCATCGCCTGCGTCAATAGCATTGTAATTCCATTTATTGAAGATGAAGTACACGGTCGAAAGGCCCACCACAATACTCATGAATCCCAGTTCCTTCCAGCTGGCCCTGGCTACATCGCCGAATGTCCAGAATACCATGGCCGCCAGTTGGACATCATCGGCAAAATACTGCAGGAACATGGTGCCGGCCATAGACAGTGAACCGATGGCAACGCCGGCGAGGATCATTGCCTCGGAAGATGTTCCTCGGTGTCGGGAGATGGCGATGATAATCCCTGTTGCGATCATGCAGAACAGAAAGGCAACGGCCGTTGTCGTATAAGGGTTGTTGATGGAGACTGTCTCGGCGCCTGAACTCTGAATGGCTCCGGTGCCAAGGAACATCACGGAAAATGCAGCCCCGAATGCCGCCGCATGTGTGATGCCGAGAGTAAAAGGGGCCCCTAACGGATTGCGAAGGACCGACTGCATTGTTACACCGGCTACTGAGAGCCCCACGCCGGCGACAACGGCGGTAAGCGACTGAGGCAGGCGGATGTTCCAGACGATGATGTCGAACCGCTTAATCACCTCCATCCCCAGCAGGCTTTTGGCCACGTCCGTCAGCGGCACGTTGGCCGCGCCGAGCGAGATGGAGACGACCAGGATCAGGACAAGGGATACCGAGACCGCTCCGACAAACGCTGTCTTGCGGCCGATATAGCTGGTGTAGGCGGCGGGAACCCGCCCGTCGGCGAAGTGCATCTCAGTCCCCTACCGGAACCGGGCCGTAGGCCATGCCGCCGAACAGGGCGTTCATGTCCTGGAAGACCGGCTTGCCGACCAGGAAGGTATAGATCTCATCCGCCGTCTGCCCCGGATCGATGTCCTTGAACGCTTGGGGGTGGACGAGTGCCCCGATGTAATAGGCGTTGGCCAGGATCGAGCCGTAATTGCGCGAGTACCAGTTGTAGGGCAGCAGGCCGTAAACCCGCCCGTCCTGCACCGCGTTCAGCGATCGATAGGC
>ENA-ORCT01000451-ORCT01000451.1-marine-metagenome-genome-assembly--contig:-NODE-451-length-19884-cov-3.477609_pt1 | contig 19884 bp, 21 predicted proteins | sample MGYA00248632_ERZ508511 | MGnify/ENA primary metagenome ERZ508511 (study PRJEB26182, sample SAMN06268839) | marine metagenome | isolation source: Tt an P1-techrep anaerobic enrichment on pine from sediment...
CGTGTAGTGACGTTTTTTTTTATTGGTCTGATTGCTGAGCGCAGATGTTGATGAAGTTCTCAAAAAGCTCGCGATTGAGGTATTCCGGATGAAACTGGAAGGTGTACAAAGGTTTGTTGTGGTGTTTCATGGCTTGGTTGGAACACACAGTTGATTTGGCCAGGTGAACAAACTTTTCAGGTAATGTCACCGAATCGTTGTGCATCTGCCGGGTGACAAAAGTTTCCGGGAGACCATTGAAAATTGGGTCATCGTGAATGATCTTAACTTCGCAATCGCCTGATTCCGGCTCCTTGCTGCGGAGGTATTCGGCTCCGTGCATATATCCGGTGATGTGGTGACCGGCGCAAATTCCTAAAACCGGCTTTTGGTAAATCTTGATCCATTGAAAATAGGGCTGGTGGTGCTCCACAATGTCATCCCCTTGAGGGGAGCCTGATATCAGCACGCCGTCGTATTTTGACAAATCCAGTTTCAGGCAATCGCGATAGTTAACAAGCTCGTAGTTTACCTGCCCGCGCCGGATAATTTTGGCAATGTTTTCTGCAAACTCTATCACTTCCGGTTCTGCACTGTTTACAATCAGTAGCTTCATTCGCTTTTTATTTCGAAGATAAACGATCCTGGTTGATTTAAAAAAAAGCGTGGGCTTAAATGTTGGGGGCATGGCTATCTTTGGCTGTCTCTTGTAAAAGCTCCCGCCATGGGTAGAAAAATATTACCAGTGTTGGGTATTTGTCTGCTTTTGCCTGTGATTATTTGGCTATTTTTGGCGCAAATTAAATCGGCATTTCCAATGAACGCATTTGTCAGGTGTAATCGTAGTTTGTGTTTCGGTGCTCAGGTTCAAACCAGTTTGGCGGAGGAAACGCACCCATGATGGCCTATTGGGGAGAAATCGCAGCTTTGTTAACAGCTCTTTTCTGGACAGTAACCAGTATGGCTTTTGAGTCGGCCGGGAAAAAAGTTGGGTCTTTGGCGGTCAATCTGATTCGCTTGGTAATTGCTTTTTTCATCTATTCCGTTTATACCCAGATTTCGAGGGGGATGTGGTTTCCGTTTGATGCCACCGCTTACCAGTGGGGGTGGCTTGCTCTATCGGGCCTGGTCGGCTTTGTTATTGGCGATTTGCTGTTGTTTCAGGCTTTTGTGGTGGTTGGCGCCCGTATTTCCATGCTGATCATGGCCATGACTCCTCCATTTACGGCTTTTATTTCGTATTTCGTTTTGGATGAAGTCTTGTCACCCATGAACTGGTTAGGCATGATCATTACGCTGTGGGGCATTAGCATGGTGATTTTGAAGCGTGAAAACAGCGCCCTCAATGGTGGACAGAAAATACGCAAGCGTTTAACTTCGGCTTATTCAATCCCGGGAATACTACTTGCCCTTGGCGGTGCGTTGGGACAGGCTACCGGCTTGGTGCTGAGTAAAAAGGGGATGGGCGAGTACGACGCTTTTGCGGCGTCGCAAATTCGGGTCATGACGGGAATTGTGGGTTTTGCAATTTTGCTGGTTTTTATGAAGCGCTATCATCGCGTATGGGCGGCTTTGAAGAACGGATCTGCCATGAGACGCATTAGCCTGGGCTCTTTCTTTGGCCCGTTTCTCGGGGTTTCCTTTTCGCTGATAGCCGTGCAAAACACCAAGGCTGGTATCGCCGCAACCATCATGTCGATTGTCCCGGTGCTGATTATTCCGCCGGCAATTCTGATTTTCAAGGAGAAAGTGAACTGGAAAGAAGTGGTTGGAGCCGTTATTACCGTGTTGGGCGTGGCCATCTTTTTTGTGTGAATTACTGGCGTGACAGGTAAATCGATTGTTAGGTCTGCTTTTCGATAAGGGCTTTTTGTACATCTGTTATCCATTGGCTTTCAAATCATGAATTGGTTTGTTATTTTTGAGCAACCTAAAAAATCATGAGAATGAAACCAATCTTTTTAAAATCACTGGTCCTGTTGACAGCCATTGCAGGATTTGTTGGCTGTGCACCCCAAAAACAAGAAGCAGCGCGCCCGAACATTGTTTTTATCATGTCCGATGATCATGCCTACCAAGCCATCAGCGCCTATGGACATGGATTGAATCAAACCCCAAATATTGATCGGATTGCAAGTGAAGGAGCGCTGTTTACCCGCGCTACAGTAACCAACTCAATTTGTGCTCCCAGTCGGGCGGTACTTCTTACCGGAAAGCACAGCTTTGTCAACGGGAAGGTGGACAACGTTCAGCCGTTTGACTGGGAACAGGAAAATTTCCCCAAGCTGCTTCAGGCTAATGGATACCAAACAGCGATGATTGGCAAGATTCATCTTGATGGTATTCCTCAGGGATTCGATTTTTCAATGGTATTGCCCGGGCAAGGACAATACTATAATCCCGATTTTTTAATTGATGGGAAAAGAGTCAGGAAGGAAGGATATTGTACTGAAATTATTACGGAAACAACATTAAACTGGCTTAAGAACAAGCGAGATCCCAACAAACCATTTTGTGTGCTTTTTCACCAGAAAGCGCCCCACCGAAACTGGCAGCCGGCACCAAAGTACGTGAATCTGTACGATGATAAGACATTTGAGCCGCCAGTAAACTATTTTGACGACTACGAAGGGCGTGGAACGGCGGCCAAAGAACAGGAAATGGAGATTGATGGTCATGCTCAATGGGGCCACGACTTTAAGCTGATTGTAGACCCGAATGGCGACACCACAAATTTCTACAATGACATTAAGAGAATGAATGCTGAACAACGGGCAAATTGGATGGCTGCCTACGAAGATGAGAATCAGGAGTTGCTCAATAATATGCCCGAAGGAAAAGAATTGGCGCTATGGAAGTATAACCGCTACATTAAAGACTACCTGCGTACCATTCAGTCGGTTGACGATGGGGTGGGCGAAGTGCTCAATTACCTTGACGAAGCTGGCCTGTCTGAAAACACCATTGTGGTTTACACATCAGATCAGGGCTTTTATCTGGGTGAACATGGCTGGTTCGACAAACGGTTTATGTACGAAGAGTCGTTCCGTACACCATTGCTTGTTCGTTACCCCAAAGAGATTAAGCCTGGGACAACGATTGAGCAACTCGTTCAGAATCTCGATTTTGCTCCAACTTTTCTAGACTATGCCGGCATTGATGTACCAGTGGAAATGCAGGGTGAGTCGTTCCGCAGTCTGGTGGCCGGTGAAACCGACGAGTGGCGCGATGCCGTATATTACACCTATTATGAGTATCCTTCTGTCCATATGGTAAAACGGCACTATGGCGCGGCTACCGACCGCTACAAGTTGATCCATTTTTACTACGACATTGACGAATGGGAACTTTACGACCTGGAGAAAGATCCGCACGAAATGAAAAACGTTTACAATGATCCGGAATATGCCGATGTTCAGGAAATGATGCATGGCCGCTTAGCTGAACTACGTGAGAAATATGGTGACTCCGATGAAAATGATCAGCGTTTCTTAAAAGAATACCTGGAAGCTGTGAGAAGATAAGATTTTCATCTGCCGGAAATGCTGCTATGTGTAGGTGAAATACATTCGTCTACAGAAATTTATGGTTAAAAGAAAGAGCGAACGGGCACAGGAAGTAGGATTTCCGATTCCCGGAGCGAGTGTAGACTTCTCTGAATTATGAACGTAGAACCCAAAACTGAGTGTGGGGAACTATTTCTAACACTCAGTTTTGGTAACGTTCTAAGCTATTCCAGTTGATTTTGTTTGCCGTCAAAATTCCTCAACTTTTTAAAATGATCCCTTTTCCCTGTATAGAGTAGCTAAAATCTATGTGTAAAAAATCACACTCCACCGGAAAATTAAACTGATCCTGTGGGCTTATAAAAACAAAAAAGGGAAAAAACCGAAGTTTCTTCCCTTTTAGGTGGTGCCACCTGGAATCGAACCAGGGACACACGGATTTTCAGTCCGTTGCTCTACCAACTGAGCTATGGCACCATTGGTGTTTTGCGCTGGCAAATATAAGTCAAAATATTTAACTACAAAACAATTTTTCACCCTCAAATAGTAAAAAAATCAAGGCTTCTGCAGAACCTTTTCTTTTTCATGGATTTATCAGTTGAATTTCCACTTACGTTTTCTACTTTTGCACTCCAATTTAGAAGAACGTGAAAATAAACACCCATATATTAAGCAATGGAATCAGGCTCATTCACCAGCAAGTGGAATCGCCGGCTGCTCATTTTGGTATTATTCTGAACACCGGCTCCCGCGACGAAGCTCCCGATCAACAAGGGATGGCGCATTTTATCGAACACGTCATCTTTAAAGGAACCAAAAAGCGAAAGGCTTATCATATTCTAAGTCGGATTGAGGATGTAGGGGGAGAGATTAATGCTTTTACCTCGAAGGAAGAAACGGCTGTGTATGCATCGTTTTTGAATGAACACTATGGCCGGAGCATGGAGCTGATCAGCGATATTTTAACGAACAGTACTTTCCCGGCAAAAGAAGTGGAACGAGAAAAGGAGGTGGTGCTCGAAGAGATTAATTCATATAAGGACAGCCCGTCGGAGTTAATTTTCGATGATTTCGACGAATTGTTGTTCGATGGACACCCGATTGCCCGTAATATTTTGGGAACTCCTGAACATGTGAAGTCATTCAGCCGGGAGGGGATTTTTGAGTTTCTGAACCAAAATTACCATACTGATCAAATGGTGCTGAGCTCGGTGGGGAATATTTCGTTTGAGAAATTCTTGCTTCTTTCAGAAAAATACTTTGGGTCGATACCGCCACGCCTCCGGACTGAAAAACGCTTGATATTTAATCACTATACACCGGGAACACGTCGCGTGAAGCGCGATACTTTTCAAACACACTGCGTGGTTGGCAACATTGCCTACAATGCACAGGACAAAAAGCGGATGGGCATGGTACTGCTCAATAATATTTTGGGAGGCCAGTCGATGAACTCGCGTTTAAATCTGGCTTTACGCGAACGACACGGGATGGCCTACAATGTTGAGTCGGGCTACACAGCTTATTCAGATACGGGGCAGTTTAATGTGTATTTTGGAACGGAGCACGAAAACCTGGATCGGGCGCTGAGTTTGGTCAATAAGGAATTCAGGCTGCTGAAAAACAAAGAGCTGGGTATTCTTCAGCTTAGCAAAGCAAAAAAGCAGTTGATTGGGCAAATAGCCCTTTCGAGCGAAAACCGCGATGATCTGATGCTGACCCTGGGTAAAAGTTTTTTGCTTTATAATAAAGTTGATAGTTTGCCTCGAATTTATCAGAAAATTGAAGCCATTACCGGTCAGCAGCTTATGGAGATTGCCAACGAGATTTTTGATGAACGGCGGCTGAGCATTTTAACCTACGAATAATGAGGCAATTGGAAAAACTGGAAAACTACATCCTGGCCCACCTGGATGAGGAGGATACGGTGTTGCAGGAGCTGGAGCGTGATACCTTTCTGAATGTGCTTCGTCCGCGTATGCTTTCTGGTCATATTCAGGGCAGTATCTTGACCATGCTCAGCCAGATGATTCACCCTAAACGAATTCTTGAAATTGGTACTTATACGGGCTATTCTGCAATTTGCCTTGCCAAAGGCCTTCAGGAACAAGGCTATTTGCATACCATCGAGATTAATGATGAGCTGGAAGGCATGGCGGCAAAATATTTTAAGAAGGCCGGGTTGGAAAATAAAATCCTTCAGCATATTGGCGATGCCAAACAAGTTATCCCCGATTTACAGGAATACTTTGACTTGGTTTTTATTGATGGTGACAAGCGCGATTACACGACCTATTTTGACTTGGTGATTGACAAAGTGCCCTCGGGTGGAGTTTTGATTGCCGACAACATTTTGTGGAGTGGTAAGGTGGTGGAAAAATTAGACCCGAGCGACGAGCAGACGCGTGGAATTTTGGTCTTTAATCAGAAGGTGAAAGACGACCCGCGCGTTAGTCAGACCATCCTGCCAATACGCGATGGATTGATGCTCATTCGGAAGAAGTAGGGATAACTGCAGGCCGAACAACTTGGTGCTGAATGTTTGATACTTGATTTAGATCCGGTAGCTGAACAACTTGAAAGCCTGAGATTCCTTCGGTAAGTTAAATTCAGGCGATTTCAGTCATCCGATGAATCCTCAATTGACTGATTTGCATGAGAAAATCACACCGCCTTGTATAACTTTATTCAGGCATCGACTGCCTCAACCTGAAACTCGAAACCTAAAACCCGAAACGCTTTAATCGGGCATTGAATTTAGAACGACTATGCCCCCAGCGACCGCATGCCCTGAATAAAATTCTTTTTCGCCTTGGCCGATTTGACATTGGCGCCGGGGCCACTAATACAACCACCTTCACAAGCCATCACTTCATAAAATTGGGCAGTATTCTTGCCCTTTTCTAGCAGTTTGATTTGCCTGATTGCCGCCTTGTCAATACCATCAATTTGCTCAAAAGTGAAGTTTTCCGCTTTCTTCTCAGCCAAAACCGCTTTCAATACGCCTCCGCTTTGGGCAAATCCACGCGATTCAAGGGTGTAGTTTTCGAGCGGCAGCGCTTCCATTTTGTCAGGCTGAATATTCATGCCTTCCATCATGGCATCCAGCTCTTCAAAACTCAGTACGAAGTCGACCGATCCCAGATCGCGGGCTTCTTTTCGTTTTGCCACACAGGGACCTACAAATACCAATTTAGCATCAGGATGTTGCTCCCGAAGCTCTTCGGCCGTGTAAGCCATTGGCGATGGCGTGTGCGACACGTTCGCCAGAAGGCCGGGAGCATGCTTTCTTACCGTTTCAACATAAGAAGGGCAGCAGGAAGTCGTCATGAAAGATTCGTTTTGCTCCAGTTTTTCCTTTAATTCTTCAGCTTCGTGCTGAGCCGTTTTTTCTGCTCCCCGTGCGACTTCCACCACATCGGCAAATCCGATTTCCTTGATGGCGGCCAGCACTTTCCCGGGAGCTTCGGCATATTGGGCCAAAATTGCCGGGGCAACCATGGCGATTACTTGTTGTTTTTGCTCTATTGTTTTCAGTACATCAATGATCGCCGACAATTCGAAGATGGCACCAAACGGGCAGGCCGTAATGCATTTACCACAATAGATGCATTTTTCTTCATTGATTTCTTCCACACCGCTGGTATTTTTGCTGATGGCACCCACCGGGCACGCTTCTTCGCAAGGAATCGGAATGTAAACGATGGCGTGGTAGGGACATGCTTTTTGGCATAGTCCGCAGTTGACACATTCTTCGGCTTTAATTTCGGTTTGTCCCGACGGTGTAAACCGAATGGCATTTTTTGGGCAGTTCATCACACAAGGACTGGCCACACATCCCCGGCAAAGATTGGTAACCACATAGTTGGCTTGAACACAGCTCGTGCAAGCTTCGTCGACCACAGTCAAAATGTTGTTCGACACGCTTTCGCGTTGCAGTGATTTTTCTGCGTAGCTTTTTAATGGAACCAGGTCAATGTCAGCTTCTGGGATTTCAAAGCCCAGCAATGGAAGCATTTTGTATCGGGTAATGGCTCTTTCTTTGTAAATGCAGCAGCGTCCGCGAGCCTCCCTGTTCTTGGGATACAATTCCACGGGCATGTGATCGATTTTAGAGCTTAGCTCACCTTGTTGGAACAGCTTGACCAGCCGGGCCATCAGTTCGTGCCGGATGATCATGACGTTGTTTAGATATGCCATTTTTTCCTCGTTTTTTTCTGGCCGCAAAGGTAGATAATTTTCATGCTGCACAACATGTTTATGTGTTTTTAGTGATCATTTAAAAGGAAATTAACACATCCTAAATCTGCTCCTTTCGTGTGTTGATATTGTTCACTATTGTTTGCAAGTGTATGGTCATGACAAGAAGATTTTTTTTTCAGCACAATTGCAAAGGAAAGACCAAGTCCTTCTGAGAACATTCTTATTTTTTTCTTTGGGGAAAAATGAACACTTTTGAGCAAAACAAATACGATGGAACGACAAGCTTTTTTAATGTTGACAACCAGCTCGCAGTGGATTTTATTTTTGGCCATTGGGCTGATCATTTTTTCGTGGGTAGAAAAGAAGCGACTTTACCAACTGCTTGGGCAAATGACGTTTGTTTTGCTGGGGCTGTTCGCTTCGTGGATCCTGCTGACCGATCAGATTGTGGTGCCGGCTGTTGGTCCCAACCAGGTAGTTCCGGTCGAAGCCCGGGCTTTATCTTACTTTTCGGGTTTGCTCATGAATGGAATTTTGGCTTTGGTGGCTTTTGTGCTTGGGCAAGCCAAATTGCGCTGGGCACGCTTTTTCAATATGGGCCTGGTAGCCATTGGGCTGGCTTTGTTTTTTATGGTCTACCAGCTCCAGCGCGTGTAAGTCGAGCAGGATATCCGATTCTAGATCCCGAAATTGGGCTTACGATATAACTGGTTTTGCTTTCATCCCCAGCTTCAGTGAAAAAGGCTGCCCCATTTGGAACAGCCTTTCGTATTTTGCTTAAATGCGATCAGTTATTGTTTCGAATCCTTGCATGCGTTATAGATGCCTTCAAACAACTCTTTGGCATCTGAGGCAGCCATGGCCGAGAAAGCCACCCGGATGACATTGTTGAGGTTGATGATTCCGATGCTGTATTTGTCAATTAAAATTTTACGAATCTTTTCGCCATCCAAACCTTCGGCCAGTTGTACACACATAAAATAGCCCGAATTGTAAGGCAGTGCCGTAAAGTATTCGCTATATTTTTCCTCTTTTAAGGCTTCCTTCACCGCATGGTAGCGTTTATTCATGATCTCAAACTTTTCAGCTTTCTGTTCCCGGTAGGCTTGATTTTCAAATGCGCTAAGCAGCAATGATTGTGAAATGTTGGCTGCATTTGAAATATTTCCGCGCACTGCTCCGGCAGTTTTGGCCTCCAGGGCAGCATACAATTCTGCATCACCACCTTTTACTCCATAAGTCATAAAACCAACACGGAATCCCCACACATAGTCTTCCTTGGTTGGACCGTCCACTTTCAGGGCCAGCACATTTTCATGCAGGTCGCACAGTTGGGCGAAGATGCTTTCGGTTTCAATGCCTTCTTCGTACACCAATCCAAAATATGCATCGTCGGAAAACACAACAATCTTATTGCCTTTTTCAGCCGATTCCCTGATGATGGCAACAATTCCCTGCTGTTCTTCAACGGTCGGCGTATAGCCGGTTGGGTTGTTGGGGAAGTTCAGAATCAACACTTTTTTGCCGATTCCACCTTCATCCAGCTTGGCTTTGAACGACTCCAGGTCGAATCCACCATCTTTGAATAGGTTGAATTTGTTGATTTCGGAACCGTAGGCGTGATTTAAAATCAGGTTGTAGTTGCCCCAGAACAGATCGGGAACAATTACTTTTTCGCCTTCTTCAACGAACAGGTAACCTGCCATGCTGACCCCATGTGTTAAGGCATTGGTGACAACCGGTAAGCTGATTTTCTTATCTTTTAGCGAAGGGTTTTTCTCGTAAATCATGCTTTGCCATTTGGCGCGGATGTCGGGGCGGCCAAAGCTTGGCGCGTAAGGAAAAACCAGCGATGGGTCGAGCTTGACATTGGATTCAATGCTTCCCAGTCGCATGGGAGTTCCGTTATCTTCAACAGCTGCACCAATGGTGGCGTTAATCCGCGTACCTTTTGCATCGGCGGTTTGTCCCAATATTCCTTTTTTGGGGAAGAAAATGTTCTTTCCTTTTTCCGACAAAAGATCGTAAATAACTGGGTTTTTAGCTTTGATAATTTTGTTTAATTCCTCGGCTTGTGGATTCATATTTAATGATTTAACTGTTTTTGAATTATTCCATATTCTAAATATGGACAAAATCGCCTGCAATTTATTAAAAAAACTTGATTCGATGATCTTCCTGTTTCAAATTGAAATTCAAAATTCGATTTTCTTTACAAATCGTAATTTGTTATTCAAATATGGCTCGTTCTGCTTTCAATTTATAATTACTTCAGCAGGTCTTCGTCGCGGATGATCATCAGGATGGACGAGTGTGGAAGGATGATGTACTTCTCCTTGTTGAATTCGATTTCGAAACCACTTTTGGCCAGGTAAATGGCCAGGTCGCCTACATTGGCCTGAAGCGGGATGTATTTCACGTCCTCTTTTTGGTTTTTCCAGGGTTCGTTTTCATCGGTCATGGCCGGAATAGGGTAACCCGGCCCCACTTTGACGATGTAGCCACTTTGTACTTTTTCGTTTTCCTGAACGGTAGGCGGAAGATATAAACCCGATTTGGTTTTGTTTTGTGGGCTTTTGGGTTTGACCAGTACCCGGTCGCCAACCATGATAAACTTTTGTAAATCTTTTTCCTCAATAATCAATGACATGGTTTTCCTGTTTTTTTTTGCAAAGATAAAAGTTTATCGCTCTTGCTCAGAATTGGCTAATTTGTCCCGGCCCAAAATCAGTCAACCAAAGGTAGTGTGAAGTTAACGGTAGTGCCTTCATTGGGTACGCTTTCAATGAAAATTTGACCGTCGTTTTTCTGAAGAAATTCTTTGGTCAGGATCAGTCCGATTCCGGTACCCGGCTCCTGCATGGTTCCCGGATTTGAAAACGACAGCGAGGAGTTGAAGCGCATGAGGGCTACATCGCTCATGCCCACGCCGGTATCGCTGACGGCGATAAGCATTTTGTCATCTCTCTCCTCAGCCGAGATCCGGATTTCACCTCCCGGGTGCGAGAATTTGATCGCGTTGGAAACCAAGTTTCGAAGAATGGCACTGACCATATGATAGTCGGCAAAGATTTCAGAATTGCTTTTCATTTTCAGAAAGATCTGCAATTTTTTTTCTTCAATCAGCGGGTTGAAAAGTTCAATTACCTCGCGGTAAATTTTTTCAAGTTTGAAAGGCTTTGGGGAAAATGGAATGTGATCCATCTGAACAGTTGACCAGGTCAGCAAATCGTGCAGCAGTTTATAGTTATGTTTCGACACGTTGGCCATGTTCTTGATCAATTTGAGCCTTTCTTCCTTTGGCAGTTCATCGTATTGCTCATTCAATAAGGATGAAATGGCCATAAAACTGCCCACGTGGTCGCTCAGGTCATGCGAAATGATGGATAAGAATTTTTCTTTGTTCAGGGCCAGGTCTTTGTATTTTTGCTGACTCGACTTTAACGAGATGGATAGCTTTTCCAGGCGGCTGTATAGGATTTCAAACACAAATTCGTTGGCGAAAGCCATGGTCGAAATAAAAAGAAACACGATGGAAAGCCGGCTAATCAGGCTGATGTTGTAATTTGGACACCAAGGTTGATCTCGCAGCAAAAAATAAGCCAGGGCATTGACAATAAAGAAAACAACCAAAGCGATAATTCCGCGCTCCTTGCCCAGAATCAGAATCACGGGCAGCGGCAGCATTAAGGCAAAAGCAATGCCCGATTCATTGCTTCCTCCCGTTAAAAAAAAGTAGGTGCTGATGGTGAAAATGATGAGTACAAAAATGACAGACGGGGTCAGGAGTTTTTTCTTCTTTTTGAGCAGCCAGAAAGTCAGAATGCCAGCGATCAGTGAAAAGGTATTGAAAATGGCGGTTTGGTAATCTGCTCTGTAAATATTGCTAATTAAGAAAAGGCTCAGGGCAATAAAAAACATATAGAAGAAAAGATTCAACAGGATGCTTTTCTTCTTTTCTTCCAAGCGTTCGTACGAGGTATCGTCTACATTGAAAATGAATAATCTCAAGTAGTAGTTTAAGAATTCACTCACGGGGTTAAATTTTTTACACTAAAATAGCCAATTCGATAAACTAATGCACTACGAAAGGAATATTTTAGACAGATGGCCTGTTAATAATCACCCGTTACGTCGGAAAGAACCTCATAGCCATCGGGTGTGACGAGGATGGTGTGTTCAAACTGAGCGGAAAGTTTTCCATCGCTGGTACGGGCTGTCCAACCGTCGGCTTTGTCGATCTTGGTTGTTGCACGGCCTTCGTTAATCATCGGCTCAATCGTGAAGGTCATGCCAGCTTGCATAATATCGCCCGTATTTTTCCTTGCAATGTGATCAACTTGCGGAGCCTCGTGGAATTCGAGTCCTACACCGTGACCACAAAATTCATACACCACGCTGTATTTTTGTGCCTTGGCATATCGGCCAATCACAAAGCCAATGTTTCCGATGTAGTTTCCAGGTCTCACCTGTTGAATACCCAAGTCGAGACAGTGTTTGGCGGCGTTGATCAGCCGGCGGGCTCTATCCGAAATTTCTCCGACTGCAAACATTTTACTGGTGTCGCCATAATAGCCATTTAAGATGGTGGTGACATCGATATTCAGGATGTCTCCTTCTTTCAGAATTTGGTCTTCTCCCGGAATTCCATGGCAGACGACTTCGTTGAGCGATATGCAGGTTGCTTTTGGATAGCCGTTGTAGCCGATGGTGGCCGGTATGGCTCCGTGGGCGCGTACAAATTCCTCGATTTTATCATTGAGAAATCCAGTGCTTACACCAGGCTTCACAAATTCTTCAATCATGACCAACGACTGTCCTGCCAGTTGACTACTTTTTCTTATCCCTTCAATTTGCTCGGGTGTCTTTATTCTGATCTCGCTCATTCTGTTGTATGTGGAAAAAATTTTTGCAAAAGTCGCAAAAGGTTCTTTATTTTCAAAACTGAACAATAATTTTGTCCAAAAGTTTAGAAAAAGCCAAATCGATGAAAAAATATACCCAGGAAATCACCATTGGAGCATATCATACCAATCAATATGCCCAGGCTTCAGTTACCTCACTGTTTAATATCATGCTTGAAGCGGCGTGGGCTCATGCCCGGGTGATGGAGTGGGGGTACGACAATTTGAAAGGTAACAACATGTTCTGGGTATTGTCGCGGGTGTATTTCGAGCTGGAGAAGTACCCTTTATGGCAGGAGAGAATTACCTTGAATACCTGGTCGGCAGGCACTGATGGCATGTATGCCTATCGTGAGTTTGTTTTGGAGAATGAGCAGCACGAGGTTTTGCTCAGGGGAAGTACTGCCTGGTTGATTTTAAACCTGGACACCAGGCGCATTTTTAGGTTGCGTGATTTTCGGGATACTTTTCCCCGTCTTGAAGAGCAGAATGCTTGTCGCAACCCGAGGCGGATTAAGCCTCAAAGCCAGTCTGAAAAGCTTCAGTTTTATCCGGTGCTATTCAGCGATTTGGATGTGAACAAACACTTTAACAGCGTGAAATATCTGGAGCGCGTACTTGATGACTTTGGGATTGACTTTTTGGATCGGTTTGAACTGGTTGACATTGAAGTGAATTACCTGAAGGAAGGCATGGCCGGTGATGCCCTTGCGGTTAATAAAAGCAGGATTGATGATGCTCACGATCAGGCAACAATCGTAAGGGAGTCTGATGGAGCTGACCTTTGTACCATGATTCTGCATTGGCGGGAGCGGAATGACTAAGTTAGCTTGAGGCGTTGCCTGGTCATTATCTGTGGCTCTTTTTTTTGTCTGACTTGGGCTAGTATTCCAGCCACTGGCTGATTTTTTCCAGCTTTTCTTCCAGGGGCATAAAGCCGTCGAGCCAATGGATTTGGGTTCCGTTTTTTTCCATTCGCCTGAACCAGGTCATTTGACGTTTGGCAAATTGATGGATGGCAATTTCGAGTTTGGTAAACATTTCCTCGTAGCTTATTTCGCCAATCAAATGCAATGTCAGGTATTTGTATTCCAATCCATAATAGGTGAGTTGTTCGGGTGCCAGCCCTTTATCAAGCAAACGCTGCACTTCGTCCAGCATCCCTTCTTCAAGCCTTTGTTTCAGGCGTTCAGTAATTCGCTTGCGCCGGTGTTCCCGGTCGTATTTTACGCCAACCACCAAGCTGTTAATTTCGGGCATGTTGTTGCTCAGTTCCGGATTTTGCCTCAGGTATGTTTCTATTTCGATGGCCCGAATTACCCGACGGCGGTTTTCGGTGTCGGTGGTGTTGTGCTGTTCTGGTTTCATGGCAAGCAGTAGCTGAACCAACTGATCCAGGTTTTTCGGATCCAGTTCTTTCCGCAGTTCATGATTTTTAGGGACCTGGATCAATTGATAATTATTTAAGACCGCTTCAATATATAATCCGCTTCCGCCACACAAAACCGGAAATTTACCCCGCTTGGTGATATCATTGTATGCGCTCAGAAAGTCGTTGTGAAACAGGTATACATTGTATTCGAAACCAGCCTCCACAATGTCAATTAAATGATAGGGAATGTTTTGCCCTTCTATTTGGTAATCTTCATAATCTTTTCCGGTACCCAAATCCATGCCCCGGTAGATTTGCCTCGAATCGGCTGAAATGATTTCTCCGTCCAATTGTTTGGCAGCATGCGCAGCAACGGTTGTTTTACCGGATGCCGTTGGCCCGAGGATTGTCAGCATGTGATATTTTCGTTGTTTCATCGACATTTCTTATTAGGGTTTACAAAATAATGTATTTTTGTGACGCAAAACCAGAAATTATGAATTTTAAAGGACGATACCAGCTGCTTTTTCAGACCTGTGTCAACGTGTTGACGGAACCGAAAAAGTTTTGGCGGGGGGAGAAGGAAGAAATAAAACCTGGCGGTGTATTTGTGGATTACTTTCTGCCCATGGTCTTGCTGGTGGGATTGGCAGTTTTCATTGGAGAGCTCATCAAGGGAAGCGAGGTGTTATTCAGTTATGCGGTGGCAAAGTCGGTTCGTGAAGTCATTAGCTATATTCTTCAATTCTATTTGTCGGTTTACCTGCTCAACGAGCTGCTGACCAGTGTTGGCGGTGCAAAAAATAAGTTGCTCATCTCCCGTCTGGTTGCCTATTCGTTTTTACCTTTTCTGATTGCTTCTTTTTTAACAGGCTTGTTTCCCGGTCTTTATGTTTTGAGCGTATTGGGACTTTATGGTATTTTCCTGTTTGTACAAGGGGTAAAGGAAAGTTTGAATATTGTACCCGAACATCAGAACCGGTATACCATGCTGGGCTTGCTCCTGATTTTTCTTATCTTCATCCTTCTGAATGGATTCAGTTGGAAATTACTTCAAGCGTTCTATAGTTATGGTGCATAAAAAGCAAAATATCAACATAAAAAATAAGCGAGCCTATTTCGACTACGAGATTTTGGAGAAGTTTGTGGCTGGCCTCCAATTGGCTGGCACCGAAATAAAATCGATACGAAACGGGAAAGCTTCGGTGGGTGAAGCCTACTGCCGGTTTACCCGCAACGAGTTGTACGTGGTCAACATGAATATTTCTGAATATGATTTTGGAAACATCAACAATCATGAAGCCCGTCGAGATCGGAAACTTTTGCTGAATAAAAAAGAACTGGAAAAACTTCAAAAGAAAATAAAGGAAAGTGGGCTGACCATTATTCCACTTCGCATGTTTTTAAATGACCGGGGCCTGGCGAAACTTGAAATTGGACTGGCCAAGGGGAAAAAAACGCATGATAAACGCGATACGCTCAAAGAAAAAGATGCCAGGCGTGACATGGATCGTGCCATGAAATTCTAGCTCGTAACATAACAGATAAAAAACTCTTCTATTTATTTGCGTCTGTGCAGGGCATTGTCGTAACTTGTAGCTTCTTAGTTTTTTAACACGAAAAATTTGAATCCCATGAACAAGTTATCAAGCTCAATTATGATCCTTTTATTTGCTGTTGTGTTGTCTGTGCCAGCTTCTGCGCAAGGCTTTCTCAATAAATTGAGCAAAAAAGTGCAGGACAAAATCGAGAACAAGGTGGAAGATAAAGTTGATCAGAAGGTTGACGAGGAAGTTGACAAAAGCCTGGACCAGGTTTTTGAAGGAGATGCCGACGACTCAGATCCTGTCAGTACTTCCGAAAAACAAAATGAACGGCTTCAGAAGATGATGAGCGGCATTGGAATGTCAGGTGAGCCTGTGCCAATTGAAGATGCCTATTCTTTCGACTCTAAGCTCCAAATGCACATTGAGTCGTACAAAAAGAATGGTAAAAAAGACAGCGACGGTGAGTTCATCACCTACATCAATCCGAACGGAAAAAACTTTGCTTACGAGTTTATTGGTGGTGATATGAAGCAAAAAGGCCAAGGTATTTTTATTATGGACTTTGAGAATAAGGCCATCATTATGCTGACCGAAGAGAACGGCGAGCGACAAGGTATTGTGTATGGTTTTGACGTGGAGGGGCTGACCGGCACCGGATTTGATACGGAAGCCTATGAAGATTTGGAGGATGTGGATATGACCAGTCCAGCCAGAAATCCTCATGTGGAGAAGACCGGGCGGACAAAAACCATTGAAGGTTACCGCTGCGAAGAATACCGCTACGACAATCCGGAGGATGAAACCAAAGCCAGCTTCTGGATTAGTAAGGACGTGAACATCATGACACGCGACTTTATGAGTACCATGCTCAAATCGGCCACGTATTCGCATGGTATGCCGTGGGGATTTATTATGGAGTCGGAATCGGAAAATACAGAAACCGGCGAACGCACTGTTATGCGGGTGACTGATATTGACACCAACGCCGCTAAGCACTTCAGTATGGGAGGCTACAAGATTACTAACCTTGGGTCGATGACAATGCCAGCAATGCAAGGGGAGTAGGTATCCCTGGCAGTGTTTTTCAGTTCTAAATGATCCCGATCCAAGAAAACTGTTTGAACAACCGGTATCTTTCAGAAAAGATCTCAGGTACAATTTTCTGCTAGATAATTGGCTCAGGCTATTTCCATATTTTCCATCGGAATAATCGCTTCGCCTTTATACCGAAGCAAGAGGTTGGCAACTGCCAGGGTGTCTTTTTCGCAATAGCGAATAATGCGATCCAGATCGCCATCCTGGTAGTAAACCGTGGCAACCTGGCTGCCGTCAATGTCATCTTTGGGTGTTGGAATATTAAAAACCGCACAAAGCAAGCTGAGTGACGTGTAGTTTTTATAGTCGCCAAACTTCCACAGCTGCAGGGTGTCCATTAGTTTATCTTTTAAATCCCAGGGTTTCATTCCGGCAATGTCCAATGCGTTGGGTAAAGGCAGACCATTGATCAGCGTCCGGCGGGCAATGTAGGGATAGTCGAACTCCTGCCCGTTGTGAGCGCAGAGCCGCTTGCCTGGATGCGACATGAATCGGTTGAGCATGTCGTTGAACTGGGAAAGCAATTTTTTCTCATTGTCATCGTAAAACGATTTTACACGGTAAGTGCGTTCCCCTTGTTTTTGCGTGATTACGCCAGCCGAGATGCATATGATTTTCCCAAATTCGGCATAAATTCCGGCGCGTTCATACACCTCTTCCGGTCCCTGATCTTCGGTGCGGAAATAGGTTGATTTCTTGTCCCAAAGCTTTTGGAAATCTTCGTTCATCTCACTGAATTCCGGGTATTGTGGAACTGTTTCGATATCGATAAAAAGGATGTCTTCGACGTTTAAATTACTCAACATAGCTAGAGGTATTGTTTGATGAAATTGGTAAAAATATTGATGGCTACGGAATTGTCTCCGCCTTGAGGAATGATGATGTCGGCAAATCGCTTGGTGGGCTCTATAAATTGCAGGTGGCTTGGTCTAACCGTTTCTTCGTAGCGGGTCAGAACCTGTTGCACATCTCGTCCGCGCTCTATGATGTCGCGCCTAATCACCCGGGAAAGTCGCAAGTCGGAGTCACAGTCTACAAACGCTTTGATGTCAAGCATTTTTCGAAGCGATGCGTTTGACAGCACCAGGATTCCCTCAATAATCAACACTGACTTTGGCTCAACCGTCTTGGTGTCGGGCTGACGGGTGCAGGTTAAATAAGAGTAAATTGGCTCTTCGATGGTGTTGCCCGACTTGAGTTCCAAAAGGTGTTTGGTTAACAGGCCAAATTCGATGGAATCAGGATGATCAAAATTGATCTCCTTGCGCTGCTCCAACGGAATATGGCTGCTGTCGCGGTAGTACGAGTCTTGCGAAATAACTGCCACTTCGTTTGGAGGCAGTTGTTCAATAATCTTCCGCACCACAGTGGTTTTACCCGAACCGGTACCTCCGGCGATTCCAATAATGATCATTTCAAATGAAATTTTAAGTAAAGATAAACAAGCCACATTGATTTCCGTTATTCCTCATCCGATTTATGGTTCAGCGGTTGGAAAATGTTAACTTCGCATCCGAAAGACAAAACGCTTATTAAAAATTTCAGACTATGATTAATCATGTGGTTCTTTTTAAACTAAAAGGATATCCTGAAGCCGAAAAGGTAGCTGTGTTGAGGAAACTAAAGGAGGCACTCGAATCCTTAAAAGATAAAATTAAGCAGGTTAAACATTTGGAGGTTGGTTTAAATTATGAGCTAAATGCCAAATCATATGACATTTGCCTGATTTCACATTTCGAATCGGTGGCCGATCTGGATATTTATCGGATCCATCCGGAGCATCTCAAAGTGGTGGAGCTGGTGCAGGAAACAACGGTTGAACGCGCAGCGGTCGATTTTGAATTTTAGTTAAAACGTAAAAAGCTAACAGATGAAGAATTTGTATCCTTTGAAGTTTAAAGCTCAGTATTTGGATAAAATATGGGGTGGAAATAAAATAAAAACGCACTTAGGTAAAGATTTTGGCAACCTACCTAATTGTGGCGAAAGCTGGGAAATCAGTGGTGTTCAGGATCGGGTTTCGGTGGTTGAGAATGGCTTTTTGGCCGGAAATAACCTGGAGGAGCTGATTGAAATTTACATGGGCGAATTGGTTGGCGACCGGGTGTATGAAAAGTTTGGGGTGGAATTTCCGCTGCTGATCAAGTTTATCGATGCCAACGACGACTTATCGATCCAGGTTCATCCGGATGATCAACTCTCAAAAAAGCGCCACCAGGCTTTCGGAAAAACGGAGATGTGGTATGTTCTCCAGGCAGATCCGGGAGCCAAACTGAATTTGGGTTTCAAGGAAGAATTGACTAAAGAACAATACCTGGAAAAATTTGAGGCCGGGCAGCTGATGGATATCCTGAACTTTGAAGAAGTGAAAGCGGGAGATGTCCTGTTTATGCCGGCCGGGCGTGTACATGCCATCGGGCGTGGTGTTTTGGTGGCCGAAATTCAGCAAACCTCTGATGTTACTTACCGCATCTATGATTTTGACCGCAAAGATTCGGAGGGTAACAGCCGCGAACTGCACACTGAACTGGCTTTGGATGCCATTGATTTTACGGTTCCCGATTCATACAAAACCGAATATAAGACCCAAAAGAATGAGCCGGTTCAGGTGGTGAAATGCGATTATTTTACAACCAACGTGCTGGAGCTGGACAAAAAGCTGGAGTGCGATATTCATAAATTGGACTCGTTCGTTATTTATATTTGCCTGGAAGGAACCTGTGAGCTGGAGTATGCTGAGGGAACAGTCAGCTTCGGAAAAGGAGAAACGATCCTGGTGCCAGCCGTTCTGGAACAATTTTTCCTGAATCCGAAAAATGGCGAGGTAAAACTTTTAGAAGTCCACCTATAAAATATTTAGCTTTTGGTTATTGTTGCTACTGGAATACCGTGCCTTGTAAACCTGTTTGGCAACAGGTAGTCTGTCCGCAATTAGCGGAACTTGGAATTTGAAACCTGGAATTGAATAAGATTATGGAGATTAAAAATGCCCGCTTTTTAATGAGTAATTCGGACGTGCAAAAATGTCCGGAACCCAACAGGCCAGAGTTCGCTTTTATCGGCCGGTCCAATGTGGGCAAGTCTTCATTGATTAATATGCTGACCGGGCAGAAGAAACTGGCCAAAACCTCGTCGCGGCCAGGGAAAACACAGTTGATTAATCATTTCTTGATTAACGAAGACTGGTATCTGGTTGATTTACCCGGATACGGTTATGCCAAGGTTTCGAAAAAGAGCAAACAAAAATTTCAGGCGTACATTGTTGATTATGTGCTGAA
>ENA-ORCT01000453-ORCT01000453.1-marine-metagenome-genome-assembly--contig:-NODE-453-length-19833-cov-3.607107_pt1 | contig 19833 bp, 16 predicted proteins | sample MGYA00248632_ERZ508511 | MGnify/ENA primary metagenome ERZ508511 (study PRJEB26182, sample SAMN06268839) | marine metagenome | isolation source: Tt an P1-techrep anaerobic enrichment on pine from sediment...
TCAAAATTCCAGGCAGCCTTGTAGGTCATCAGGCGCGCCAGTTCGATCTTGGTGGCCATATCCGCCAGTTTGTGCTGGGTGACCTGAAACTGGGCGATCTTTTTTCCAAACTGCTCCCGGGATTTCACATAGGCCAGGGCCCGGTCAAATGCCCCCTGGGCAGTACCCAGCCCTTGGGCAGCAATCAGGATGCGACTCTCATCGAAAAATTCCAGCACCTGGTAAAAGCCGCGGCCCTCCTTGCCGATCAGATTCGCCAGGGGAACCCGCACGTCCTTGAAGGTCACCTCGGCGGTGTGCATGATCTGAATGCCCATTTTCTTGCCGACGGACTGGGTGGAAACACCCGCCCGATCCGCCTCGACCAGAATGAGGCTCATGCCGCGGTGGGTGGGCTTGATCTCATCATCGGTCTGACAGAGGACACAGTAAAAGCCTGCCAGGGGCCCGCCGTTGGTGATGAAAATCTTGCTGCCGTTAATCACCCACTCATCGCCGTCTTTCACGGCGGTGGTATCCATCCGGGTGATATCCGATCCGTGGTCCGGTTCGGTGAATGCCCCGCAGGAGAGCACCTCACCCTCTGCAACCTTGGGCAGCCAGGTTTTTTTCTGCTCATCGCTGCCAAAGTGAAGCACGATCTCGGAGGCAAAATCTGCCAGCGTGATGCAGGCACCGACCGTGGAATCACCGCGACAGAGTTCTTCGGCAACGAGGATATTTTCCATCACGCCAAAGCCCTGGCCGGAATACTCTTCCGGATAGTGGATCCCGATAAAGCCTAACTCACCGGCTTTCTTCCAGATTTTAACCGGGTATTCGTGATTGTTCTCAAGCTCTTCGATAACTTCTTTTTTGAATTCACCTTTGACGAAGTCTCTTACCGCCTTCTGAATTTCTTTCTGTGATTTGGTCAGTTCAAATTCCATGCTGACTCCCTTGGTTTTGGTAGTTAAAAAGGCTCAGACGGATATGGGCCTGCCTGTTTTAATCTCCTATCACAGGTTTCTCATGGGGGTGGGCGTTACCTCAGCTTAAGCCCTGCCCTATCACGTTTACGGGGCCTTTTCAATATCAGAACCAAAAAAATTGAACGAACGCTCAATCAATTTTTACCCACCCCACCGCGGCCCGGTTCAAATCGCATGAAACGCCCACAGTGAAGCGCCCGATTCACGCCGATTGCTGAACGGTGACTCAGCAACCGGCCGCCACAATCCTGTCGATAATTCCGGCAGATTGTGTCAAAATCAGATAGCGGCGACTCAGGCAAAAGAGACTTGACTGTTGTCCGGAACTGGCCTACAGGTCTAACGATGGCTGATTTGGCAAGCTATCGAATCGAAAAACAAATTCCATCACGCAAGAAAGGAAATCATTTCCCATGGCGTTCTCTGTTGCTTTAGCCGGAAAAGGGGGTACCGGAAAAACCACCCTCGCCGGCCTGTTGATCAAATATCTGGTTGCAAAAGACAAAACACCGGTACTGGCAGTTGATGCGGACAGCAATGCAAACCTGAACGAAGTTCTCGGCCTCGAGGTATCCGACACCCTGGGCGGCGCTCGCGAGGATATGAAAAAAGGCGCGGTTCCCCGCGGCATGACCAAGGATGTATTTATCTCCATGCGCCTTGAGCAGGCCATTGCCGAAGCCGACGGATACGATCTGGTTGTTATGGGTCAGCCGGAGGGCGCAGGCTGCTATTGTGCCGCAAACACCCTGCTGACCGGTTTCCTTGAGAGGCTCACCGGCAATTACCCCTATATCGTTATGGACAATGAAGCCGGCATGGAGCACATCAGCCGGCTGACCACCCATAATGTCGATGTCCTGCTGATCGTATCGGATACTTCCAGGCGGGCGATCCAGGCCGCGGTTCGAATTAACGAACTGGCTCAGAAACTGAACATTGGCGTCAAAAAAAGCTTTCTGGTGGTCAACCAGGTCCGCAACGGGCTCTCTGAGAGCCTGCTCAAATATATTGCAGACGGAGGGTTGGAGCTGATCGGAACCATCCCCGCCGATGACGACGTCTACGAATATGACTTTGAGGGACGCCCGACGGTCGACATGAGCACCGACAACGGAGCGGTCCGGGCGGCCTTTGAAATTTTCGACAAAATTTTCCAGTAGCGGCGATCCGCCGCGGGCGGAGGAATCATGAAAAGGACAGGCTTCCTGTATGATGAGAGGTATCTGCTTCATGACACCGGTTCTTATCACCCGGAAATGCCGGCACGACTGGAGGCCATCCTGTCCGGAATTCGGGAATCGGGCCTTCTGGCCCGACTGGTACGGATCGAGGCCCGGGAGGCCGACCTGAAATGGATCGAAACCGTTCATGAATCAACCTACATTAACCGGTTGAAGGAAGCCTGCCGGGCCGGTGTCACCACCTTCGGCCACCCCGACAACCAGATGTGCGGCAAAACCTTTGACATTGCCCTGCTGGCGGTCGGCGGCATCCTGGAAACCCTCCGCCTGCTCATGACCGGTAAAATCGACAACGCGTTCTGCGCGGTCCGCCCCCCGGGGCACCATGCCGAAAAGGGTGAGGCCATGGGGTTCTGCTACTTCAACAATGTGGCAATCGCAGCCCGATACCTTCAGGCCGACTGGGGAATCGACCGGGTGGCCATCATCGATATCGACGTCCACCACGGCAACGGCACCCAGAACATATTTGAAGACGATCCGTCGGTACTGTACTATTCGTTTCATGAGCACCCCTCGTTTTCGTTTCCGGGCACGGGGCGCTCGTTTGAAACCGGCCGGGCAGACGGCGCCGGTTTTACGGTGAACCGTCCCATCCTGCCCGGGCAGGGGGACGCCGAATATCTCCGCCTGACCGAAACGGATCTGGTGCCGGCCATGGAGCGTTTCAGGCCCCAGGTGGTTATCGTCAGCACCGGTTTTGACGCCCACGCCGACGATTTGATGGCGGATATCCAGCTGTCCACCAACGGATACTCGGCCCTGATGGAGAAAATCGTCGATGCGGCGAATCGGTTGGCAAACGGACGTCTGATTTCCGTTTTGGAAGGAGGGTACGCCCTCTCGCGGTTGCCGGAACTTGCCAGCAATCATGTGAGCGTCCTTCTGGACGAGCGAACCGAACCGGTAACCGGAGCAAAGACAGGCATGACCGGCGGCAGTGAAATAACCAACTGACCCGGTCCGCAGTGATCGGCGGCCGAATTCTCGGGAACACCCGCCATAACATTCGGAGGATTCCAATGTTCGTCAGTAGATCGATGACCCGCAATGTGATCACCACCCATCCGGATATCGGCATTTTTGATGCCCGGGAAACGATGGTCGAAAAAAAAATCCGACATCTTCCCGTGGTGGATGCGGAAAACCGACTGGTCGGCATCGTCACCGATCGGGATATCCGGCTGGCCCTTCCCTTGGACGTGTACCGCGGATCGGCGACAGAGGAAGAGCAGGCGAAATACGCCGGGCTCAAGGTGGGGGAATTCATGACGCGGGAGCTGGTGACCGTCAGCCCGCTGGACACGATTCAGGACGCCCTTCTGCTCATCCAAAAGAGCGGGGTCGGCGCGTTTCCGGTTGTGGATGACGAGGGGCTGCTGCGGGGAATCATATCGGTCAAGGACCTGCTCCGGGCATTTATCAACGTGCTGGGAATCGGAGAGCCCGGGGCCCTGCTGTGCATTCTGGTCAAAGACAAAATCGGTCAGATGAAGCGGATTGTCGATGCGATAACCGAGGAAAACGTGTCCATGGGAAGCATCCTCGTTGCCCGCTACTGGGAGAAAGGCATGCGGGCGGTTTTCCCTTACCTGTTGACCAACAACCCGGCTCCGGTGAAACAGAAACTGGAAAAACTCGGATTCACCATTCTCGATCCCATGCAGTGGTATATTGACCAGTTACCGACAAATGACCAGTAAAACCAGGAACTGTTTTGACGTGAAGGCGGATGCAACGGACCCATACGGTGATCTGAATATCTATTACATCCAAGGCCGGGTGGGAACCGCTGCTCCGCTAACCGGTGAGGGCTGCATCGGAAACTGGGAAGAAGATGCCTTTTCATTCCTGTTTTTTTCAAAGCCAGCCGACCGGGAAGTAGCCGAACTGCTGTCCGATCGTCCGGATTTAACCCTTATTGACAGATACCAAATGACCTACGCGGACTGGCACGGCGGTTCGGTAACCGCCTTCCGGGCAGGCCGTTTTAACATTGTCCCGCCTTGGGAGGCCGCCGGCAAACCGGACAAGGACACAATTATTCTCGATCCGGGTGTGGTGTTCGGCACCGGAGGCCACGCCACGACCCATACCTGCCTGGAGGCCATGGAACTGGCGTTTGACCGGGCCCGGATTGATACCGTGCTGGATTTGGGCACCGGCACCGGCCTGCTGGCCCTGGCTGCGGCAAAACTGGGTTGCCGGCAAGCCCTGGCAGTGGATTTTAATCTCCTGGCGGCCCGAACGGCGCGGGCAAACATCCGCCTCAACGGGTTTGACGACCGGATCCTGGCGGTTCACGGCCGGGCAGAAGAGCTTGTCGACTGCCCGTCGGATCTGGTGGTGGCAAACATTCACTACGATGTCATGAGGCAGCTGATTGCCACCGATGGATTTTTAGCCGGAAAATGGTTTATTCTTTCCGGTCTGCTCCGCAGCGAGGCACGCCGGATTGCCGACATATTAAAGCGTTATCCGGTCCGTATCCACCGAACCTGGGAACAGGATGGCGTGTGGCACACGTTCTTCGGCAAAATCACCGGCCGAAAGTGAAAGGGAACAGATGTACATCAAGGTATGGGGATCCAGAGGCTCGATTCCGGTATCCGGAAAGGAATACGTTAAATACGGCGGTGACACCACCTGCCTTGAAATCCGCACGAAAAATGACGATATCATCATTCTCGATGCCGGCACCGGAATTCGAAGGCTTGGCAACCAGCTGATCCGGGAAGAGCGGTTTACATACCACTTTATCATCACCCATGCCCACTGGGATCACCTGATGGGTTTTCCTTTTTTCAAACCCCTTTACTTTGCCCAGACGGAAATCTACATGCACCGGTGCCCGTTTCCTAAAAAATTTATGGAAAACATGATCACACGGGTGATGACACCGCCGAATTTCCCGATCAATTTTACCGGCATCCGGGCGAAAATTCACTACGAGGCCGGCTGCCCCACCCAGTTTACCATTGGCGATGTTACCGTAATCCCCATTCCCATGAGCCACCCGAATATGGGCAGCGGCTACAAATTCATTGAAGACGGCAAGGTGTTTGTCTTCTTAACGGACAATGAACTGGGATACGTGCACCCCGGTGGCGCCTCGTTTGAAAAATACATGGAACACGTGGCCGGTGCGGACCTGCTGTTTCACGACGCCGAATACACCCCCGAAGAATACGAAAACCAAGTGCTCTGGGGACACTCCTCTTATGTGGAAACCCTGGAACTGGCACTCCGGAGCGGAGTGAGGCAACTGGGTCTGTTTCACCTGAATCAGGAACGAACGGATGACGAGGTGGACCGGATTGTGGACCACTGCCGGCAAATCATCGACGAGCGCGGCTCGGATCTGGAGTGCTTTGCCGTGGCTGCGGATACGACATTCAATCTGTAGACGGCCGACAACTCCGGGCCGTCCCTGGGGCGACAAAACGATCCACTCGACAAAGAGCCTGTTTGAAAACCAGGCTCCAGGAAAGACGCATGAGCGATCTGATTAAACAGGCAGCCGTGGATCTCGCGGGATCAGATAATGTGGTGGTGCTGACCGGCGCCGGCATTTCCGTGGAAAGCGGCATTCCACCGTTCCGGGGAAAAGGGGGAGTATGGGAGCGGGTCGATCCCATGGAATACGCCACCATTGACGCATTTATGCGTGATCCGGGACGGGTATGGGATGTCCTGGTCCGTGAGATGAAAAACTGCATCGACCGCTCCCGGCCAAACGATGCCCATTACGGGCTGGCAACGCTTGAAAAAATGGGAATCGTCAAAACCGTAATCACCCAGAACGTGGACGGCCTTCACCAGGCGGCCGGCAGCACGGATGTCATTGAGTTTCACGGCAATTTCGCCTGGCTCCGCTGCATGGAATGCGGCCAGCGGGAGGAGACCCGGAAAATTGCAATGGCCGAAATTCCCCCGCGCTGCAGCTGCGGGGGTATCCTGCGCCCGGAAGTCATCTTTTTCGGGGAACAGATCCCGACGGCAGCCCTGATGCGCTCCGAGCAGATCGCCTCACGGTGTGACATTATGCTGGTGGTGGGCACATCGGCCGTGGTGCAGCCGGCGGCCTACATGCCAGTGGTGGCCAAAAACAGCGGTGCCCGAGTCATCGAAATCAACCCGGAACGGACCCCGCTCACCGCCTCCACCAGCGACTATCTGGTTCAGGGTAAAGCCGGAAAGGTGATGCGCAAGCTGGTGGAGGAAATCGAGCGACTGCGGTGAACGATGTATCCAATGCGGATTTCGGAAGGGGGGATGCGGAAACGCTGAGGGCGAATTGCGGATTGCGGAATTTGCGGGAAAACGCTATGGTGCCGCCGGCCCTGACGAAAACGGGCAAGTGGCCATAAGGGTTTGTCGTAAGGGCTTCAGCCCTGGAATCCGACATTACCGATCAGAAATTATCATTCCCCATTCCGAAATCCAAAGTCCGAGATGAAAAGATGACCGAACTCAAATGGGTGCAGCACGTCACCCTGACACCTCCGACCCTTCAGGATAATACCGCCGATGCCGACCGGCTCATTCAGGCACTGAAATCCCGACTCAAAACAGATGCGATCGATGCGGATCTCTCCCTGCTGCGCCAGCTTCCCGAGCGTCTGCGGGACTGGGAGTACAGCGCCCGCTGCGTTCTGTTCAAGGATCGCACCCGCTGGCTTCTGCTGGGCGTCTCCGATGCCCGGGACCCGGCGCCGGCCGCCGGCCTGGCCGTGGATCTGGGCACCACCCGGGTGGTCCTTCGGCTGATCAGCCTGGCCGATGGCAGCGAGCTGGCGGAATCCGCTTTTGACAACCCCCAGATCGCCGTAGGCCCAGATGTTCTCACCCGTATCCACCATGCCGATCAACCCGGCGGACTCGATGAACTGGCGACCCTGATCATATCGGGCATGAATCGGGAAACGGCCGCTCTGTGTCAAACCGCCGGCATCCGGCCCGAAGACATCTACCTGGTCTCCGTCGCAGGCAACACCGCCATGACCCACCTGTTTCTGGGATTGAATCCACGCTGGATCATCCGCGAGCCCTACATACCGGTTGTCAACCGGCCGGGGCTGATGCGCGCGGCTGAATTGGGCATAGCGGTCAACCCGCAGGCGCGAATCCTGGTCTTTCCCAACATCGGCAGTTACTTTGGCGGCGACCTCATTGCCGGAATTCTCTACTCGGGGCTGGACCGGCGGGAAACCCCGGCCATCCTGGTCGATGTCGGAACCAATGCCGAGGTTGTGCTGGGTGACCGGGACTGGCTGATTGCCTGCGCCGGTGCAGCGGGGCCGGCACTGGAAGGCGGGGTGACCCGGATGGGAATGAATGCGGGACCAGGGGTCATCGACAAGGTGCAGATCGATCCGGACACCCGGGAATTTGATCTGCGCACCATCGGCGGTCAGCCGCCCCGCGGCATATGCGGCTCCGGCCTCATCGACCTGGCGGCCCAGCTTTTTCTTTCGGGGATGATCGATATCCGCGGCAAACTCATTCCGGCAACCGCTGGCCAACGGCTGAAGGAATCCAACAATCTTCAGCACCTGATTGTTGTACCGGCCGCCGGGTCGGCTACCGGCGAGGACCTTACCATCACCCAGGCTGATCTGGACAGTCTGATCCGTTCCAAGGCGGCCATGTACACAATCCTTGAAACCATCACCACCACGGTAGGCATGACCCCCCAGGACCTGACCACATTTTATGTAGCCGGCACGTTCGGCTCATTTATCAATCCCGAATCAGCCATTGCCATCGGCATGCTGCCCGATCTGCCGCTGACCAGCTACCAGGTACTGGGCAACAGCTCCCTCGGCGGTGCCACCATGGCCCTCACCCGGCCCGATATCATGGCCGATATGGACCGTATCCGGGACCGCATCACCTATCTGGAGCTCAACGTCAATCAGGATTTCATGAACCGGTTCAGCGCCGCCAAATTTCTGCCCCACACCAACCCGTCGCTGTTTCCATCGGTGCCGGCGTGGAACTGACAAGATAGTTCCGGGTTTCGGGTTCCGGGTTCAAAGTTCAAAGCAGAGGACAGACATTGGGTGACACCCAACGATTATGAACAAAACGATGATTGCCTCAATTTAGCCGCCTATTGACCTGCAGGAGTGGTTTTAACCGCAACCCGCAGCCACCGGCAGCAAGGTTTGTAGTGAGGGCTTCAGCCCTCCCGTTTTCAGGCGGTTAGTTATTCTCCTTCGGAAATAATGGACGCAACGCGAACTGACACCCTTCCCGCCTACGGCTCGTTAGGCTCGTTTTTCACCAGGATTTCGATAATCCGCGGTATGTAATCATCGGCCTTTTTCGCATCGAAGCTGCATCCTCCGGCACCGTGGTGACCGCCGCCCCCGAAATTTTTAAGCATCAACCCGGCATTAACCCGGCAGAGCGGATTGAAAATGCTGTGACCGACGCTTACGACAATCCGGTTTCGATCCCTGTGATCGTAGCGGATTTTGACGCTGACCGCTGAGTCCGGAAACAGGGAGTAACACAGGAATCGGTTACCGGTGGGCGCCTTCTCAAAACACCGGAAATCAGTCACAGCCACATGCCCCTGCAACGTGGTATGGTTCAGCAGATGCTCCCGGTATCGGGCATTCTGCTGCACGACAGCCCGGCACCGGCGGGATACCTCCGGGTCGACCATGATCGTTTCAATATCAGACCGCCGCAGCAGATCGACCAGAAGGTTCCAATACGGCTCGTCCGCTTTTTCCCTTCCGGAAACAGTCATGGAAAGCAGCACATAGTCGTTATTTTCCGGATGTTCCACTTCGTCCCGGGTCAATTCCGCGGCATCGATCCGGTCGGCAGCCCGGACCAGTTCCCGGTAATCCCGCCGGAACCGTTTCTGATAATACACAAACACAATGCCGGCAGCCGACGGGGCAATGGCATAGGCCCCTTTGAACGGTACATCAGGCCGGTTGGTGTAATGATGGTCGAACCATAGTGAGCAGCGACTGTCAAACGGCAGGTTCGCAATGATATCGCCCCTCTTTATGACCACCCGGCCTTTCTGCATGTCATTGGGCTCTACCCACTTGACCGGTTCGCTGACATTCTCAGCCTCACACAACAGCACTGCACAAACCACTCCGTCAAAATCGGGTCGAGTGACTATTCGCATATTGCCTGCTCCAAATTGTGGGATGAGTAAACCGCCCGCAACGCACTGGAGGAGGTTCAGTTAACGAGAAATACGGAGAAGGGCGAAATCTCCGCCTGAAAAGCAAAAGAGTAAAATTTGACATCCGGGTATTATAAATGTCAACATATAATTTCAAACAGACCGAAAAACGCACCCTCCTCATGACCTTGAGGGATCAGGACTGCCCCCGCAAGGCTCACTGCTTCTGAAACTCCGCCGCACCGAAACAGTCGTTTTTTTCCAACTCAAAATCACACAACCTGTATCACGTATCATCTCGGGCCGCCTTTCTCCCAGCGCGCAAAGCTGGCATCGAGGGAAATATCCACACATTGATGGTCAGATATCATGAAAAAGTCCCGATCAACCCCTCGCGAAGTGCTCCGGTATCTATACCAACTGACGGTACTCACTGCTCTTGTGTATGCCATGGACAGTCGGTCGGCCGAAAACCGTCCCCGGGCCGGCGGAAAAACCGGTTGGAAGCAGCGGCTGGTCCGACTCCCGACAGACGTCCGGCTTGCGGTACTGCTGGTGGCCCTGCCCTGGCTGGTGTACCTGCTGGACTGGCTGATCGATACCGATCTTCGCCGGTTCGGCATCCGCCCCGGTCGTTTGGACGGATTGCCGGGAATCATCGCCTCACCATTTATTCATGGAGAATTCAGTCACCTGCTGGCCAACTCCGGTGCTCTGCTGGTGCTCCTCGTCCTTTCACTGTCCTTCAGCCGTCGTCTGACCGCTGCGGCCCTGCTGATTATCACCTGGTTCGGGGGAAGTCTCGTCTGGTGCTTCGCCCCCCCGGGTTCCATCCATATCGGCGCCAGCGGTACCATCTACGGTTTAATCTCCTACCTGATCTGCATTGGAGTGTTCCGCCGGGAGCGCGCGGCCCTGATCATTTCCCTGGCGGTGTTCCTGTTTTATGAAGGAATGCTCACCGCGCTTTTCATCGCCGCACCGGGGGTCAGTGTCGCCGGTCATGCTTTTGGTTTGCTGGCCGGTTTGCTGGCCGGTCTTTGGGTCGGTGCACGAGGCGTCCCCGCAAGATGGACCTCAGATTAAGAAGGATACCAATCAAATGTTTGAACCGTCGCCATGCTATTAATTTCACAGACGGACCATCGTCGATTGATACCGAAGATGGGAGTGATATTATGGAAACATGCCACGTTTATTTCAAATCATCCCCGGGATTCACACGGGCATTCAAGGCCACACGTACCGGATGGAACTCAGGACCCCGGAGTTCATCCGGTGCGCGACAAGCCCATATCGGATGTGGCAAGTTCAAAACGGCCCTTGGGAAAAGGCTCATTTCACTGGTGAGTGTGCTGATGGTTTTTTCCGCAACGGCGTGTTCGTCATTAAAATCCAGCGGCAGCCTTCTGGTCGATGAAACGATTTTCAAAAAATACAAACATGCCGCCATTTCTCCCAAAACGCCTGCCCGGTCGCGAAGCGCCGCTGCAAACGCCCTGAAGAGCAAGGGTTTCACCGTTTACCGGGCCCCGGTTTTTGACAAAGTGCGACAAATCTCACCTGAAATTCCGGTACTGTATATCGAATGCCAGGATGCGGGGATGACCATGAAGCGGTTCGGAGACTGGTCAATGACTGTCGACTGTCTGGCATTTGACCTGCACAGTGATATCGCCCTGTACGAAGGAAGCGGCGAATACATGGGAATATCCATTGCCGAAAACTTTTACGGTGCAACGGCCGCAGCACTTTCAAATGTCCCGAAGATCGGCAGCAACGGCAAATCCACCATCCGCATGACTCTGCCCACAGCATCGGACGCCATCGCTGGGGCAGATGATCTTCGGTTCGAAGGGAATAGTCGCCAGGGAACGGCCTGGTCCATCGGAAACGGCGGTGTCATCACCTGCTACCATGTAGTGGCGGATGCCACCCGCATCCAGCTCGTGCTCAATGACGGAAGAGAAATAAATGCCGAGCTGGTAATGCGGGACGCCGCCAACGACATCGCCCTGCTGCGCGTGGAATCCGGGCATATGCTGCCACCAGCATTGTCGATCTCCACTGAAATCCCATCTCTTGGTTCGGATGTCTTCACAGTGGGCTATCCCCATGCGGATCTCATGGGCACATCGCCCAAAGTAACAACCGGCAAAATCAACGCCATAACGGGTATCCGGAACGATCCCCGATTCTACCAGATCTCCGTCCCGCTCCAATCGGGAAACAGTGGTGGCCCCCTGTTCAACATGAAGGGAGAAGTAATCGGAATCGTGACCGCCAAACTCCACGCCATCCGGGTATTCAACGAAACCGGCGATCTTCCCCAGAATGTCAATTACTCTGTCAAGGGGCAGTATATCAAAGCCCTGATGGATACGGCCGGCAGTCGGAAAGCATATCACGGAGCCCGTATACAGCCGGCCGCCCTTGAAGAGCTTGCCGGCCGGGTTAAAGATTCGGTTATAATCGTCAAAGCGAACTGAATCAGAAACTCTTCCATTAAAACTGCAACTTGCGGTATGGCATCACATCTGATACGGACAGTAGTCTGATTGAAAAATGAAGTCCAATTCCACTGAAGGAGATATACCATGCTCAAATTAACTTCCGCCGACCCCAAACGCGCTGCCGTTGACGCCCTGATCATCCCGGTCTGCGAAGATCAACCGGTTCACAATCGCCCCGTGCTCAAAGCCCTCGTTGCTGAAGCTGAAAAGATCCCGGAGTTCAAGGGGAAAACAGGTGATCGGGTCACGCTCTACCACACTGACACGATCAAATCCCCCCGGGTGATCCTTATGGGCCTCGGCAAAAAGGAAGAAATCGATCTGGAAGCTGTACGCGGCCTGGCCGGAAAAGCTGTCAAGCAGGGCATCCAGGCTGAACTCTCCAAGATCCTTGTTGCCGTCCCCCAGGTGGAGAGTGACAAATTGAAGGATCAGGATCTGGTAAGCGCCATGATGGAAGGCGCCTGCCTGGGAAACCATCTGTTCGATCAGTACAAAAAAGAAAAAAAACAAAAGCCGTTAAAACAGGTCAGTTTTCTGGTGCCCCCGAAGGCAGTCAAGTCGTATTCAGATCTTCCGGAACGAATCGAAACGATCTGTGAATCGGCCGCAATGGCCAGAGACTGGGTCAGCACCCCGTCCAACGATAAAACACCTGAACAGTTTGCAGGCATGATTTCCAGCGAAGCGAAAAAAGCCGGCCTTAAAGTAACGGTACTCAATGAGAAGCAATTAAAGGCCCAGGGTTTCGGCGCTATCCTGGCAGTCGGGGCCGGCAGCAAAAGCAGTCCCCGGCTGGTAATCCTGGAGCACAACCCCAAGGGGGCCGAGAAAACCGTCGCCTTTGTGGGCAAAGGTGTCACCTTCGACTCGGGCGGAATCAACCTCAAACCAACCGCCTCGCTGGCCGACATGAAATGTGACATGGCCGGCGCCGCGGCAGCAGCCGGAGCCATGATGGCCATTGGTCGGATGGCGCCCAAAATCCGGGTGATCGGCCTGATGCCTCTGGTAGAAAATATGCCCTCGGGGGACGCGACCCGAACAGGCGATATTATCAAAACCTATGAAGGAAAAACCGTTGAAATCGGCAATACTGACGCCGAGGGCCGCCTGATTCTCATCGACGCCCTGGCCTATGCCAACGCGACCTATAAACCCGATGTAATGATCGATCTGGCCACCCTGACCGGCGCCTGCATGATCGCCCTGGGCGAAAAAATCGCCGGACTCTTCACGACCGACGACAAACTGGCCGAGGCGATCTCTGCTTCCGGCGAGAAGACGTTCGAGCGATGCTGGCGGCTCCCCCTGCCCGATGACTACAAAGAACTGCTCAAGAGCGATTTTGCCGACATCCACAATATGAGCAGCAGCCGCTATGGCGGCGCGGTCACCGCGGCACTTTTTCTCTCTGAATTTGTGGGAAAGACCCCCTGGGCCCACATCGACATTGCCGGCCCGGCTTACGCCAAAAAAGCCAATTCGTATTGCGGTGCCGGCGGCACCGGTTTCGGTGTACGGCTGCTTTGTGACCTGCTGGAAAAACTGTAGACATAAAAGGGGTTCTGTCCGGCCCCATCGATGCCGGGCAGAACCGCTGAGGAACGCGGATTTAATTAATAAAATCCGCGTTCCTGAACATCATACCGAAGACGACATATCTCCAACGCATCTGTCATCAACAGCGGACCGTTCGGTCGCCCTCAGCCTTCACGCGCTCCCACAGAGAATTACCGTAAGTTTTATCGATGGAATGCAAAGTTGAATTCCGAAAGGTCAAAAAATGGATTCCGGGAAAAAACTCAGCAACGGTACATGGAAAATCTGGCTGTGGGTCGTATCGTTCGCCGTTGCCTTTGCCTGGGTGGAAAGTGCAGTGGTAGTATATCTTCGGGAGATTTACTTTGACGGTGCGTTCAATTTTCCGCTGTCAATCCGGTGGGAAGGCGGCAGCCATGTGGTTCCGCCGTTGATTCGGATCGAATTCGGACGCGAAATTGCCACCATTTTCATTCTCGTAGCCGTAGGATGGATAGCCGGACAAACCGGCTTTCAGCGGTTTTCCTATTTTATGATTGCTTTCGGCATCTGGGACATTTTCTACTACATCTGGCTGTATGTCATGGTGGGTTGGCCGGAGAGTTTAATGACCTGGGACCTGCTGTTCTATGTGCCCCTGCCCTGGGTGGGGCCGGTAGTCACACCGGTTTTGATAGCAGCGGCGATGGTGGCAGCCGGAACGCTCATCATATATTTCGATGATAAAGGATACAAGCTGAACTGGGGGTGGCAGGATATGGTGATTGAACTTGGCTGCGGATTTCTCATGATCGTGGCCTTCTGCTGGGACTGGAAAAACATTCTGCAGGTACCCGGCGATGCCGCACGCAACGGTGTTCCCAACCCCTTTGCCTGGTGGCTGTATCTGCCGGCCTATGCAGCTGCCGTGAGCTACTTTGTCATCAAATTGCGCAATTGCCTCGCCGCAAACATCGCAGGAACACAGATCGATCGGAAAAAGCACCGCTCCTGACACGTTACAAATCATGAACGAAAATGTCTGTCTTTCCTGTGATGCTTCAGAACATACCGATGCGTCGGCCTGACGCCCCAGCCTGCCACCACCAGCCCATTGAATTGAGAAACGCGAGTTATAGTTTTTTTCCCATGATTCTATGAATTTTTTTTCTCATATAATTTCATAGTGTTAGACATTGTACTTTCACCTAATACACCATCTACTACTTGCTCATTAAATCAACCTGTTTTTTCACCAAAACCGCCACAAAAAAACAATTCGGCACACTTGTTGCTTAAAAAGTTCCCCGGAAATAACCCGAACCCCCCAATATCAACAACAGATATTCTTCAGGGAGAAAAATGAGCTACAATACTGCATTTCCTCACAAATTATCTCGCAAAGGTTTTGAATTGAAATTCAACAAATCCCTCCGGTGCATGGAGCTTCGCATAAACGACACCGCCGGCATGTTCCCCCTGGTGGTCAAATCACCGGAAGCAAAGAAAATCTACTGCATCGACAAGACTCGATCCGGCGGGTTGAAAATGTCGGCAATCTGACAGCGGTCATCGAAAACATAACAGTCAAGCAAGCTATGGGGCGAACCCGTTCGCTCCCTGCGCCAGTGGACCGATTCAATGGATTGCTATCCATTGAATCGGTCTTTTTTTTAAAATCGCCCGGTCTTTCACCAACCCAATATGTTCTGCCGTAAGGAAAGGAGGTGATACACCACAACGAAAGAAAAGAAATAACTAGGGATAGTCGGTATTCAAATTTAACACGTCCAATCAGGAGAAAAAAAATGAAAAAAGCGCTCACCGTTTTGACGCTCATCTCGTTTACCCTGGTATTTGCCGCCGGCACATCGTTTGCCCTGTCCTCGGCCAAGGCCTCGGCAATGTTCACGGGTGTGTCGACAGTCAGCAATGCAAAAGCCCTTGCGAGCTTTGAGGATGGATCTGAAACTATTTTTTCGACCTGGATCAAAACGGCCGAATCCAAAGAACTATTTATCGATGTTTCCCTGGAGTGCGGTCTGACGACCAACACCATGGTATTGAGCAAACAGCTTGAGCGAGCGGTTTCCAGCGCCGAGGCCGGCATAGAAGTTGCCGTCTATGTGGACGGTGAACTGGCTGCTCCGGGATGGGTGACCTTTGCCAAACGGAGCCAGACCCTGATTGCCGAATTTGCCGGCGATTACAGCGATTGTTATGTGCCGGCCTACACAACCGACGCTGATGGCAACGTCGTGCCGATGTTGGACTATTACGGCAACCCGATTCTCACACTTGATGAGGACTGTGAGGTTCAGGAAGAAATGGTCGCCCTCATCCTCGATACCATGAGCGCGAACGCCTTCAATTTCATCAAGATGAACGTTCCGGTAGGCCCCCACTTTATCGAAGTCAGGGCAAAAGTGTCGTACGATGCGGATATTGACGGGCAAATAAGCGACTACCCCGTTACCAACGCCTGGATCGGCAACGGATCGGTGACAGTGGAAGAGGTAAGAATGGTTAAATAACCCCTGCAGACTATCCCCCTTGAAAACCCGCAGACGGAATCGGCGGTTGGCAAGGGGGATAATTTCTCTCGAAAAAAAGGCTCACAAAATATTCAAGACAACCGGTGTCATACTGCCCGCCGCTCGCCCTTGCGGTGTTTTTTCTTCTCGAATACTTCCCGAACCTGAACCTTTCGGCCGTCAAGCTGGGCGTTGTTGAGTGACTTGCGAACTTTTACGGCCGCGCGTTTCTCCACTTCGAAAAACGAAAATTCCCGCTTCAGATCGATCTGACCGATCATACTGGACCGGATGCCGGCCCGGTCGCAGATCAATCGGACAATCGCCCCTTTGTTGATGTTGTCCAGGTGGCCAACGTTGATAAAAAAGCGCTGAGTCGACGGGTCGCTGCCGCGTTTTTTCTGTTTTCCCGGACCAAACGCGGCCTTTTCCGAGCGGGGCTTCACGTTGATGTCACCGGCATCGCGGTAGTACTCCAGAAACCGGTTGAATTCAGCCGATATAAAGCGCTGGATCAAATCCTCTTTGTCCAGACCGGCCAGGGCCTCGTATACGGCGGGCAGATAATCGGCAATCTCATCCGGGTTGACCTCCGCATGAACGATCTTGTCCACCCGGGCAAAAAGCTGCTTCTCGCAGATAGCCCGGCCGTCGGGAATGGTGCCGAACTCAAACCGGATATTGAGACACCGCTCCAGTTCACGGATCCGACGCCGCTCCCGGGTATTGATCAGAGCGATGGATTTGCCGGACTTTCCGGCGCGGGCGGTCCGTCCGCTTCGATGGGTGTAGACTTCCGCCTCACCCGGCAGGTTGAAGTGGATCACGTGGGAAATATCGTCCACATCCAGTCCCCGTGCCGCCACATCGGTGGCCACGAGAATCCGGACACTTCCCTGCCGAAACTTTCGCATCACGTAATCCCGCTGGGCCTGGGACAAATCGCCGTGGAGGGCCTCGGCCTGGTAGCCGTCCTGCATCAGCTTCTCGGCCACCGCCTGGGTCTCCTTCCGCGTCCGGCAGAACACCAGGCCGAACATATCCGGTGTATAATCGATAATCCGCTTCAGTCCCTGGTAGCGATTCCGCTCGTGAACCACATAACAGGTGTGCGAAATCGCTTTGGGGCTGTGGTTCGATCCGGCCACGGCCATCTCGACCGGATCTGAAAGATAATTCCGGGCAATGGCAGCAACCCCTTTCGGCATGGTCGCGGAAAACAGCCAGATCCGTCGGTAATCCGGCAGTCTGGCCAGAATTCGGTCGATATCCTCCTGAAACCCCATGTTCAGCATCTCATCAGCCTCGTCGAGGATCGCATATGCCGCCTGGGAAAGATTCACCGCTTTGCGCTCGATCAGATCGAGCAGCCGGCCGGGTGTGGCCACGATGATCTGAGCCCCGTTTCTCACCTCCCGCATCTGCGCAACAATGCTGGCTCCGCCATATACCGCGACGACATGAACGCTTCGCATGTACCGGGTAAAATGATTCAGATCATCTGCAATCTGAAGACACAGCTCACGGGTGGGGCAAACCACGATTCCCTGCGTGCGGGGGAGAACCGGATCGATGTTCTGGATCAACGGCAGACCGAATGCAGCGGTTTTTCCGGTACCGGTCTGGGCAAGACCGACAGCATCCCGTTCCCCGGAAAGCAGCTCGGGTATTGCCTGCTCCTGAATCGGCATCGGTTTCTGAAAGCCCAATTTTTCAACCGCACGGACCAGTTCATCCCGCAGCCCTAATGTTTTGAAATCCATTTATTCTTTTCTCTCATCAAACAGCCGGCAACGGAGTTGTCCTCCCTTCCGGCTGCCGTATTCACAAAAAAAGCCGTCCAGCCAACTGGACGGCATCACCATCGCAAACGATTGAACGCCGGTATTCTCTGCTTAAACACTGAGAACCAAACCGGTTTCTGTTCTACTGGATGCGCTTATATCGCTGTCAGGCAGAATAAGCAACCGTTATTTCCCCCTCGACAGATATCGGTTCAAAGGGCCTTAAGCATGCGCCGGGTATAAACGGATGAAAGCATTGAATCCGACAGCCGCCTGGGCAGCCCGTTTGCAATATTTGGAATCGGACTGCTGGAAGAAGCGCTCATTGACAACATCCCGATCATTGCCATTGACCCCAAGGGCGATCTGCCCAACCTGTTGCTGCAGTTTCCGCAACTGCGGCCTGAGGATTTCCGCCCCTGGGTCAATCCTCAGGATGCCGTGGCCCGGGGTCGGACCGTGGACCAGTATGCTGCCGACCAGGCCGGCATGTGGCGCCGGGGCCTGGCGGACTGGGGCCAGGGGCCCGATCGAATCGAACGCCTTTCAGGCAGTTCCGATACGCATTTACCCGAAAACCACCGACATGAACATTGAGCTTTTCATGCTGGTCTGGATGCCCTTTCGCCGAAGCGCAAAGGGGCAGTTGAGCCAGGACTGGCGATAGCGGTTATCGCATCGGCGCAGCGAAAAAACAAAGTCTTGCGCCGATGCAGCCTATCGTACTATCTGTAAAGACCTTGTAACGTCGGGTAAGCTCAACATTCGCGGACACGTTTCAGAACCTCCTCGGGGATAACACCATGTTGCCATGTATTCGTTCACGTCTGCTTTTCTTTTTCCTTCTCCTCAGCCTCATTAGCCTCACTGCCTGCGGCCTTCGGGCCACGCTGCCAGTTTACGAGGAGCAGCTGGGATGCTACCGGGTCCGCGTCGGTGACGGCACCGAAGACTTCGTGCTTGACACGTGGACCGCTCAGCCGCGGCTCCTGGTTTCCTCCCATGAACGGCGGGGACCGGCCGAGTCCGGAGACATCGTTGCGCTGGATCTGACCACCGAAGCGGTCAGCCCGTTGAGACGTATCGGAGAACCGGAACGGCTCGCCGCCTTCAAGCCTCACGGCATGGATATACGCCGCACGGACGCCGAGACATTTCTGTATGTGATTCTCCACGATCCCTACAACCGCGGAAAACGCAATGAAAACGCCGTTGCCATATACCGTGTTGCCCGGAATGAACTTGAATTCGTGACACTTCTGGAAGACCGCCGTCATCTCTGGTCACCCAATGACCTGTCGGTCATGGCTTCCGGGGAAATTTACCTGACCAACGACTACCGTGGCAGCCTCGACATTTATTTGAGCCTGAAATCGTCAGAAGTTGTCCACTTTGCCCCGGACACCGAAACATGGTCCGTGGCCGCTTCCGACCTCTCCTTTGCCAATGGCATTCTGGCCCTTCCCGAGCAGGTGTTCGTAACCGCCACCCGGGGCAACCGGCTCCTGGCCTACCCCCGACAGCCTGACGGCACCTTGGGCAAGCCGGCAATCCGCGCCGACATCAAAGGGCCGGATAACATCATGCCCTTTGGGCAATATCTTCTGGTGGCAGCTCATTTTGACGATCTGGCGTTTCTGAAGCATGCCAAAGACCCTACAGCCAAATCGCCGAGCGTCATTTTCCTGATCCCGAAAGACGGCGCCGCATCGGATTATGACCAGGTCGCCTATGTAGACAACGGCTTGATTTTCAGTGCAGCCTCAACGGCGCTGATCCATGAGGGCAGATTATACGCGTCACAGGTTTTCGATCCGTACGTACTGATCTGCAATGCACCGGAAACCGCTCTTGCACTCAGCGGAAGCCGGAACCTGCTGAGCCCGTGCCCTTGCAGCAAGTCTCAATTTTTCGAATAACCGTTTTATTATTCAATTTATTCTGCTGATCCGAAAATATCGAAACCCATTATTTTCAGCCGTCGCTATTGACTTGAATCAATCACAAGATACTTTTTTTAATAACGAGTGAAGACAGGTAAGGAACGCGGATTTAATTAATTGCAAGAATATTGCGCCGAAGATGGGCCACCAGGCAAGCAAGAAAT
>ENA-ORCT01000454-ORCT01000454.1-marine-metagenome-genome-assembly--contig:-NODE-454-length-19809-cov-3.016167_pt1 | contig 19809 bp, 16 predicted proteins | sample MGYA00248632_ERZ508511 | MGnify/ENA primary metagenome ERZ508511 (study PRJEB26182, sample SAMN06268839) | marine metagenome | isolation source: Tt an P1-techrep anaerobic enrichment on pine from sediment...
ATCGCCCAGATCCCGGCCGCTGAGTTGAACGTTTTGAACGCGCAGGGTTCCGGTTAACTGCGGCGCCTTCACGGAACCCTTGCCGGCCAGATCGACATTCAGGACGCCATCCACCCCCTGCCGCTTCAATTCAGCGATGCGGTTCAGATGAATCGGCTCCGAGCGGAGGCGGGCATCGTAGTCGCCCTCCCGGTTGACCCATCCGGACAGCTGAATTCCTTCGCCGGGAACCAGTTCAACAGCCAGTTCATCCACAAGCAGTGTTCCGTTGTCAACCCGCGATTCCAGGCTAACCCCGTGTATCGCCTGGCCGAATATGTCCAACGATTTGCCGGTCAGCGAGACGCGGCCTTCAGGGTTGGTCAGCGGGCCGTGAAGCTCTCCGTCAATGGAGATCGCGCCTTTAAGTTCCGGCATGAAATCATTCAAGTTTAAACGGCCCCGGGTGATGTTGGCATCGATCCCGGGCTGGCTCAACCTGTTGAAGCTTCCCGGCTCCAGCGCATCCAACCGGCCGACAACGCCGAGAACAGACTCTCGGTTTTTCAGCTCAAATCGCTCAATGGCGACACTTCCATTTGAAAATCCTACGGCAGCGTCCAGATCACCCAACCGGTTGTCTCCCACAGAAAGCGCTTTCCCACTGACGGACACGATGGCATTCAGGTCCGACACCGCCCCTTCGGCTTCTCCGGAAAGCCGCAGATGTCCGGACAGCGCGTCGATGAAGTCACCGAGGTTGAGTTCCCCGGAGGTGATTGTCAGAGCGATATCCGGATTCGTCGACAGATTGGCGAACTTGCCGTCCCACACGCGTGCGGATCCCAAAAGATCTATCGAGGACTGCTTGTTTTTCACCACCAGCTGATCCAGAGTCAGCAATCCGTCATCAAGCCTTGCCGCCAGATCCAGCCCACCGAGATGCACCGTGTTCACCTCAACGTCCACGCCCTGAAGACCCAGCGCAATCGCCGGATTTACCACGGGGCCTGAAACCTGCAGCGTGCCGCTGAACCTTCCCTGAACCGGCACGGTTTCGGTAAAATGGCGGGGTTCGACATCATCAAACGTCAGCGACACATCGGCCGATAGATCCGGCAACACGCTCAGGGATGGCCCTAAAAGCATCATGGCGGCCTGCCCCTTTATGGACGATCCCTGATTTTTAACGCCAAGGGTCGGCACCCGGAGATGACCGGTCGAATCCAGAGAAGCTTCCACTGTAAAATCGCCAACTTCAGCCCAAGGCAGTGCCACCTGTCTTCCGTCGAGCGTCAGGGTGGCCTCGGGCCGGTCAAGCGATCCGCTGACCCGGGCATTTACCTGCACAGCCCCCCTGGTATCCGAAACGCCGAAAGATGGCAGGATCCCGGCAAGATCTAATGACTGAAGATCAAGCTCTGCCGATATGCCGCGGCCGGAGAGATCTATAGCCCCGGCACCTTTCAGGTGGGTCTGGCCGGCGCCTGCTTTCAGATCGTCAATCATGACCCGGCCTGATTTAACGGTAACCCGACTGGCGAGATTCAGGTCCAGTGGCCGGGTGCCGGGTTCCCGCTGCAGATCATTCGCCTGAATGTCCAGGTCCCCCGATGCGGTCAGGGTCTGGGGTCTGACACCGGTTCCTGAAATCGTCAGCCGGGAAACGATGTCTCCGGAAATAGCGCCCGAGAGTTCAGGAAGCCGGTCCAGGGACAAATTGTCCAGGGACATGGCCAACCGATAGGCCAGGGCATCCGGATTCGGACGGGAATCGAGAAAGCCGTCCGGAAACATGGGCCGAAGATCGACCGAGCCGGTGAGGGTCGATTGTCCCTGAAAGGCATCCACGTTAATGGTTTCGATGTCCAGGACCCGGTCCATTAATTCTGCGCGCACTTCAATCCGGTCGATCGAGATCTCGCCTGTTCGAATTTTGTTAAAATCTATATTCAATGATATGGATGGGTTATTTATATTTCCCTGAAGTGTTGCATGAAGGATTCCATCGCCTTCCAGATCGATCTCCGGGTCAATACTATGACCAATGCCGGACAGAGTGGTGCGAATCTCCGCTTTGAGAGAAAAATCCGGGGATTCAAACAGGTTTTTAATTCGACCGGTAATATTCAGGGAGGTCTCCGCAGCTGCGGCAAAAAGGGATAGCGCGTCAATTTCCGAGCCGCTCAGAGAGGTATCGGCCTGAAAGCCGTCAATCGGTGTTCGAATGCCTGCCCAGTCGATTTCCCCACCCCCAATCGCCAGCCGGAGGTTTCCGGAGCGGCTGACCAGATTTCCCTGCTCCAGGTCAATCCGGATGGAATCAAGGGTTAAGCGGTCCGATACCATCGACGGGTCCGGGTGCTCCCGAACGATTCGAAGCCCCCCGTCCATCAGCACGAAACGATTCACCTTCAATTTGAACGGTCTGCCGATCTCCTCTTTTTCCGACTTCGGAGCGTCCGGTCCGGCGGCATCGGGTGAAACAAACGCACGAATCAGGTCCATCTCACCGTTCCGGTCGAACCCGATCCGAACGTCGGGTTGCTGAATCAAGGCCTGGTCCAGAGTCACCCAACCTGCTGCCGCCTCGACCCAGGACAGCTCCGCAACGACCCGCTCCGCCGCAATCAACCTGGAATCATCCGGTCCTTTTATTAGAAGGCCTTCGAGATCAACACGCCCCCTGAGCAGCGAAATCGTCGACGTCTCCCAAAATACCGAGCCCGGAATCGCAGAATTAAGTCGTGACTGGATCCAGAGTCTTCCTGAATCGCTGTTCAGAAAAAACACCACACCGCCGAGACTCAACAGAATCAAGCCACAAATAACGACACTAATGCAAAGTATGATTCGGGCGATGCGCATCGGTTCCAATCCGGAAGATAGTTTCCATCCAAAAAAGCGTTACAACAAGTCCGCTTGCTATCGCAATCAACCCAACATATCAAGCACAGGGTATGAGTTAACAATCGGAAAACGTCCAATACGACAACCGGCTATTCTCCAATACGGCCAGGGAGGGTTCTCGATGCTCAGAGCCGGTTTGAAAACGTTGGTATTAAAACGAAAATATGTGAGAACGAGGACAAATTGTTGTAAATTTGGGGGGATTTGGGCCGCTCTCACATATTTGCAGCCAATTCATCGGTTTTCAAACCGGCTTTCAGTCCGGGAGAAGATTTCAGTCGATAGGTTTGAACTTCATCTGAAGCGCCCCGCAGACCGGACACTTTAAAGGGGCGGCATTCTCGGCAACAAACCCGCAGACCTGGCAGACATGGTATGCGGCGACATTATCGGTCTGTGCATGGTTTATCAGGTCAACATATCCGCCGGCCACCTGCCGGGAGTGCGAAAGCGCCTCCTCAGCCACCTTCATTCCATCAACTCCTGCTTCGGCGGCAAAATCCCGGCAGGAATCTTTCAGCTCAGGAATAACCCGCCGGGCCACTTCATCGAGATTTTCCCGGGTTGATCCGATTCTACCCCGAAGAAGCCTCAGGTAGCGCCGGGCATGGACCGATTCGGACTCGCACAGAGCCTGAAACAAGCGGGCAATCTCCGGCTTTCCCTCTTTGCGGGCTTTGAGTGCAAAAACCGCACTCCGCGCTGAAAAAACAGATTCCCGGGCGAACAGTTCAGCCAGGTTCTGTCTGGTTTTCACGGACGTATCCTCCTGTTTTGCGATGAATTCAACCCAAACACAAAATCCTGAAAAGCCGCCTGACAGTGGGGTTTTAGACGGGCTTATGGTATCATCAAAATCACCTGCCGACTAGTTGGAAAATTTCATCTTCCGGAGGTGAAACCATGGGCGTCTGCCGTCTGTGCAATCACACATCCCCAACCATATCCGACACCCTGGGCATGTGCCTGGACTGCATCCGTTCCCGGCCTGATGAAGCCCGCATCCTGTCGGCCGAAATCCATGCCCGGGTCCGAAAAGCTTTCGGCCTGCCGGGAGAACCGCCGGATGACCCGGCAGGCGTCCCGTGCAAGCGCTGTGTCAACCGGTGCAGGATTCCCCCAGGCGAAACAGGCTGCTGCGGCATTCGCCGAAATATCGCCGGCAGACTGACCGGTGCCGATGCCCGAACCGGAAAGCTCTCGTGGTACCGAGACCCGCTTCCGACCAATTGCGTCGGCGACCGGGTCTGCCCGGGAGGAACCGGTGCGGGGTTTCCGAAATATGCTCACTGCCAGGGCCCGGAAAAGGGATACTACAACCTGGCGGTGTTCTTTCAGGCCTGCACGTTCAACTGCCTGTATTGCCAGAACTGGCACTTTCGACGGGAAACATTTACATCTCCATTTCGCCGTGCTGATGAGCTGGCCGCGGCGGTCAATGACCGCACGTCCTGCATCTGCTATTTCGGTGGGGACCCCTCCGCCCAGATGCCCTTTTCACTCTACACCGCCAGACTGGCACGGAAAAAACAGTCCGGAAAAATTCTTCGAATCTGCTGGGAGACCAATGGATCCGTCAATGAAAAACTGCTCGATGAGATGATTGACCTGGCGCTGGAGTCCGGCGGATGTATCAAGTTTGATTTGAAAGCCTGGGATGAAACCCTGCATTTTGCGTTGACTGGAGCGACCAACCGGCAGACGCTGTCCAATTTTCAACGGGCGGCACAACGAATTCGGGAGCGCCCTGTCCCGCCCCCTGTCATAGCCAGCACACTTCTGGTACCAGGCTACATCGATGACCGAGAAATCGGAAAACTGGCTGCTTTTATTGCCTCTGAAGATCCGGCCATACCGTACAGCCTGCTGGCGTTTTATCCCCATTTTTACATGGCCGACCTGCCCCTGACAACCCGCACCCAGGCGGAACAATGCGTTCAGGCAGCAACCGGCGCCGGTCTCAGCCGGCTACGGTTGGGAAATGTTCATTTAATTCAGGCATAGCGAGTCATATTTTTTGTTTATGCAGCAACACGGCCTGAATCAATCGATTAAGGAACGAGGATTTATTTAGTTAAATTAGTGTTCCTAAAAACCGCCGGAGAGCATCAGTCTCGATTGGTGGCATCAGCATTAGAACCCGTTGCGGGAAGGAAGGTGGCTTCGATTTGATGCCTCGCAGCATCCAATTCCCCCGTGGCTTTTCCCCGATTAAACAGGTTCGTCAACCGTTCCGCGTAATCGACGGCTCGCTTATGACTCGCACGAACGATTGAATAGATCCCCCGCCAGTCCCGATCGGCCACAAACCGATTAAAAGCCTCGGGCAACTCGCTGAACATCGACTTGGCCAGACCGCCGAAAAAGGCCATATAAAGCCCAAGGGCCGCCGCGTCCTTCACATTGACAATATAACGGAGCGGGCCTTCACCACCGCAGTCTGCCAGCAAATCTTTGACAGTCCTTGCCAGCAGTTCAACCGGCGTATGGGGAAAGGCAGCGATAATTTCGCGCCACAGGCTGGGGTCAAAAACCCGGTCCGTCAATTCTCCGGCCTCGTGCCGAATGTAAATCCCCTGCTGAACGCCGAGAATCCGATCAAAATGCCGCTGGCGTGATCGGCTGCCAAAATCATTGATGCCCATCTCGTTAAGCGCAAATTCCAGGGCAAAACGACCGGATTTAGTGACATAGGTCATCTGATCCCAGGAAAAATATCTCGCCGACTCACTTCTGAAGACGATACAGCCGCTCTGTGACATGGCCGGAATGGTCAGCAGGTCTCTCGCAAGTTCACGCTCCAGAATGTAAACGGTTAAACCGTTCAGCCGGTTCTTCTTTTGAAGGTTTGCAAGAAAAAAGGTAGGTTTCAGGCTGAACGCGTATCCGGCACCATAGAACAGATTTCCGGATGCAAGCGCGGCATTGATACCGGTAACATCAAACGGATCAAATGTGCGCCCGTTGACATTGATATCGGAGAACTCGTGCTCCGCCAGGTCCTCCCAGGCGGACTCCTTATCCCCGATCCAGCTGAGAACTTCACCGGCAGCCCGCTCCTCCCAGGGCTGGAGCCCATGTTCCCATTTAAACAGGTCCCGCAACCGCAGCGCCAGCCCGCATATTGAATAGAGCCCGGCGTGCCGGGCATCGGAGATGTCACAATTTCGACGAACCTGACGAATTAGCGAATCGGTATTCAGCATGGTAAACTCCCCGGGTGAAATGGTACCCCTATGCATACCATATGCCCCTTCCCGTGACGGTCAACTGCCCCTCGTTAGCGACCATGTCATAAATGCCGTGCCGTTGAGGCACCTGCGATGCTGTTGGGAGTCATAATTACCTTCAGATATTTTTTCCGTAAGGACGAAGGGCCGGCGGCGACAACTCGGTAACGGTGATAAATTCAGGAGGAAATGAAAATGAATCAAAAAGCAGTTACTTCAGCAATCCTTTTCACGGCAGCGTTACTGATCCTGATTCCCCGGAGTCATGCACTGGTGCTTCGCCAGGGAGACAGCATTTTTCTCATCGATCGCCGTGGAGACCAGTGGGACATCACCCAGGCCGTATCCATCGGTTTTCGGCCGGAAGGATTTCGGTATGGAATTGGAAAAAATGCATTTACACCACTTGAGGATAACGACCTGAGCACGGACACGGACAGCATCGCCCCCGGAGCCAGGGTCATTGGAATCGATAATGGAGAGGATGCCCACGCATATTCGGTATCCCGGCTGTATTCACATGAAATTGCCAACACAACCCTTGGCAACGATCCGATAGCTGCCGGTTATTGACCGCTGGTGGACCTGGCCGCTGTGTACAGTCGGCAAATTGATGGTCAGACGCTGACCCTGGCCCCTTCAGGGTGGACCTATGGTCGAACATTTGTGCTGTATGATCGGGAAACCGAAACCCTGTGGTTTCCGGATGATAATGGCCTGCGGGGAATCCAGGGCCATTATTTCCAGCGACGGCTCCCCAGGCTGGATTCCGAGGATACCCGCTGGTCGGATTGGCAGGAAAAGCATCCGCAAAGCCTGATCATGAAGTAAGCAGGATAAACCGGAAAAATCATACATGCGTTAACAGCATTGAAGGAATTCCTTTCACACTGTAAAAATTTCAGACACGATTAGCCGGTGTATGGAAACACTTTCAGAACAAGGTAATGCCATTGGGAAAATGCGGCACCACCGATTTTCATAAATGGCATTATTTTTGCTTCAAAATTGTCAGATTATTTTTTTACGAACAGTCGAGCGTAAACTATTTCCGAACCCGGGTCAGCCGGATATACCCCGGGCGCAGGGATATCCAGCCATGCACAAGGTAATTGCCAGCACCGAAATGAACCGGCTTTATGTATGGACAGGCAATACGGACTGTATCGATATGGTACAGTATGTGACCGATATTGAGTCAGCCTGTCTTCAATTGGAACCCGGTTTTACGTGTCTGCTCAACGTTTCCGGCCGCTGTTCAATGCGCCAGCGAGATATTGATCTTCAGTTCAACTCTGAAATCCTTCTTTGTGCTTACGGTGCGGGACAAATTATCCTGCTGGAAACCCGACGTGCCGCCAATTATTGTGCCGCCCCCGCTGATAAAGACCGGGTCCGCATAAAAACTGACCTAAAAAGGATGCCAGCAGGCCCGCCTGTTTAAAAATTTAAGATTTCATTCTATTTCGCTGATTCCGGGCGCACTGAATCGAGCAACCACTTTACCCCTTTCGGGCACGGATGACCAGCAACGGCCGGTCTGCCTGATTGATCACGCCGGCGGCCGTGCTCCCGTAAAATACGCGTGGAATTCCGGTCCTGCCGTGGCTGGCAATGGCAATCAGATCCACGTTTTCCCTATAAGCAACGTAAATGATGGTCTTTACGACAGGGCCGATTTCCACCATTTTGCGCGCATCGATCCCTTTTTCCCGAAACTCTCCGCAAACACCCGCCAGATAGGCCATTGCATCTTCGGAGCGCCGCTTGTTTTCCGCCTCGGTTTGATCCAGCAGAATCGATTTGTAACCATCCCCGGCCACCACAGGCCGGAGTACCCTGAGAAAAATAACCGTAGAGTGATTCATCTGGGCAATTCGCTCCACATGAGGAAGAATCGCCTCGGCACGCGAAGATCCGTCAAGGGGCACCAGAATTTTTTCGTACATGGTCTACCTCCCGTGATTGATGGGTGATCGCATCCATTTTCACAATACTCATATCTCAACTGAGAAGCAATCCAGAGAGCCGCTGGCGGGTTTCGGGATCTGAGTTCCGAGTTTCGGGTTTCGGGTTCCGGGTTTCCGGTTTCGGGTTCAAGGAACAGCTTCGGGTAGTTGCCGGTTATTGGTTCCATGGAACAGATAACAAAGCCGAAATTTGGTTTCGAGTTATTAAAACACGTCAGCGTTTCAACCGCGATCCCATCAAATCAGCCGGCCAACGACGCCGAATCGGGGTTAAAACCCCTCCTACAAAAAAAATCATCACATCCCGAATCATCAACAAATTACAAAATGACCAGATAATCCAAACCCTGTGTTTCTACCCAGGCCCTGCAGGAGCGGTTTTAACCGTGATCCCGCTGAATATGATTCAAGCCGAACCAGCGGAAAAGCAGTTTCCCCTATGAAATATTGCAGTTTCGATCAGACGGTTTTATTCTCTGGTGTAACGTAAACGGATTAGCGGAAAATTGACAATTTTACTGAACACAGGAATCGGACAAAATGGGAGAAATTAAAAGCACACTGGATCTGGTTATGGAAAGAACCAAGCATCTTTCCCTGAGCAAAGAAGAACGGGAACGACAGGCCCGGGAGGAATTTGAAAAACGGCTCGGCGGTCTGATCCAGAGGTTTATCGACGGTGCCCTGAACCTGGATGCGTTCAACGCGCAGCTCAACGAGTTGAAAACAGAAACAGAAATTTCAGACCCGACAGGAATTGCCCGGGAGATTGCCCGCAGGGTGAGCCTCGCAGGGGAAAACGACAAACTGCTGCAATTGCTTGAATCCGTATCCGGGATCGATACTGGGGGACTTCGGCGAGTTCTGGATGACTATGCCGACACCCTGGAAAAGGAATCAAAACAGTGGGCTCAGGAGGCAAAAACCCTTCTGGCAACCACCCGCCAGGTGTGGGGAAGTGCTGTGGTGCCGAATATCGAAAGCTCCCCGGAATGGGCAGAGGAAAAAACGCGGATTCAGAAAGGATTCGCGGCCCGGCTGGATCTGGCCCGATCCGACCTGGCGACGTGCTGATCTGCCGATTTCCGGCACCGTATTGGAATCTGCCCCGGGGAAAATCCCCAGGGCGTAACTCTCTGTGCTAAATATAGTTAAACCACTGCCGTTCAACCCGTTCAAAGTTGGCAGCCACCTCATGCGATCCGGAAATCGTTTCACCATGCCCGGGAAGCAGCAATTCGGCACCAATACTGGAAACTTTCCGAATGCTCGCTTTCAGGGTCTTCCCGTCCCCGCCGGGAAGATCGGTTCTCCCCAGCCCGTTGCTGAAAATCAGGTCACCGGTGACAAGCGCCTTTTCCTCCGGCCAATACAGCGATATGCCGCCAGGCGAATGGCCCGGTGTATGAAAAATACGAAACTGCATATCACCAACCGTCAAATCACCCTCTGTCAGGAAAAGAGAGGGTTCCAATTTATCAAATCCGGCTCCGACATGTCCGCCGAGTCGATCGACCATCAGCTGTACCAGTTTCCAGTCTTCCTCGTGAATGGCGATCAGCGCCGGGGTGTCGACAAAGAAGCGAGCCGCTTCCAGGTGATCCGGATGGGCATGGGTACATATGACCATATCAATATCACCCAGCCCGATGCCCAGATCGGACAAGCCGCTTTGAACGTGATCAAACAGATGGGCATGGCCCGGATCGATCAGAATCCGCTTTTTGCCGTTAAACAAGAAGGTGTTACAGTTGTTCGCCGACATGGACCGCCATAAAAATGCGTGAATATGCTCGGTCAGTTTCATATCATTCTTCCTTTCATCGGTTGGATTCCGTAAACGCTGCATCGGCAGATCCGCTGCTGAAATATCGTAATGCCTGTGATAAAGCCTTTCAACCAACTACTTGAAATGCTATAGGAATGCGGATTACAGAAACCATTTTTATATCCAAAAGGAGTCGAAATGCCAATTGTCAAATGGGATAAAGATGAAACTGTCGCTGTATTGACTCTGACCAACGGAGAAAACCGGCAGAACCTTGATTTCGCCAATGCCATGCTCTCGGCAATGGAAGAAATCATGGCCGATGAAACCGTTTCCTCTCTTGTGCTGACATCCGACGACGAAAAAAACTTTTCTCTGGGAGTTGATCTGGAGTGGTTGATGGGCCGTATGGGCGAAAACGATACGGATGCCATCAAAAATTTCATGTACCGGATGAATGACGTATTCAAAGCCCTGCTGCTCTGTCCGGTGCCGGTCATTGCAGCCATCAACGGCCATGCCTTCGGCAATGGGGCGATACTGGCCTGTGCCTGCGACTTCCGCTTGATGCGATCGGATCGCGGTTATTTCTGCTTTCCCGAGGTGGATCTGGGCATTCCGTTCCTGCCGGGCATGATTGCCTGGGTTAAAAAGGCCATTCCGTATTACAAGTTTCAGCAACTCAAATTCACCGGAAAACGCGCCACCGCGGAAGAACTGGCAGAGCACCATGTGATTGAGAAAGCCTGTAACGGTCTGGATGAACTGATGGCAGAGGCCATTGCATTCGGCAAAACCTTCCAGAAAAAACGGGGCATCTTCGGAGAAATGAAAAAGCGCCTTCACAAACACATCATTGAGGCTATCGAAAACGAAGATCCGGCCTTCATCGAAGCCCTGTTTCTCACGGTTTCGGATTGAAGCAACTCTGATCGCCTTCGAAAATTACTGAATTTACCAGCAAACAATTGACGCAGTATATTGGCAAATGAGCTGATCCTTGTCTTAAGAAGCCTTCTTCCGGGAAACTGTTACACGTCTCATATACATGCAACCGCCTTTTATCCAATACGAAACGATCTATATTGCATGTAGCGATCCGAAATTGAGGTAACATTCGTATCGCACATCTCAGGAACGCGAATTTAGTTAATTACAATTTCCTGCAATTAAATAAATCCTCGTTCCTAACCGGAGGATGGGATGAAATCGCATCATCGTGACCCAGCCCTTAAAATCCGGTCAGCGGCGGTTCAACTGCTTGTTATCCTGCTGGTGTGCTCAGCATGCAGTCCCTATCGGGTTCCGGACCTTGGGGGTCTCTACAATGAACTGGCGCAAAACGAGGACCCGAACCGGAACCCGATCATTTTGATACCGGGTCTGTTGGGCACCCGGCTCACCGATCCATCAACCGGAAACGACATCTGGGGCTCCTTTGGACTCGGATTTACCAGCCCCGAAACGGAGCAAATCGCACTGCCCATGACGCCGGGGAAATCGCTGGCTGAACTCAGGGACAACCTGGTGCCGGGCGGTGCACTGGATCAGGTGGTGTTCAATTTTTTTGGGTACCCGTTCACCCAGAACACCTATGCCTACATTCTGAACGTCCTGGGAATCGGGGGCTATCGGGATGAGGCCCTCGGGGAAGCCGGACGGGTCGATTACGGAGACCGGCATTTCACCTGTTTTCAATTCGATTATGACTGGCGCCGGGATCTTGTTGAAAACGCAAAGGCTCTGGATCGGTTTATCCGGGAAAAACGGCATTACGTACAGAAAGAGATCGAACATCGGTTCGGTATTCGAAAAGAGGACATTCGGTTTGATATCGTGGCCCATTCCATGGGTGGTTTGCTGGCCCGGTACTATCTTCGATACGGCACCCAGGATCTGCCGGAAACCGGTCAACCTCCTGTTCTGGATTGGGCAGGCGCTCGACATGTCCAGCGAGTGGTAATGGTCGGCACCCCTAATTCAGGATCACTCAATTCATTGGCCAATCTGGTCAATGGTTATCGACCAACCCCCCTTCTGCCGAAATACTCACCGGCGGTGCTTGGCACGATGCCATCTATTTACCAGCTTCTTCCGCGCGGGCGCCATCTGACGCTGCAGGATCCCAACGGGCAGCCGATTGAAAACATACTGGATCCGCAACTCTGGGTCACTAACCGGTGGGGACTGGCCGCTCCTGACCAGGATCAGGTACTGGCAAAACTCCTTCCCCATGTTACCAGCGAGGATGAAAGACGCCAAATCGCAACGGATCACCTTCAAAGATCACTTAAACGTGCGGATCGGTTCATGGAAGCGCTTGATCTGCCGTCCCAGCCACCGGAGTGGATTCGTTATTACCTGGTTGCCGGTGATGCCGAGCAAACCGCGAAGACCGCGCGGTTCGATGAGCAAGGTCGCCTGCAAATCATTGAAAACGGCCCGGGTGACGGCGTTGTACTGCGAAGCAGTGCACTGGGTGACGAGCGGGTCGGCCATCGGATCATGGACCGTCTGGCATCACCGATTCAATGGGACCACGTTATTTTCCTGTTCTCCAGCCACCTGGACCTGACCCGGAATCCTGCATTTACCGACAACCTCCTTTACTTTCTCCTGGAAAGCCCGGAAGATTAGTTTTTATTCCATGTGAGTGAACCCCTCACGCTGATCGATCAGAGGTCGATTCAACTAATATTTCAATGGGTTCTACCCGATATCACCCAATGTAAACCCGGATGATGAAATTCGGTTGACACGGCGGGCAGGCTCCCTATAATCCGCTGCGAATATGATCGGAATATCTGTGCTCCCGCCTTCGCGGGAATGGCGGAAAAGGATCCGGCACGCGGATTCTATCAATCATGTTGTTGCAAACGAAAACGGTCAGGGGAAAGACAGCACACCTGAACCGATAAACGCTGACGATTAAAGATTGAGCCGCCCGGTAAACCGGGCGAACAACATTCAGGAGAAAAGTTCATGCCTAAGGTGTTAATAATCGGCGCCGGTGGAGTGGGCGGTGTAGCCACACATAAATGCGCTCAGCTGCCCGGCGTATTTACGGAAATCATGCTGGCCAGCCGCACCCTCGATCGATGCGAACGTATTGCAACAGATGTCCGTTCCAAAACGGGCCGCGCCATACAAACGGCACAGCTCGATGCCGATAATGTACAGGAGACAGCGGCACTGATCCGCTCGTTTCAGCCGGACCTGGTGGTCAATCTCGCCTTGCCCTACCAGGACCTGTCCATCATGGACGCATGCCTGGAAACCGGCGTGGATTACCTGGACACCGCCAATTACGAACCGCCGGACGTTGCCCGGTTCGAATACAAATGGCAATGGGCCTATCAGGAGCGTTTCCGCGAAAAAGGTCTTATGGCACTGCTGGGCAGCGGGTTCGACCCCGGCGTGACCAATGTGTTCTGTGCCTACGCGCAGAAGCATTATTTCGACGAAATCACCACCATCGATATCGTGGACTGCAACGCCGGCGAGCACGGCCATCCGTTCGCGACCAACTTTAACCCCGAGATCAACATCCGCGAGATTACCCAGAAGGGACGCTACTGGGAAGAGGGCCAGTGGAAGGAAATCGACCCGATGAGCGTCCATCAACCGGTGGATTATCCCGAAGTCGGCCCGCGCGAATCGTATTTGCTGTATCATGAGGAGTTGGAGTCGCTGGTTAAAAATATCAAGGGGCTGAAGCGAATCCGTTTCTGGATGACGTTCGGACAGGCGTATATTACGCACCTGCAGGTTTTGCAAAATGTGGGCATGACCAGCATCGAGCCGGTCGAGTACGAGGGGCACCAGATTGTGCCGCTGCAATTTTTGAAGGCGGTATTGCCGGACCCGGGTTCGCTGGGAACGAATTACAAGGGAAAGACCTGTATCGGTGTGATCTTTAACGGCAAAAAAACCGGCAAAGAGAAAAACATGATGATCTACAACGTCTGCGACCATGCCGAATGCTACAAGGAAACCGGCGCACAGGCGGTATCGTATACGACGGGTGTGCCCGCGATGATCGGCGCCAAGATGATGCTCGAAGGCAAGTGGAAAAAGGCCGGCGTCTGGAACATGGAACAATTCGATCCCGACCCCTTCATGAAAGACCTCAACCAATACGGCCTGCCTTGGAAAATTCTCGACGGCAAAACACTGGACAGTTAAATCAAAATAAGCCCATCTGGTTGAAATGTTATTGCTCTCTGATGTGAAAGAATAAAAATATGTACGCTGCTGTGTTAAGCGAGTTTGGTCGGTTTGAGTGGAAAGAGGTTCCTACGCCGCAGGCCAAAGCGGGGCAGGTGTTGGTACGTGTGCAGTACGCCAGCATTTGCGGGTCGGATATTCATGTTTTCAAGGGTGAATTCGGCGCGCGGACGCCGGTGCCGTTTATTCCGGGCCATGAGTTTGCCGGCATTATCGAGCAGGTCGGCGAGGGTGTGGATGCGTTCAGCATCGGCGAGCAGGTCGCGGTGGACCCGATCATGTGGTGCGGCCGGTGTTCGGCCTGCCAACACGGGCATTTTCCGGCATGTACATCGCTGAAGCTGGTCGGAATCGATCTGGACGGCGGTTTTGCCGAATACGTCAGCGTTGATGCATCGATGGTGTATAAAGTCCCCGCGACTATTCGGCCGGAACATGCGGCCCTGATCGAGATCCTGGGCATCGGCTTTCACGCCTGCAATCGTGCCAAGGTTTCTGAGGGGCAGATGCTGGCGATTTATGGTGCCGGCCGCGTGGGCCAAAGCATCCTGCAGGCAGCACAAACGAAAACATCCGCTCCTGTCTTCGTCGTCGATATCCTGCCCAACCGCCTGGCGATTATCGACACCCATTTTGAAAATGTCCGTACGATCAACGCCCTTGAAGAAAACGCCGCCGAAGTCATCCAGCGTGAAACCGGCGGCGGTGTGGATATCGCATTCGAAGCGGTTGGTCACGCACAAAACCTGGACCAAACAATACAGCCGGTGCTGGGTTGCGTCGAGAGCATCCGCGGGGGCGGAACTGTGTGCGTACTCGGGCTTAGTGACGACCCGGTCCCGGTGGTATTCAAAAAGCTAATTTGGAAAGAGGCCCGACTGATGACTTCACGCGTCAGCCATGGGGAGTTCAGCGAGGTCATCGGCGCCCTGGCCGCCGGCACACTCACACCGGAGGCCCTGATCAGCGAGATCGTCCCGGCCAGTCAAACACAGCAGGCCTTTGAAAAAATTATCACATCCCCGCAAGACACACTCAAAATCCTGCTGGATATGAACGGCTAAAGTGAACGTGGAAGCAATTCCCGCGTTCATGCTGCGTGGCTGCAACATACCGGCCTCTGTGAGGGCCTAAAAATGAATTCGTCCGTAAGGATGGCTGGTCGCGACGGACAAGTAATCGCTCCTGTCAATCCCGCAGGGGCCGGGATGGATCGAGGATTTATTTAATCCGAGAGTAAATCCGATTGATGCCTAACTGCTTTCGTTAGAAATTAAGGCAGCGATCAGAAGACCGAAGCCTAAACCTGCGATTATACATCCAACGAATTCCAGGGCTGATCTCTGCAGGAAAAAAAAGCCAATTCCCAAACCCGTCAGCAAACCTCCCCCAATTGCCCATGAGCCCATACACTTTTTCTTGTCGTTCATGATAGAATCCTTTACTTGATCTCTGACTTGCTGATGTCGAGGACTTCGAATTCGATATCGCCGCGTGGGACGGTGGCGGTGAAGGTATCGCCGATGACATGATCCAGCATCGCCTCGCCGATGGGTGAGACAATCGAAATACTGTCCTCGGTCAGATCTGCGTCGTACGGACCGAGCAGTTGAAAGACCATCTTCGCATCGTTTTCCAGGTTCTTCAATGTTACCACGGTGCCGAACTGCGCCTTATCCGGCACAACTTCGGTACAGTCCACGACCTTGGAATAATTCAGCTTGCCGCGGATCTCGCCCATGCGGCCTTCAACAAAGCCCAGGTTCTGGCGGCCGTAAATATATTCACCGTTTTCCTTGAGATCGCCCTGCTCCCGTGCCTCGGCGACACGTTCCCTGAGCTTGGCGGCTTCGATTTCCAGTTCGGCCAGTTCTTCTTCCAGCTTTTGACGCCCCGTCTTTGAAATCGGCATAATTTCGTGCATTACAACAACTCTCCATATCTGTGACACTGTTTCATTTTGTGAAACCATACTATAGCAAATTTTTTTAATGTCAAGGTAAACTGATTTTGAAACCTCTAAATTGACTAAAACCTATCCAAAAAGCAGCTAAATTTCCCATCGGATGAATTGAATTGTATCAGAAATCCTTGCTGTAAAACGGCCTGATAATGCTTTGAACTTTTGACTTTTTAATTGAGTATTCAAGGAGGATTGGAGCAAACCAAACTGATGATCATTTCCAATGGCACAATTTCCTGAACTTTCTTCTTACCCATCCCAATCCTGCACGGAAGAATTCCACAGGCCATTGGCAATAACAGATGATCGGATTATCCTGATGATTTAAGATCTGTTCATCCAATACAAAATTTCCTGACAGGTTTTGAATCGGAACACGATATCCTTTCAGGCAGTTGGCCATATTGTTGTCATGGATACACATCAGCCATGCCGGCGACACCTTGAGGTTGATGGTGGGAACGGCAGACTGAATTTCATAATGCATCTTACAATAGACGCTCTTAAAACCATCAGACGTGGGCTTTTCAATCTTTTCGATCAATGAAATGAAAGGATTGCTCTTGAAGCGATCTGCATAAATCCTGTGATCTTTATACCGATATCCACAAAGCAGATTGACAGCCATCAGCGACTGTCGGTCAAAATGTGTTTGAATGATCTCAATATAATTTCGTGAGATGGCATCATCATTATCCATACGACTGGTAATCAGGTATTCAGCCCCGCTACTGAGATGTTCGGCGATCACCTCCCGGGTATATCGTCGCGTATACTGCTTGCTGAATACCGGGATAAAATTATTAAATGATTTGTATGTTTCAATTCGCTGCATCAAAAAGTCGGGCGACTGTTCATCAAACATGACGATCCATTTGAAATTTTGATTCGTCTGTGAAATAACAGACGGCAGGCAGAATTGTTCGAATAATACAATACGGTCACGAAGCGATTCTTCGGTGAATGATTGATCCGTGTATGGAAAGGGAATATTAAACCGAGTGATGAGAAAATGGTCAAACACTGAATTTGGTGAATCCTTAAATTTTCCAGTTTCTAATGTCACACTTTCTCCGGGGTCAACCGCTTTTGATACTTCCTGAACAACAGGTATATACTACGCTTTAGGTGATAAAACGATCAAGAAAAATCTTTCGAGATCACACGAGAGTGCCGGGCGACCAGGTTTTTTAATTGACAAATCGTGCTTTCAAACACATAATCAATCTTTTCAGTGAAGAGATTTCAGTTAAACAGGAGTATGGAATGGCCGTTTCTTTGCCTTTCAGGGTACGAGCGATTAACTCGGCAATTAATACATTAAATGGCACTAGTTATGTCGAAATCGGTGTTAAAGCAGGCAGCACCTTTAAGTATGTCCAGTGTCGTCAGAAAATCGGCGTCGATCCGGTTTTGACCAGCTGGAAACTGCGCCTGTTTCTTGCTATGCACAGGAATTGTAAATTCTTCAACGAGACAAGCGACGACTTTTTTCGGCTCCATGCTTCAGGATCCGTCGGAGAAATCGGAATTGACGTTGCATTCATTGACGGACTGCATTCGTATGCTCAAACGGTCATTGATGTTCAGAATGTCCTCCGCTTCCTGAACACAAACGGACTCATTTTTATGCATGACTGTAACCCGGAAAACGAACTCTCTGCAATTCCCGGCGCAAGTCCCGAGATCGTCAAGGAAAAGTCGGGAGGCACTCTGTGTGCATGGAACGGGGATGTATGGAAAACCATCGTTCTTCTCCGAAGTCAACCCGATCTCAATGTGTTTGTGCTGAATTGTGATCATGGAATCGGCGTTGTGCATCGAAAATCCAATCAGGCTCCGCTGTCGTATACAGAAGCAGATATCGAGACTATGAGTTATGCCGACCTGGAAAAAAACAGGGTTGAATTGTTGAATCTGAAAGACCCTGAATATCTCGAAACATTCCTGAAAGAATATCCTCCCGGCCAGAATTGACGGAGAGTTTTTTACAGCCCGGTCAGCCAGTTTTGTGCCAGTGCCGCCAGGTCGGGCAGGTTAACGATACCATCGGCCACCAGGTCGGCACCATCGCACGGGCCGCAGGTGGCCAGCCAGTAATCCATCAACCGTCTCAGGTCATCGGAATCCACATCACAGTCCGGCTCCATATCGCCGAGTATTGGCGGTAACGGCTGTATCTGACCAATGATGAGCACATCATCAATATTCCAGCCGGAATACTGACGATTTTTGTTCGTGGGCCCCATGCCCCAGCGGAGATAGACAGCGGATTGATCGTCAGCATACGCGGAAATGTCGATCACTTGATCCGTCCAGCCCGAATCCATGACTTTTTGATCATTTTGCCAGAGCCGCATCCAGTCGGTTCCATTCAGGGAGATATCGATAACCGCCCTGTCATTAGAGTAATCCTCCACCGTGAGCCAGCGTTTGAATGTGAGCGTGGTATCGGTGAACCCGGAACAGTCAAAAACCGGTGTCGTTGCATATTCCGTCGTGGTCATATTTTTCGCATAATCGCCGGACAGATTGTAGCCAACGGCATCGGTTGCAGTGTCTTCAGAAGGGATGCCCCATTCCCAGCTGCCTTCATAAATCCAGTCCGGATCTATATACATGGGAGCCGAATAAATCGTGCCGGTCATAATAAAACCAACCGCAACGGTCGCCTCATTGGAATCGCCGCCGCTCGGTGCGACACCGCCGTCATTGACGAGATAACGAAACGCCGCGGATGCATCGCATCCGGGCCGGGGCGTGTAAACCACCTGTGAACCGGCCAGGAGATAAGGGACCGCGTCAATCGGCGTGGCAGGCGTGGCCGTTTCAGACAAAATACCATGATTGGGAAGCGAAGTAATCAGATAACTCAACCCCCCCGGCGTATTGGGCAGCCCGTCATCGGTCCCATTCAGCGTAATTGTTACCGGCATATCCAGGTCAGTCATCACATTGACATCATAGGCCGACGGCGGGGTTGGATCGATCAGTTCACCGAATACAAAACTCATTGTCGATCCGGATGCGGAAACCGAATGAATACGGTTGCCGGTATCAATAATGATACCGTCCTGATACGCGTCTGTGTTGGGATAATTTCCCGGACCCGGACCGATCTCGGAGACGCCGGCGGCATGATACACATCATAGCGGTCGCCGCGATCAAAGTTTTTCTCAAGGTCGTATGTCCCATCGGCCTGCAGAACCGCGACACGATAATGATTGCCGTTTTCGGGCCAGCCGGTCTGGCCGGGATAGCCCTCGGTATAATAGCCGGTGGTATCATCGATATGGAAGATGCACAAACCGCCCTGCGGAATGACCGACTCGATACCAGCAGGTTGGCGGTTTTCGAGAAGTAAATATTCGTCGGACGGATAATTCAGATCAATGCGATAAACCTGTGGATTCGTTTGATACTGGTCGATCGTATAGAGACCCGGCATGCTGATGATCGTCGGCGTGATCCAGCCCAGATCAATTTTGCTCCAGGCACAGAAGTGCGGCGGGTGAAGCTGTGAATTATCAAACCCCCACGAGTTGGCCATGAGTCCCCAGGAACCGATACCTTCACCGGATTGATCAGTATCATACAAATCCGGCAGGCCGAAAAAGTGTCCTGTTTCATGAGCGATCACCCCAAAACGAACAATATTCGCGCCGCTGGTTCCCCACAGGGCCGGTTCGGTGTGGTAGTCGCTGACACGCACACCTTCGTCACTGGTCCAGTATGGAAACGGCACCGACCAGCGATGCGAC
>ENA-ORCT01000458-ORCT01000458.1-marine-metagenome-genome-assembly--contig:-NODE-458-length-19728-cov-3.377843_pt1 | contig 19728 bp, 18 predicted proteins | sample MGYA00248632_ERZ508511 | MGnify/ENA primary metagenome ERZ508511 (study PRJEB26182, sample SAMN06268839) | marine metagenome | isolation source: Tt an P1-techrep anaerobic enrichment on pine from sediment...
AAAACAATTATGGAATCAGAACAATTTTCCCAAAATGATCAGACTCCATAACCATATGATGGGCCTTCGCGGGGTCCAACAATGGGATACGCTCAGCAATCACCGGCTTGCAAGAACCACTTTCAAGCCCCTGCTCGATAGCCCTGTACGCGGTTTCTTTTTCCTCGTCGGTTGTGTGAAACATCAGTTCACCCAGGATCGCGACCTCTTTAGCCATAGCATCTCGCGGATTTATCTCGACCGAGCCCCGGCTGCCAATGATGACCACCCTCCCATGGACCGCCATAATCGGCAGATCATTCCCCAGGTTGACATTGGCCAGCATTTCGAGTATCACATCCACGCCACGACCCTCTGTGAAGTCCATTGCTTTTCTGAAGTGTTCCGGATCATGGTGATCCAGGCCCAGATCTGCCCCCTGATCATCCACTAGTTTTCTGCCCGATTCCGATCCGGCGGTTCCGATCACTTTCAAGCCCGCTCCCTTAGCCAACTGCACCGCCGCAATCCCCACACCCCCGCTGGCCCCGTGAATCAGCACCGTTTCGCCCCGCTCGGCACGGGCCCGCTGAAAAAGGCCTCGATAGGCCGTTATATAAGGCACCCCTAATGCCGCTCCCTGTTCAAATGAAAGTGAATCCGGCAACAGCCGGACTTGCGACGGCTTGCAGAGAACCTGTTCTGCATAGGTACCGGTCACCGAACCACATATATAAACCCGCTGATTGGGAGCAAAATCCTCAATAGTATCTCCGACCTCTACGACCACCCCTGCCGCATCCAACCCGGGCGTAAAGGGAAAATTCCTGTCGCCATAACGGCCGGAACGGATGTATGTATCCACAGGATTGACACCGGCAGCCCGAACGTCGATCAGGATTTCATCCTGACCCGGCTGAGGTTGTGTAACCTCCTCTAATATCATCACCTCCGGTGGGCCGAATTCATGAACGCGTATCGCTTTCATATCACGGATTCCTTATCAATTTTTGTCCATTGACAACGGGATGTTGTCATGTTATGATTTTCATTCTTGCGTCTGTAGCTCAATTGGATAGAGCATCGGTCTTCGGAACCGAGGGTTAGGGGTTCGAGTCCTCTCAGACGCGTTTCACAAAATCATCCATAAACCTATATATTATAAATGCTTACCCTTGCTCTGACTAAATCAGTCAATTCTATTTTTATCCCAAAGAACCGCCCCGGCGTACTTCTGGCGTACTAATGACATCCGGGGTCTTATTTCCACGTTCAATTAAACGTTCTATCACTGATACTGCTTTGTCGTAATGGTAACCATCCACCTGATTGTAGTACTGCAAGGTGGTTTCCGTCGTGGCGTGACCCGCTAATTGTTTGGTCACATTGATCGGCAATTCATCAGCCCAATTTTGGATACAGTTCTTACGCAGAACATGCAGCGTAAACTTGGTATCCGGTCTAATTCCGGCCCGCTTAAACGCACTCTGGAATCGGGTCATTAGATTATTGGCCATGAAGCTGTTTTGCCATTGCTGCCGCTGCTTCTGGCATTGCTGCCACTTGGCCTTGACCCGCTGGAAACGGTCCGCCGTCATAAACACATAGGGCACGCCTTCGGGTGCGTTTTCATGCAGTTCCAGCAGCAGGTTGACCGTCTGCTGCGGCAGCGGAACCCGGCGTTTGGCATATGTCTTAACGCTGAATGGGGGAAGTGTGTCTGTCCCTTGCCGGTTGTCGATAATGACCTGATTCTTTTCAAAATCAACGTCATTCCATCGCAGTGCTAACGCTTCACCACTTCGTAGTCCAGCGGTATACAGCACCGCAAACAGGGCCTTCATACGCAGATTAGACGCCGCATCCAGCAGCAGTGGATATTCATGTGGACGCAGGCGATACCATCGCTGCGCAGGGGGTCGATTAAACTTTAATCCTGAAAACGGATTGCTTGGAATCAACTGCCATTCGACCGCTTTCTGTAATATGCTTTTGGAATTGCGTTTGATTTTCTGCTTGGTGAACATCGACAGCGGACGACCCAGCGTGGTCTTATTTTCACAACGGTTCACCTGCGCATTGACAAATTTATCCGCATCCATCGGCTTAATACTTCGCAGTGTTTTATCCGCACCGAAGTAATCCAGCAGCCGGTTACATTCATTTTTCCATACGGATTGCGTCGACGGTTTCCACGCCTTTTTGGTTTCCAGAAAATCCTTTATGAAGGAACCCAGCGTGATCGTATCCGAGGTATCACGACGCGCTCCCTTGTTAAACTCCACTGACTTTTCCGCTTGGAATGTTTCAGCTTCTTTGCGGGTGCGAAATGATTTTGAGTAGCGTTTCTGTTTCCCGCTGCCGGGGTCATACTCACCATGCCAGCGGACAATCCACGGGTGCTTCTTGCGTGAATCTTTGGTTAGAATTGGTTTTTTGTTCATTTGGTAATCCTTTCCGTTAAAAGTTCCTATTATTTGAGATTTTCCCGCAGAAAATCGTCAATTGCTTCTTTGGTAAATCGCAGTTCCTTCCCGACCTGCACACATCGAAGGCCCTTTTCCCGGTAATACCGCAGGGTGCGTTCGGGGTTCGGGCATTGCTCTAATCGCAGGTAAAGAATCGCTTCTCGCTTGTTCATCACCGGGGGCACGGGAATCCAACCGCCGGTCCCGTTGGGCATGATGTTCGCACCGCCAAAAATGTTCGGCAGTGATTCAGCGGGGACAAAATCCAGACCCCCTTCGGGCTTAAACATGATCTTTAACTCTTTCATAAAGCATCCTTTCTAAAAAAATATTTTCCTGTGTTCGGAGTGCAGCCCCGTCCCTGACCGACGGGGCCGCGACCCACTTGTCAACCATGATTTTGGAGTAAATTATGCTCGTTCCGCCAGCGTAACAAAATTGCTCAGCGTGTCACCGCCATTTTTCGGCGTGATCGGGCTCGATTGCAATGGCTGGCCGTCCGTGCGTGCAATCGCCCTGAAAACCGTCTGATCGTTTTCGAAGCGTGCGTGTTCGCTGACATCAATTCGGATCGAATCGTTTTGAAGCCGTCCCATCGCATAAGCCCGCGGGTTGAAACAGATGATGTCGCCCGCATCGCCCAGCACGGGACACTGCTCGACAAAGAATAACGGCCTGCCGAAGATTTTAGCCGGCTGGTTCTCAGAAACATTCACCATGAAGACCGCAGCCCCGGCAGTCCCGACATTGATTGTCATAGATCGAAGCTGCACTTCGGTGTCCGGGCTTGCAATCCAGATCGCGTTCGACTTGGCCGCAGGGCTCAACCGACTCCACATCTTGAGAATGTTTGTAAATTCGATTGTATCCGCCGCCTGACCGCTTTCTTTGGCGACGGTCACCAACGCCGGGGCGTTCAGGATGCCCAGCATCTGACCCACGCCAGAGCCATTGATCAGTTGGTCGATTAACTCAAACGAAATGGCTTCGGCAAAGATGCGCGGCAACAACATCGACAGGGCCAGCGGGGAATCCGACAGCATTTCATTCGACACCCGACAGCGGCCCCCGATTTTCGATAGCTTCAACTGGACGTTACGGAACGTCGGGCTGATGTCCGTCAACGCCGCCGCTTCGTCCGCACCCGGAACGTCAATCCCGTGTTGGCCTGTACTGCTGCGGTCCACGTCATAAATTGCCGGAATCTCAATGCTGTTCGTGCTCATCGGGATATTCAGAACCCGGTTCAGCAGATGCGCGTTGGCCAGCATTTCAGTGATCAACTCGTTCCGAAATTCGGTCGGGACGCCAAAGCCGCCCGTGCTGCCAAGATTTTCAGCCAGATCCTTCGTGACCAGCTTCGACAGCCGGGGGTCATGCCCACTTTTTACCGCCAGACAAAAATCAGCAAAGTGCTTGAACCCGCCATCATCCAGCCCGTCGGACGAATAACCCCAAAACTGTTTTGCCGGGATCCCCTGCGGACAGTAAACTTTGTCGCCGCTGCCTGAAACTGCCATGTTGGGATTGAACGCTGCTTTACGCTGGGGGCCGGACTCGTAAGGTTCCGCCACGCCCGCGTCAATCATCCGCTGGGCATCGGATTCGTCAGCCACATCCAGAAGCTGGCCTGCGTCCCACGACTTGCCGTCGTTGTGCCATGTCTTGAGTAATCGAATAAACATACGCCTAAACCTTTCATAAAAAAAATGTTTCATTTCAGGGCTGCATCGGGTCAGGCGAAACACCCTATAAAATTTATAAAGAGCAAAAACTTTATAGCAATAACTTACTGCCCGGATTATTCGGGTCAGGTATTTCAATCGCAATAATGCCCGCTTTGGGGTGCGAATGGATTTTGTAGCCGGGTTCGTTGCGCTCGGCTGCACGAATCGCAGTCCAAATTTCGCAAATTTTGTCCGTATCGTTCAGTGCAGCATTTAATTTCGCAGGGTTGATTTTTCGTTTTTTCAGGTCCGGCAATATCACCGTGTAAGTAAAGTATTTTTCCAAGAACATCGACGCCGACCGCTTGCCGTCTTCCCCCTGAACGCCCAGCAAGCCGTTGTACGCAATGTCTTGAACCGCCTCATTGAACGAAGGCGAAAACGAATAATTGAAACGCTTTCTTGCGGCCATTGTAAATCTCCATTAAAGGTCAATTTCAAGTTTACGCACATAATCTTACACAACTTCTGGATTGCGTCAAGGGGTAAAAACGAAAAAAAGAAAAAATATTTTTCTCCGGGGTCAGTTTATGCGGATTTTGACCCATTTATAGCGGGTTATCGGCGTGATTTTATACAGCTTGCCCGGTCGATAGGTATAGCCGTAAGCATTCGCCATTGCCCGGCGTTGCTGTGCATAACGACGATTGGCGTCTTGAATGATTCGATTCTGTGCGATTTTCCATTCTCGAATTTTGATCTCCCGGCGTAGTTCCTCTGCGGTTTTCTCGACCTTAACCCACTCATAACGGGGCTTTTCGGCCTGCATGGTGTAATAGGTCCGGTCTTTCGGCGTGATGATCTTATACGCATCGCCGGGGATTCTCTGAATGATGATTTCATCAGCTTTGGCCCGGCCTGTCAGAAAAGCCAATAGAAAAAAAACGATTGCGGCAATTATTTCAATGATTTGCTTCATGGTTTGGCCCTTTCATTAAAGGTGTTAATAGTGTATCGTAATTTGACGCCGCAATCAAACGAAATTCGTGCTTTTCACGGTCATACATCTGACGGCAGCCGTCCACCAAAAACATAATCCGCTCGCCGTTCGAAATGAGCCGCTTCAACTTGTGAACACCCTGAATGTCCGGACCTGTGACCTGATACGTTTCGCCGGGAACGATTTTCTTCAGATTAAACTTCATTACCATAGACTCAACGTGCAGACTTCCTGCCAATAGTCATTCTCATCGTCAAGATCATCGTACGGATCAATGATTTCCAGTGAACACGGGGTTCGCAGCAGATACGTTTCCTGTGCGGCCTGACACGCCATCGCCAACGCAACCGCTAAATCAATCTTCTGGGACTGTCTTTGCTTCACGATCCGCCAGCCCCGCTGTGTTTCCTTCGCCATGCAGTTCAATAAATGCTGACGCAGTTCATCATCCGGGTACAACATCAGCGTCTGATTGTTCAATAAGCCGTTCAAGGTTTCACTCATCGCCACCGTGTTATTGACCGTCTGACAATACTCACGCATCGGAAGGCCCGCAAGCTGCAAGGTCTTGGCACTGCGGGCAAACTGGAAGGGATCGTAATAAACCGCCCGGATGTCATAGGTCTTTTGATACACCCGAAGGATAGATTCAACCGTCTTTTCCAAGTCCAATGTCTGACCGCTGCGGGGGACAAAAACAGCGTGATCACACACACCCAGCGTTTGACCGTCAATGGCCCTGACAACCGCCACAGCCGACGCGTCGTGCTTCAGCCCTGCATCGATGCCGATGCACACAGACGGCTTTTCTACGGCCTCACAGACGCCCCTGACAGCGTCCGGGTTTGTGCAGGCATCGACCACATCCGCCGAAATAAATGCTTCCTCTGACGATACCCATTGGTTCTCATGGAAACGCTTGTAGGTATTCTCACGCAATCGCTGCTTTTGACTGTCAAGATACTCCTGTGTCACCCACGGGACGTCATCATAGTTAGTCCGCCAAAGGAAATAAAACTTCGGGTCAGGGTCTATGACGCCTTCCTGCATATCCACACCCTGTTTATACCATTGATATAGGTGCGTATCCTCACTGTCTTGATACCCGGCGTAGGTGGTGATCAAGGTCAGCATATGCTTCTGGGGGATCGTGGTCAATTCGTCAATCGTTCTTTTGGATTCGGTGGTATCAAACTGCCACAATTCATCCAGAAGCAGCAGGTCAGGGGATAGTCCAGCCGATGTTTTGCTGCATGGTAATACCCGGATCGTGCATCCTGTCTTTTTGTGTTCGATACAATCCCCGGTGATCTTACATTCTTTGTACAGCGTCGGGTGCATCCGGCAGGCAGTAACCAGTTTATTGAATATTACAAGTGACCCCTGATCCTTATCAGGCCCCAGAATATAGCATTCACCCATAGACTTATTGACAAGGTAAAACAATCCCACGATCGCAGCCAACGTGCTTTTGCCTGACTTCTTCGGCTGGCCTAACAATGCCAGCGTCGGGCGTTCGGCTTCGGGTTTATCGAATAGGTCTTGGAATATATGCTTCTGCCAGGCCAACAGCTTCACAGGCTTACGGGTTTCCGGCAGGATGAAACAGTGTTCAGCTAGTGTGATAATATCCCCCTTGTACCGATCCACCACAGAATCGAATCCTGCGGCGTCTGACGGCTTTCTACGTCGGCCCCGCTTTGATAAATTGGCAAGCTGACGGGCACGCTTTTCCGGGTCTTGGCTTTTATAACTGTCCGCAGACCTGTAATTTTTTTTTGCCACTAAAAAACACCTTTCCGGGGTCAACAGTACGCCCAGCGGGTACGCCCGGCCCCATACACACAATACAACTCATTGCCAAATAACTCACTTACAATCAAATGACCTTCGGTTTACAGAACCCACAGTCACCCTAAAAACGTCACTCCATAGACCCCCGGAGTACGCAAAAAAAATTTCACCTGTGAAACAACTTTTTCTTAATATTCTCGATGCGTTCCCGATAGATTGACCGTTTACAGGCCTTGCAACAAATTACCAACTGGCCAGTATCACGATATGCGGTTTCCATCTGATCTGACGGGATGTATGTACCACATCCTGAGCAAAACGATGTATTGACTGACGCTTCATTCACTTCAAACAATAATGGTTCATTCATACTAAACTCCTGTGTGTAAAGATTAGGAAGTTTAGGAACATTGTCAACTTACCCCGTTTTTGAACCAAAAATGAATGTTCCTAACATTTAACCTTAGGAAGTTCGTTTTTAAGCTGTTATTGGGGTGACTTCCTAATATTCCTAATATTCCTAATAACTCTTTCATAGTAAAGACCACTCCCATTTACCTGAACCCGGATTATGCGTATCTATTTTTCTTGCGTTCCGTAGTTCTGTCCGGGCATTCGTGGCTGTTCGTTCTGATATGCCTTCATCGGTGACGATGTTTATAAGTTCATCGCCTTCGACAGGTCCGTCTTTCAGGGCGTCCAAAATGATGTCCTTCGCCTTTTGCTTTTTGCTGGGGGATTTTTCACGCTTTTTTTGCATGACCCGGTCAACATCCGACCGTACGGGGTTTTCATCGAAGCATACCTGTCCGTCGATAATCTCAAAACTCAATCCGTCAGGATCAATGCTGTAATTACTTTTTACGGGCAGCAGCAGCCGTTTTGAAGGCCGTTCCTCATCATCGTTGCTCGTATCCCAGCAGACCGCCCAGACGCTTCGTGCAGCCGCTGTGAACGCCGTACTGCCTAATGTTCGATGGATAGCGTCAAGGTCTGCTTTCTTACTGAAATGGGATATACCCAGCACGGTAATATTTCGCCGACTTGCCAATGTCTGCAGGCCCAGCAGCACGCGCCGGACCTCGGCATTGCTGTTGGCATTGATACCGCCCAGATAGGCCGTAATCGGGTCAAAGATAATCAGCCGACAGTCCGGTATACTATCCAAAAAGGTTTCAAGGTGTTTCAAATCGTGCTGGATGGTGAACGAATCGGGTTCGCCTGTCTTTAATTCCAATACATCGAAGGCAAAGACCCTGCTGCAATCGGCCTTATGTGCGACCAGCCGGGGCTTAACCGGAAATTCCAAAGACTCCTCATTCGTAAACAGCAGCACAGAGCCGGGTTCAAGGGTGTTTTGTGCGTCCGGCCAGTTTCGGCCCGTGGTGATGCGTGCAGCCATATCCATCGACAAAAAACTTTTGCCAATGCCCGGATTGCCCGTGACGATCGACAGCATATTGGCCGGGATTCGGTTTGGCCAAAGCCAGCTTATTTTTTTGCCTTCGACGGTATCCATTGACACGCAACGCAGGCCCGGCGTGGTGATCTGTGCATCAGATTCGGCCTGTATCGCATCCAGTTCAGTCCTGACCCCTGCAATCAATTCGGCCAGTTCTGCCCCGTTTTTAGCGTCCTGTGCGGCCTGTGAATACAGTTTATGCAGCTTTCGCTTGAAATGGTCACGCTTTACGATGTCGGCATGATGATCCGCATCGGCCCCGCTGACGGTTGATTCAAACAACTTCACAATGTATTCGATCCCGCCGACCGCTTTTAGGCGTTTCCGGTTTTGCAGCCAGTTCTTAAACCGCACAATATCGTCAGCAAAATCGCCTTCAAGATTTTCCTGCTGGTCGTATTCCAACAATTCAGCGTATAAAATCCGATGTTCACTTTTTTCGAAATAATCGGGTGAAAGAATCCGGGCAACCCGTTCGACCATGCTGCGGTTTTTCAGCAGGCCCCCCAGCACGATCTGTTCACTTGTGTAAATCATCGCCGCCCCCCGTTCTTCCCGGTCAGCAGCGTATCCCGCAGAACCTTTACACTGTCCGGGCATTCAAAGCCCAGCAAGATACAATTCTTTTTCGATTCCCGCAGCCCCAAAAACTTGACCAGCATATCCTGTCCGGTCGATTCGTCGATTAGACTGACGGCCTGTCCTGACTTTAATTCCAAAATCAACATGAACAATCCTTTCACTTGGCCCGGCGTACTCACGGGCGTACTTTCCTGTGTGGAAAGCTCTTGGGAAGGAATAGGATATTGACTTGGCAGGCAGGCGGAACCTATTTAAGACGCCAAAAAACGGCTATAAATAGAGAGTAGGTAAGCACTTACAACAGAAGGCAGGGTCTTCGGAACCGAGGGTTGAGGGTTCGAGTCCTTCCAGACGCGTTCTGTTACTCTCTTACTTTCTTTTGTTCATATTCATAAAAAAGGACGCTGTTCCCAGCGTCCTGTGATCATTTTTCTTTGAGCGAAAAAAAGCAGGTTTCAATCCCTGCCTTGGATCTGCGCTTAACCGATCGCTTCGTCAAGAGCCGCGGCGATGTCGTCTTTGGTGGTTAAACCAACCCATTTTTTGTCGACCTGACCGTCCTTGAACAGGATCAGCGTTGGGATTGCACTGATGGAGAACTGAACTGCCGCCTCACGATGGTCATCAGTGTTCATTTTGCAGATTGTGGCTTTCCCGGCATATTCGTCAGCAAGTTCTTCAATAATCGGCGTCAGCATTTTACAGGGACCGCACCACGGAGCCCAAAAATCTACCAGCACAACACCGTCGTTAACGGTCGAGTCAAATGTGTCATCTGTCAGCTCAATCAAGTTTCCAGCCATGATTTATCCTTTCATCATTCAAATTATATCTATCTCGTATCATGATTTCACCTCCGGCTCGGAACATCCGTTAAAGGCGAAACCGTGTTAATGCCGTATTCCCAAATTCGATCCGGGATAAGTGTTGTCCGGCATTCAAAAACGCATCCTGCTTTTAATTACTATTTCACGATGTCGTATTTGACTGAATACGAATCTCCGTCAAATTCAGTGTTGACATTATAGCCGGAGTTGTAAAAGATTGCCAGCATCGCTTTGTTAATCGGCAATACTGTGGCATAAAATGTCCGCACACTCCGTTCTTTCGCCGTACGGGTCAGGTAATCCAGCAGCATCGCCCCCATTCCCTTATCCTGCCATTCATCCTGAACGATAAAAGCCACTTCAGCAACCTGTGTTTTCGGATCCAGAAAATACTGAGCAATCGCCACAATCTCCTCGGTTCCTTCCGGCCCCGGCACGACTCCCACAATCGCCAGATTTTGCTCATAATCAATATTCGTCAGTTTCTGAACATCCTTATGGGGGAATGTCTTGGTGTGAGTGAAGTAACGTTTTTTGACTGAATCCCTTGAAAGTGAATAGAGCATCTCGGATAACGCCGCTTCATCGGTCGGCTTAACCGGGCGGAAAAATATCTCGGTGCCGTCTTTCAGTGTCATGTATTTTTCGAGTTCCTGTGGATAGTGGACCTTGTCCCATTCCAGTTCGATTTGGTCGGGATGAATATAGCCCTGGCTCTTCGCCGCCTGAATCAGTTCCTTCCGGAATTTTGGATGAGCAATATTGATCAGCGACAGCACCCGCTCGCGGATGGATTTGCCGTGCAGATAGGCGATCCCGTATTCGGTCACCACATAATGAACATCCCCGCGCGTGGTCACGACCCCTGCGCCTTCGGTGAGCGTGGGTACAATCCGCGAGACGGTATCGTCTTTGGCTGTCGACGGCATGGCGATAATCGGCTTACCACCGCGAGACCGGGCACAACCACGGATAAAATCCACCTGACCCCCGATTCCGCTGTAAAAACGAAAGCCCAGCGAATCGGCACACACCTGACCGGTCAGGTCAATTTCCAATCCCACATTGATGCCCACCATCTTATCGTGCTGAGCAATAATGAATGGATCATTTACATATTCAGTGGGATGAAATTCGAAAAAGGGATTATTGTCGATATAATCATACAGCTTTTGGGAACCCATACAAAAGCTGGCAACAACCTTGCCATGATTGATCGTTTTTTTAGAACAGGTCACCGCGCCGCATTCGACTAGCTCAATGATCCAGTCTCCGAACATCTCGGTATGAACGCCCAGTTCTTTCTTATCATGTAAAAATTCCGCCATCGCCTGAGGAATTCGCCCAATACCGCACTCGATGGTGCTGCCGTCTTCAACCAACCGGGCCAGATTCCGCCCGATGCTGCGAAGTACCTCAGTTGTGGCTGCAGGATCCACGGTAATAATCGGTTCATCAAACGGAACCATCGCATCGATGTTATTGATATGGATAAAACTGCTGCCCATCGTCCGCGGCATATTCTGATTCACCTGGGCAATGATATATTTGGCATTTGCTGCGGCCGACTTGACAATATCTACGGATACGCCCAGGCTGCATAAACCGTTCACATCCGGCGGGGTCACCGTAATCAGTGCCACATCCAGTGCGATACGGCCGCTTTCAAACTGACGCGGGATGTCTGACAGGAAAATAGGCGTATAATCACCGACACCCTGCTCAAATGCCCCGCGAACATTTTCCGCGATGAAAAAGCTGTTCATCTTAAACTTTTCACGAAACTGTTCCGAAGCGTAAGGAGCCGCTCCCATGGTCAGCAGGTGAATAATATGTGCATCGTAAATATGCCCGCCATGATCCACCAAAGCATGAACCAGGTGCTGGGGTTGACCGCAACCGGTACCAATGAAAATGCTGTCACCCGATTGGATCTTCTGCATAGCTTCTTTGGCGGACTGGACCAGGTATCCGTACTTTTGCTTCCAGTCAAACGTATTCATTGTGAATCCTTCCTGAACACGGCAAAACCTCTCTTTATCTTTTTTCAAGGGTCATCATTCCATCGACAGCAATAGGAGTGGTTCCCTCACGGCCGACGACAAATGGATTGATATCAATTTCTTTGATTTGTGGAAATTCCGTCACCAACTGTGACAAACGCTGCAACGCCTCGGCAATCGCGCCGATATCGACCCCTTCCTCTCCGCGTGTTCCCTTCAGAACATCGTATGTTTTCGTGCGAACCAGCATTTCGCGGGCCTCATCAGCAGTCAAAGGTGCCGGGTAGAAGACGACGTCCTCCAGCACTTCAACCAGTTTACCGCCCATACCAAACATCATGAGCGGCCCAAACCGCGGATCACGGTTCATGCCCAAAATCACTTCTCGACCGGAGGTGCACATTCGCTCAACACAAATGCCAAGTATATTCGCATCCGGCACCTTTTTAGGAATCCGGTACATCATCAGATCAAAGACGTCAATCACGCCTTGCTCGCTGTTAACATTCGTTTTTACGCCGCCGACATCCGTTTTGTGCAGGATATCCGGTGACCAGATCTTCAATACCACCGGGTAGCCAATCTGATTGGCGATATTCGCGGCCTGCTCCGGCGTTGTCGCAACCCCCCCCTGTGGAGTCACAAAACCGTAGGCATCCAGAATCTCCTTCGTTTCCATTTCGCCGACTTCGAACTGATTGAGCCGAATATGACGATCGACAATGCGTTCGGCTTTTCGTCGGTTCACATTAAAGAGCTTCACGACCCGCTTCGGCCTGTTCCTCCACGTTGCATACCGACACATCACCCGGATCGTTTTAACCGCACTTTCCGGCGAATCGTATGTGGGGATCATGCCTTGCCGTAGAATTCCCACTGCTTCTGCAACCCGGCTGGCACCCAAAAAACAAGCTAAAACAGGCTTTTTGCAGCCGTTTTCGTTTGCCACGCGAACAATGGATCGGGCTGTCTCTGCACATTCGGTCATAGCGTGGGGACTCAACAGGACCAGGACAGTATCGGTATTCGGATCGTTCATTACGCTTCTCAAGGCAAATTCATACCGATCCGCCAAGGCATCGCCCAATAAATCGATTGGATTATTGATACTTGCTGCCTTGGACAGGGCTTCGGACTCGGCCAATGTCTTCTTGGTTTCCGGGGTAAATTGAGCTAATTCCAAGCCGACACGTTCGATTGCGTCAGTAGCCATGATCCCTGCCCCGCCGGCATTGGCAATGACTGCTACACGAGGACCTCCGGGCAGTGGCTGATAGGCAAATGCACGTGCAAAATCAAACTGGTCCTTGATCGATTCACACCGAACAACACCTGCACGCTCAAAAACACACTCATACGCTGTTTCAGATTCCGCCAGGCGGCCGGTATGTGACGAAGCGGCACGCGCCCCGGCTTCGGTAAATCCGGCCTTCAGCAGGAGAATGGGCTTCTCTCGGCTGATTCGCTCGGCCTGTCGGACAAAGGCATCGCCATCGGCAATCGTTTCCAGGTACCCGGCGATGACTTTTGTATCATCATCTTCACCCAATGCCCGAATCATCGTTAATTCATTCACATCGGCCTTATTCCCGATGCTGACCAGTTTACTGAATCCCAGCCGGGTATCCCGCGCCATATCCACAATCGCCGCCAGCAGCGATCCGGATTGGGAAAAATAGCCGACAGACCCGGCAGCGGGTAAATCGCCGCCAAAACTGGCATTGAGTTTATACGCCGGGACCATCAAACCGATACAATTCGGACCAATAATCCGAATTCCGGCACGTTTGGCAATATGAATGACCTTTTTTTCAAGTTCCGCACCCTCAGGGCCGGACTCTTTGAACCCAGATGCCACAATCAAGACTGCTTTAACACCCAAATCTGCGCAGTCCTGCATGGCTTTGGGAACATGTTTGGCGGAGATGACCAGGATTGCCAACTCAGGACTTTCACCAATCGATTTGAGATCAGTGTATACCGGGAGCCCTAAAATCTCGTCGGCGGCGGGATTGACAGCAAATATCTTACCTTCAAAACCCGCTTTCTGGAGTCCGGCGAGAATTTCATAGCCAACCTTACCCGGTGAGCGGGATGCGCCGACAATAGCGACTGACTGTGGTTTGAAAAAATGCTCCAGACTCATATGATCCTCTGGTTTCGTCCTGATTTAACACTTGAAAATAAAATAATCGGCATTTACAACCACTTTTTTATACCTAGAACCATTGATAAAGTAAAGGGTTTTGTCCTTTTTGTGTCCTCATTTAGAGAAATTTCCTACTTTAGCATAAAACAGTAAGTCCAATCCAACTGCAGGTTGAAGTACATCCCCTCGATGTTTTTTAATTCCCAGCCATAGATCTTTTAGCGATGAATTTAATCATTTCCTTAAAAAGATGGGCAACGCGCATATCAGCTTTTTCAGCCGTCGTCCAAATTAAGCCTGCTTATCGACAAAAAGACTTTACATAACCGCCTTTTGTCGCTATAGTAAGGCCTTTGTCGCCGAGGTAGCTCAACGGTAGAGCACAGCTTTCGTAAAGCTGGGGTTGAGGGTTCGATTCCCTTCTTCGGCTATCCTGTAGATCATAAATCAGGCTGACGGCATACGCCGGCACTCCCTGATAACCGCAATACCCCCCTTTTAAATTTGATCCTTAATCATCAAATTCGATAATAGCTTTTAAGACACCGTCCCGGTAATCGGCCACCAGGTCAAATGCTTCCTGGGTTTGATCGAATTTGAAATGGTGGGTTGCCATGAAATTGATATCAAAATCCTTATTCTCAATCATCCCCAGCGCCAACTCGACACAATCACACTGCCGACGGACATTCTGGATGCAGATTTCTTTACGCCGCAGGGTATCGACGGGAAAGGAAAAACGATCAAATTTTGGAATCCCGATAATCATCAACTTGCCCCCGGGCTTTAAAAGCTCCAATGCCTGGTCCAGCGCTTCCTGATCTCCGCAGCAGTCAAAAACCACATCAAGTCCCTGTAGTTCCGCTGCCAGAATGTTGCTGACGATATCGGCTTTATCCGGATTTCCCACCCACGACGCCCCGACCTTTTGAGCAAGTTCGAGCCGGGCGTCAATTTTATCCGTCACATACACCGCCCGGGCTCCCATCGACAAGGCCGGCATGAAAACACTAAAACCAATAGGTCCGGCTCCAAGAACACCGACTTTAGCCTGTTGCATCGGAATCGACAGTTTGACGCCGTAAACGCCAATGGCCAGCGGCTCTGACAAGGCTGCCTGAACCATGCTGATAGTGTCCGAAATTTTGAAACAACTTGTTTCAGGCATGACAATATATTCACTTAAACAGCCCTCGGCCTGTTGAGGACAGCCCAGGAAACGAAGGTTTCTGCAGGTATGATGCCGACCAACCTTGCACTGGTCACAATCCCAACAAGGCATTGCCGGTTCGATGGCAATTCGGTCGCCGGGTTTGACGCGGGTCACTTCGCTGCCGACTGCCACCACGTGTCCGGCACCTTCATGACCGACTGTAAAGGGATATTGGACGACCTGGCTGCCGATCCTGCCCGAAATATAATAATGGATATCGCTGCCGCACACACCAACCGCAGCCATCTTGATTAAAACATCATGGTCGTTGGTAATTGTCGGATCAAGTACGTCAAACATGCCCATTTGCCTGATGCCGGTTAATTGCATTGCTTTCATGGGATGATCCTTCAATCCAACGCGCCGGCTTTCTATGCCTGTGTTGATTCCTGTTCCATCGAAATGGATTCGGACTCCAGTCCCATTCCCGCCAGAGCGAAATACGCCGCAGCAGCCGATACCATCGGCACCAGCGATTCCAGACCGTATCCGAATTTATTTTTGGTCAGTACGCCAAGCAGTCCCAGCACCAGCCCAAACGCCCAGGCAATGTAACCGGCCCAGTTGATGCCCTTCCGCGGACCGTTCCAGCCCCCGCTGCGGATATAATCAGCCAGCATGACACCCGCAATCGGACCGAACGCGGCGCCAACCATGACGAAAAATCCAACCAGGTTACTGGCAAGTCCCGTGGCAGCAAGAATAACTCCAATCAAACCGGCGACCATGGTCATAGGAACACGCGGTAATTTGGGCAACATGGTGGCAAATGCGTTCGATGCCAGAAAGGCACAGAAACCGGTCGGGCAAATACACGCAATCACAAAGACCCACGCAGAGACTTTCGCCAGTCCGCCTGTTGCAGCAATGGAGTCAACGAAAGCATTCAAAGTGTCACCGCTGGTCACTTTGGCGGCGATTTCCGGATCTTTTCCGGCAGCTCCGGCGATTGTCAAAATCGCCAGCACTCCGGCCACAATCGCAGCCATCGTAACACCAACAAACCCGCCCAGAGCAACGTCATTTTCATTGCGGCTGTTCATTCCGAAATCTGTCCCGGCAACCCCCGCCGAGGCAAAGAAGCCTACCGCCGACTGCAAGGTCGCAAACATCGCCAATGAGATGGCCACGCCCGTAACATTTTCCAACGCCACGACGTTCGTACCGAATTGAGTGATACCGCTTTTATTCGCCACGGCAGCAAGAATAATAAATACCAACGGAAAAACTGGAATCCATGACGACATCTTGCCCAGCAAGCTGATACCGACCGCACCCACAAACGCCATGCTCAATCCCCACACCGCACAAACGACCCAATACAGGGCCTGACTGTCTGCCGGCGATTTCCCGATGGCTTCCATGAAAAAAGCCGCCGCCGATGTTGTAAAGAAAGCATGCCAGAAAACCTGCACGATCCCCATCAAAAAACCCGGTACAACAATGCCCCCTTGTGCCCCAAAAGATGATGAAGCGACCACATACAGCGGCATCCCGGTTTTCATCCCCAGTTTGGCGGGAACATAATAAATGACCAGGCAGAAAAACGCCCCCATGATAAGACCGATCAATGAGGCCGTAATATTCCCATACACCAGACCACCGGCCATGCCTGCCATGAATGGAACGGACAAAAAGATACCGGCATAAGCCGGGGCCGTGTTTTTGAACCAGGGTGCACGATTTTCAGCGGGATTCGCTTTGGCAGCGGTTAAGTAATTCGGCAATGCTTGATTCGCCATAACTCGTTCTCCTTTTATACCAAATTGCATCTATGTCTTCATGCCATGCAAATGAGTCGTGTGTATTTGCATTAACATACAACGTTCAATAGTGATTATGAATCCGGGAACCGAAGTACTTCATTCGTGCCATACGGCAATGAAGTTCCTGACCAATGATCCCGAATAGCGGTACATTCAGAACGTTTCGCATTTTAATCAGCAGCCGCATAAAAAGCAACGTTAAAAATCCGGAATAGACCACAACATCAAAAATGATAAAAACACCCCTCCTTATTCCCTATCCTTACCTATTTTAACGTTTATTATCGTTGAATTTTTGTTTTCGACTGCCCTGATAAAGCTCGTATTTCAACAGGCGGCATTCGATACTGGCATTGTAGAACGAAATGCGGCGGCTCGTCCGCAGACCCACCTTTTTCGCCAGGTCGAAATTCCCTGTAAAGACATACCCTGTATACCCGGCGCATTTTTGTTTGAAGAAGTCACCGATGCGGCTGTATGTTTCTTCAAGCTCTTTGATCTCACCCAGCCGCTGTCCGTACTCCGGATTCAGCACAATAATCCCTTCACCTTCCGGGATGTGCGTTTCTGCAAAATCACACACAGCAAATTCAATCAGATGTTCCACCCCGGCCGTCATCGCATTGCGCTGAGCCGAACGCACGCATTCCGGGTCAATATCCGTCGCGAGTATCGGCGCCGGTTTAAATTCCGCCTTGCCGCGCTTTTTGCTCTGCTTGAAGGCCTCTTTTCGCATCTGCTTCCAGGCGTCTTCGTCATACAGCTTGGTATGCATAAATGCATAATTGCTCCGCATCAATCCAGGCACGCGACGTGAAGCGATCAACGCTCCCTCAATCGCCAGCGTCCCGCTGCCGCACATGGGGCACACCAGCGGCATCGAGCCGTCATAGTCGGTCGCCAGCAGAATTGCCGCCGCCAGCGATTCCCGCAGCGGGGCCTTGCAGGGGATCTTGCGATAATTGCGATCCGACACTTTCTGGCCGGACGTATTCAGATACAGCCAGCACTGCTCGTTTTTCCAATAGGCCTGCACCACCACCCGATTGCGTTCCTTGCCGGAATTGGGACGGGCACCAGTCTTTTTCATGATACGATCCACAATCGCATCCTTAATCTTGAGATTGGCGTACATCGTGTTCTCAATCGTCGGCGTCTCAATCCGCCCGATCACACAGACATACTCCTCCGGCGAAATGATCTCCTCCCACGGCAGGTCAGCGGTATGATGATAAAGCTGCTCAGGATCGCGGCATTCAAAGTTGTCCAAAAGATACAACACATTGAACGCCACCCGCAGATGCAAATTCATTAACATGCAGTCATATAGATCACCGGTCAACTCCACCCCGGTCTCATGGGCCGAATCCACCGTCAGCCCCAATGTCTCGATCTCACCCCGCAACGTCTCTGACAATCCACGTGCACAGGTCACCAAAATCGTACTTTTATCTGTCGGCTTCATTAGAGGCATTATACATTAAACCGGAAATTGATAATATCGCCGTCGGCCACCACGTACGTCTTACCCTCCAACCGCATCTTGCCGGCAGCCTTGACGGCCTTTTCGTCGCCCAGGTCTTTTAAATCGTCATAGGCCATCGTTTCTGCCCGGATAAAACCCCGCTTGATGTCGCTGTGGATTTTGCCCGCCGCATCGAGCGCCGTGGTACCTTTCTCAATAGGCCAGGCCCGAACTTCATCTTTGCCGACAGTCAGAAAACTAATCAGTCCCAGCGTGCTGTAACAGGATTGGACAAATTTTTTCGACGCCGGTTCGGTCAATCCCATGTCCGCCATAAATTCATCTCGGCTCTCGGCGTCCAGTTGCGCCAATTCACTCTCCAGCGATGCGCACATCTGTATCACTTTCAGCCCTTCAGCGGCTGCCCCCAAATCGATCGTTTCTTCAAGCTGATCCTCGCCGATATTCACCACCACCATCATCGGCTTGAGTGTGAGAAAATTCAGGGGTTTAATCAGGTCCATCTGCAGGTCATTCTGAATCACGCTGCTGATGGGTTTTTCGGATTCAATCGCCTCCTGCAATTTCAATTGCAGTTCCAGTTCCGCTTTTTCGCGTGCCTGCGTCTTGGTGGGCTTGTGGACACTCTTTTCCAGCCGTTCGATGCGTGTCGCCACCAGTTCAAGGTCTGCCAGTAGCATCTCTGTTTTCAATTCTTCCAGATCCCGTGCCGGGTTGACACTGCCGCGATAGGCCGCCACGGACGGATTGTCAAACGCCCGCACCACGACCACAAACATTTCCACCGTCCGGGCATCATTGAAAAATTTTCGTGCCGCACTGCGTCCGTGATCGTCTGTAAATGAAATCCCCGGCATATCCATACAATCCACGGTCGCATGCACTGTCTTCTTGGGCTGGTACAATCCCGTCAGCCAGTCCAGCCGGTCATCCGGAACCGACACCATCTGCTCATGAATATCCGTCGAGCCCATCGCCGCCGGCTCTTTACCGCTGATCGCCGACAACACCGTACTCTTGCCCGACTGCATCAAACCAATTAAAGCAACTTTCAACTGTCATCTCCTAAATTTCTTAGAACCACGAATGAACATAATTCACACAATTTTTTTAATAATATTGGTGTCTATTCATGTCCATTAGTGGTTCTTATTTGTTCCGTGTTTTGACTTATTGTACGCGTTTCTTGATATAAATCCAGTTCAAAACGCTTGTTATCCAGTTCACAAGCTGAATTTATTTGTGTTTTCCCCACTTTTTGGATATAGTTGAGGCATGGCGAAATTTCCAATCTATCTTGAAATGGGCGGACGCCGGGCTGTGGTCATTGGT
>ENA-ORCT01000459-ORCT01000459.1-marine-metagenome-genome-assembly--contig:-NODE-459-length-19715-cov-3.188156_pt1 | contig 19715 bp, 17 predicted proteins | sample MGYA00248632_ERZ508511 | MGnify/ENA primary metagenome ERZ508511 (study PRJEB26182, sample SAMN06268839) | marine metagenome | isolation source: Tt an P1-techrep anaerobic enrichment on pine from sediment...
CTTGTGGTAATATATTTTTTGAAACTCGTTGGATTCCGACAACTTTTTCGATTCTTCAGGCTTATCGTAGGCACTGTAAAACAAACCTCCATCATACCAGGCCAGGCCCGAAAACTTGACCCATTCCAAATGGTCGTCCAGTAGTTTTCCCGTTTCAATATCTTTTACAAAAATTTCATTCCAATCCGAACCCGACTTGGCCACCATGTACACCAGGTACTTGCCATCGTCCGAGATCTCTATCTGCGACAAGGCTATCGTGCCATCGTCGGACAGTGTATTTGGGTCGAGAATAACTTCGGCTTTCCCATCTAAATCGTTGGTTCGGTACAAGACGCTTTGGTTTTGCAATCCGTCATTTTTAAAGAAAAAATATTTCCCGGCTTTGAGAAAAGGGGCGCCATGCTTTGGATAGTCGAGCAAGTCGGTGAGTTGCTGCCTGATTTCAGCACGATAAGGCAAGGATTCGAGATAGACCCGAGTGGTTTCATTTTGAGCTTTGACCCAGGCAATAGTTCCTTCGGCATGATCATTTTCGAGCCACTGGTAAGGATCGGCCACTTCGGCCCCAAAATAAACGTCCTTTGTCGTCTCCTTTTTGGTTGCCGGATAATCAATCGATTGCTTGTTGGTAGCAGATTTCATCTGGAGAAAAACTATGAGATAAGTAAAACTCATCGTCTGGCACGTTGGTGCTGACGATAAAGCAGCGGATTGTCAACAACCGGCAACCATTACAAAAGTTTGTTCTCCGAACGGATCCGGGAATCCTTTCGGTTGCCAATCAGCTGACCCGCCAATAAGCCGGCAACGATGGCCGGAACAATAAAAAACCAACGGTCGATGGACGGAAAAAACAGACTGATCAATAGTCCGGCAACTGCAGCAACTAAAGTATAGAAAAAGCTGTAGGAATAGGTATAATAATAAGGTGGATAAAAGCCATGTTTCTTTTTCATATGCCGCGCCAGTTGGTCGATGTGCCGATCATAGCTTCGCCGCTCCCTGCCGGTTTCGGTTACCGCCAGGCGGACTGTTTTTACTTGCTGCTCAATCTCGGATCGAAATTGCCGGCATTGCTCACAGGTATCTGAGAAATCGTCAACCCGCTTCACCATGCGCAGGTACTCGGCGATGCGAAAGAAACGCAGATCACTGTCTTTAACCCCTTTTAGCTCTTGCTTCAGCTGGTCGCCTATTGTTTGATTCCACTGTTCCATAAATCAAAGAAAAAAAATGCCCGGCAAGCGGGCATTCATAAATATCAATAAAACTTAATCTCTATTTTCTCTTGGTGGACGACGGTCTCCGCGGTCGCGATTGTCACGGCCACCTCTTCCGTCCCTGTTGTCTCTGCCACCGCGGTTATCACCACGTGGCGGACGACGGTCACCACGATCACTTCGTTCACGCTCCACATAACCTTCCGGCTTTGGCAGCAAGGCTTTGCGTGAAAGCTTCAGTTTTCCATCGCGGTCAATGTCCAACAATTTCACTTCCACTTCATCGCCTACCTTCAGCGCATCTTCTACATTGCTTAATCGCTCCCAGGTAATTTCAGAAATGTGTAACAGACCTTCTTTCCCAGGCATAATTTCAACAAAAGCACCGAAAGTGGTAATGTTTTTAATTTTCCCTTTGTAGGTCTCTCCTTTTTCAGGAAGTGCAATAATCCGCTTCACGCGCTCTTTCGCAGCATCCAGTGCTTCTTTATTCAAGCCCGAAATTTCCACCCAACCAAAGTCATCGCGCTCTTCAATCACGATCACCGTATTGGTTTCTTCCTGCATTTGCTGAATATTCTTACCTCCAGGCCCAATGATTGGTCCAATCATATCCTTCGGAATCTGAATGGTTTCCACACGTGGTACATTGGGTTTGTATTCGGCACGTGGCTCAGGAATCACTTCCAGAATTTTACCTAAAATATGCTCGCGGCCTTCTTTTGCCTGAAGCAGCGCTGTTGACAAAATTTCATACGATAGTCCGTCAACTTTAATATCCATCTGGGTAGCGGTAATTCCTTTTTCGGTCCCGGTTACTTTGAAGTCCATATCGCCCAGGTGATCTTCGTCTCCCAAGATATCGGAAAGTACGGCAAATTTATCATCACTCTTAATCAATCCCATGGCAATACCCGAAACCGGACGTTTCATTTTCATACCGGCGTCCAGCATGCACATGGTACCGGCACAAACCGTAGCCATGGATGATGATCCGTTTGATTCCAAAATATCAGAAACCACCCGTACCACGTAAGGAAAATCTTCAGGAATCATGCGCTTCAAAGCGCGGAAAGCCAGGTTTCCATGACCGATTTCACGACGTCCTAAGCCGCGGGGTGTTTTGGCTTCGCCCACACAAAATGGCGGGAAATTATAGTGCAACAGGAATTTTTCTGTTCCCTGGAAAGTCACATTGTCAATCTTTTTGATGTCCATCTTGGTTCCCAAAGTGATGGACGACAGCGATTGGGTCTCGCCACGGGTAAAAATGGCTGAACCATGAGCTCCCGGCAGATAATCCACTTCGCCCCAAATTGGACGAATCTCGTTGGTTTTCCGGCCATCCAGACGAATGCCGTCATCCAGAATCATTCGGCGCATGGCTTCTCCTTCTACTTTGTGGTAGTAACGGCGAATCAGCTTTTCATCCTGTTCCAGGTCAATTTCTTCATTCTCGGCATTGGCTTCCTTGTAAGCTTCAACATACTCGTCTACAATCTTGCCAAACGACTCAATACGAAGCTGTTTGTCTTTGATTTGCTGTTTGGCCAAATCGTAGCAAGCAGGAAATAGATCAGCTTCCACTTTGGCTTTCAGCTCTTCGTTGTTTACTTCGTGACAGTATTCACGCTTTACAACACCAACTTCAGCGGCCAATTCTTCCTGTACCTTACAGTGTACTTTAATGGCTTCATGGGCAGCTTTAATGGCTTGGAGCATCTCTTCTTCAGAAACTTCGTCCATTTCGCCTTCTACCATCATGATGTTATCATAAGTGGCAGCTACCATGATATCGATATCAGCTTCGGCCAACTGGGCGCTGCTGGGGTTGATAATCAATTCGCCATTCACACGACCTACGCGCACCTCAGAGATGGGCGCTTCAAAAGGAACGTCAGAAACGGCAATGGCGGCCGATGCGGCTAATCCAGCCAGGGAGTCGGCCATTACATTGGCGTCATAGGAAATCAGGCTAATCATTACGGCTGTTTCAGCGTGGTAGTCAGAAGGAAACAGCGGACGAAGGGCCCGGTCAACCAAACGGGCAACCAGAATTTCGTCGTCACTCGGACGAGCTTCACGTTTTAAAAACCCACCAGGGAAACGACCTGCGGCCGAAAATTTTTCGCGGTAATCAACCGATACCGGCATAAAGTCAACATCTTCTTTGGCTTCTTTGGCTGAAACCACAGTGGCCAGCAACATGGTGTCACCCATTCTAACGACAACTGCTCCGTCGGCTTGCTTAGCCAAACGACCGGTTTCAATCGTAATTGGCCGGCCATCGCCGAGGTCAATTGTTTTAATAATTTGATTCATAATCAATTTTTGAGATAAAATTTAACAATACGAACTAGGTCGAATGGTGGTGGGGATTTCAAAAATAAGAAAAGGCAATAAAACTATTGCCCTTTCTGCGTAAAAATTATCGACGTAATTTCAATTCTTTAATAATCGCACGATATCTTTCGATATCTTTATCTTTCAGGTAATCAAGCAGGTTACGACGCTTTCCTACCAGACGGACCAGTGCACGCTGGGTGCTGTAGTCTTTTTTGTTGGTTTTCAGGTGTTCGGTCAGGTGAGCAATACGAAACGAGAACAATGCGATTTGTCCTTCGGCAGTACCCGTGTCCTCTGCATTCTTACCAAATTTTTCAAAAAACTCTTTTTTTGTTTCAGAAGTTAAATACATTTTTTCAAATTTTAAAGTGATACAATCTTTAAGCCGCCGCATCGCTTTCAATAACAACCGCTTAAAATTAATTTCAAAAACTTGCGCAAAAATACGCAAAATTCTTTGATTTTCAATTCCCAACAATTTTTTTTCCGCAAAAAACACCAGCACTGCGCGTCCGTTTGAAAAGTTCATCTGATTTCAGCATAGTACAGCACAACCTTTGGTACTTTTTACTATTTTTGGTTGCGTAAATAAGATCACGGCCCTTCAGTCGTTTCTAATTGACACAAGTATATGAAAATCTGAACATTGACATATAACATGAAATAACTCAACTTACTTAACCCAAAAGAAGATGATTTACAAATTCTTTCGAACAAACAACTCAAGCGGCTCATTATCGGGCCAAAATCACCCTCCTTTTAATACCCGGTTCAGCTTCCCCTTGCTGTTGATTGCTTTGCTGTTTTCAGCCTGTGACCAACCCACTCCTCCAGCTCCTGAAGCCGTTGCCCCAGTGCCGACCGAACGTCAGTTGAACTGGCACCAGTTGGAGCAATACGCCTTTATCCATTTCACCACCAACACTTTTACCGACAAGGAATGGGGATTTGGGGACGAGAGTCCGGAGGTTTTTAATCCCACCAATCTGGATGCCGAACAGTGGGCACGAACCATCAAGGAAGCCGGACTGAAGGGCATTATCCTGACCTGCAAGCATCACGATGGCTTTTGTTTATGGCCCAGCGAATATACCGAACATGATATTGCCAACAGCCCATACAAGAACGGCCAGGGCAACGTGGTGGAAGAGGTTTACGAAGCTTGCAAAAAGTATGACCTGAAGTTTGGCGTTTACCTCTCGCCCTGGGATCGCAACCACCCGGAATACGGGCGACCCGAGTACGTTGAATACTACCGCAACCAGCTCAAAGAACTGTTTCACGCCTATGGCCCCATTTTCGAAATGTGGTTTGACGGAGCCAACGGCGGAGACGGCTATTACGGCGGAGCCAACGAAACCCGCAGCATTGATGGCAAAACCTATTACGACTGGCCAACCACTTTAAATATGATCCGGGAGATTGAGCCTGAAGTGATTTTCTTTAGCGATGCCGGACCCGATATTCGCTGGTGTGGCAACGAACGCGGATTCATTGGCGAAACCAACTGGAACACCATCAGCATCGACACCTTATACGCCGGAAAACCCGGAATTACTGAGTTACTGAACCATGGATCGGAAGACGGTACCAGCTGGGTTCCTGCCGAAGTGGATGTGTCGATTCGCCCGGGCTGGTTTTACCATGCTCATGAAGACGACAAAGTTCGCACGCCGGAAAACCTGTTTAAAATTTACCTCGAATCGGTGGGACGCGGATCCAACTTGCTGCTGAACATTCCACCCGACCGGCGCGGACTAATTCACGAAAATGATGTGGCATCCCTTCAGCAATGGAAAGCCATGCTGGACGAGGCTTTTGCTACCAACCTGGCCGAAAATGCTCCCGTGCGGGCCTCCGCCACACGGGGAAAATCAGACGTTTATGGCGCACAGAACCTGACCGATGCGAATCCGGAAACCTACTGGGCAACGGATGATGACCAGCAAACAGCCGAACTGGTGATTGACCTGGGACGGGAGCAAACCGTTAATTACGTGTTGTTGCAGGAGTACATCCAATTGGGACAGCGCGTAAAAGCGTTCAGCGTTGAAGTGAACCAAAATGGCGAATGGAAAACGGTTGGCGAAGCAACCACCATTGGCTACAAGCGCATTGTACCGGTTGAGGGCGTGAAAACCGACCGGCTGCGCATCCGGATTCTGGATTCCAAGGCCTGCCCGGTAATTTCAAACCTGGAAGTGTATTAAATTTCCCATACACCCATTCGGCTAGTGTGTGATCTTCAGCGATCATGGCACAAAGCACAAGCTGAAGAAGTCATTTGATGATCATTATTATGCCAAACAATCAATCACGACAAGGTCTTAAAAACAGAAGACAGCCGAAGACAATAGCAAACAATTGTCTTCGGCTGTTTCCAGCTGTTTTCCATCGTTGTCAAATTCTTTTAAACCAATAAAATCGTCAACACTTCTAGAATGTTGTTAAAATACAAATCGAAGTCGGATCTTCATACATGAGCCAAATCCTCGCAATTATTGCGGATTTGGCTCATTTTCGTTGTTAACGGCGTGGTTGATGAGTTTGATGCCCAAATGGCAATTCAAACACTTTTTAGGTGCACAATAGTTGTTTTTCAACTGAATCAACGCCTGACTGTCGAAAGCCGAACGTATCGGCACTCCAAGCTTTTTCCAGTTGGAAAGAATAGAATTGTGCTCGCCCGGTATTTTCTCTAAAAACTCCAGCGCTTTGTCTTTCAGATTCTGCTGGTGGTGATACTCACCGTACACAAACAAAAAGGGCACCACCGTATTGATCAGGATATTGTAAAAAGCCGAATCACCCAGTGCTTTCGCACGTTTGGCTGAGAGCTTGTTAAACCGGTAATGGGTCTCCCAATACTGTGAAGCCTGAATCCGGAACAACTGCCGGATTTCATTCAAATCGTCCAGTTCAACCAAGCTCGAAAACAAGGCAGAGGAATGGTGCACCAAAGCCGCAAACTGAGCCAGCCGAACCGTTGGAAAATTCACCGGACGCAGGCGTAAAAATTTCCAAAGATGCGACTCAAGAGCCTTGAGTTGGAATTTTTTATACAGAAAGGAATATTCTTGTCTGAGCGCCAGAAAATAGTCATCTCCCAACAGGTGTTCATTGAGCAAACCCGCAGTTCCAAACAGCAAGGCTTCCAACTGAAAGAGATTATTTTTGTGCTTAGCCAATATTTGAATGGGCAAGGCACGCGCCAGCAGCTCAAAAGGCAGCGCATTGGTCTTCAGTCCGAAATTACGCGCCAGAAACTGGTAAAAGGTTTCATTCCAATCGTTTTTGTTCTGTGCCAACCGATCGACGATGGCCTGGGTTTTCTGCTGCAAGCGTTCCACCATCAATCCATGAAACCAAATTTGCAGCGCCATCGGGTCAGCTTCAGAAAAACGGTCGGCGCAAGCAATCCACCGGTCCGATTGGAGCAAATGCTGATAGTTTGTCTCCAAATGTGGTGGATAGTCAAGTACCATCGCCGGCACAGTTTCGCCTGATGAATTCCTAACTTCTCCATCGTTCTTGCCAACCACATGCAACACCACATTGTCGTAGGCCGAATCTGTTTCATGCCTATGCAGGTACCAATCCGATGCTTTCTGGTGAATCTCCACATTACCCGCCCAGGTGGTTCCATCCATCCGGATGCGGGAATTAAAAAAGTCGGGGCCGGCATCCGTGTTGTGCTGCCCCGGATGGATCACCTCAACGGTTTGCCCGTCTTCGGTTTTTAAGTGGGTGGCATTAAACAAGCGGTGTTTCCATACAAATTGAAGGAAGGCTTCATTCATAACAGGATAATTTTTCAATAAAGTTATGGAAAATCTGCTTGCCCATCCGGCTGCTTTAGGAAATAAAAAACAGATACCCAATCGCCCCCCTTAACCCTCTTGGCTTTCTTCGAATCAAGTCCCGAGTTTCTACTAGGTTTCTCCTAGGTTTGTCTAAGCTTTCTGTAAGCTAACTTAGAGAAAGCTAGTTTAAACAAAACATAAACCATGTGAAAACAACGGTCTCGTTGATTCAATGTTCTCCAGCGAGTCCTCCAAGGGAGCAGCAAAGACCTTTTTACAGCCAGGTGCATGGGGGTGTGATGACAACTTGGGAGCTGGCAGCTAAGCAGGAGTTTTTGCCTAGTCGCTATCTAATGATCCGACTCACTAGTAAACCAGAACAGGTGTCGATCATCCCAAACATCCACTTCAGGTTTTTAAAAAAACCTTCCCCGAACACTCTCAGGCGCTTGTCTGTTCTAAAACCATATACATCAATCTTAAAGATCATGCTATGGAATTTGAATTAATCAATACTTTTAGGAGAGGTGACATGACTTTTGAATTGTACAAAAACTCAAAAGGCCAGTATAAGACAGTTAGCTTCGTGCAGGGATCTTATGCCCACAAGGAAGAAATCTATGAAAATTTTGACGAATTATACCGTGTTTTTTCACATGAATTAACCAAGGAAGAATTGTTGGGTCAATAGGATGCAGATGAAACAGAGCCTCTGTTTTTTTTTAACAATAAAAGCTAAACCATGTATGACGACTGCAAAGCTCGGGTAATTACACCGCTCAATCGGGTGACAGACCGCTTCGATAAAGATGTGGTGAAGATGCTCACAGAACTTTTCACGCCACGACGAACAATATATTCGATACGTGGCAACAGATCTCAAATTCGGAATTAAGCGGAGCTGAATGTAAATCTGCATTAGCCGGGCTTACCTGTTATTGCTCAGAGTCCCCGTGCAGTAACATCGCAAAACCCGACTGACTTCCAGTAAAGACTGTTATTTCCATTATACTATGAATGATAAAAAGCAAACCAACCAGGTAAGCACGGAAGTGCCCGACAAACTTCGTGGAGAAAAGCAGGAAGAAAAGGAACCAAAAGGCGTCGGTCTGTGGCTGGCAGCATTGAGTGTTTTGGGGATCGTGTTTGGCGATATTGGTACCAGTCCGCTTTATGCTCTTCAGAAATGCTTTACCGGCCACGGGTCGGTTTCCTATACGCCCGACAATGTTTTGGGATTGCTGTCTCTGATCTTCTGGTCGCTGGTTATAATCATTGCTGCCAAATACGTTATTTATGTGATGCGGGCATCCAACGAAAACGAAGGAGGTATCCTGGCGTTAATGGCCCTTGTGGAACCGGCGCATCCCAAAGACCGAACAAAGCGGAAATGGCTTATTTGGACCGGCGTTTTCGGCGCCGCATTGCTTTACGGTGACGGCATGATTACGCCAGCCATATCCGTTCTTTCCGCAGTTGAAGGGCTAAAGGTGATTGACACGGGATTCGAATCGTACGTCATCCCTGCAGCGATAAGTATCCTCGTCCTGTTGTTTGTTTTTCAGAAGCAAGGAACGGCACGCGTAGGCTCCTTGTTCGGGCCGGTTATGCTGGTGTGGTTCCTGGTGCTGATTCTGTCAGGGATCGTCGGGATAGCGAAAGATTTTTCGGTTATCCGGGCATTGAACCCTATCTATGCGATCCGTTTTTTCCCATCGGTTGGATTTCAGGGCTTCCTGGTGCTGGGGGCGGTTTTCCTGGTGGTTACCGGAGGCGAAGCTCTCTATGCCGACATTGGGCACTTTGGCAAAAAGCCCATCAGGCTGGGTTGGTTTTTTTGGGTGATGCCGGCACTGGTGATCAACTATTTCGGACAGGGAGCCGTGTTGCTGCACAATCCGGAACTGGCAGGCAAACAGGTGTTCTACTACCTGCTGCCTGGTTGGTCGCTCTACCCCATGGTTGTCCTGGCCACGCTGGCCACCATTATTGCCTCGCAGGCCATTATCTCAGCTTCATTCTCGCTTACCCGGCAGGCAGTCATCCTTGGTTACCTGCCACAGCTGAAATTGCTGCAAACCTCGGCGAAACAGGCCGGACAAGTTTACATTCCAAGTGTCAACCTGCTACTAATGATTGCCACCATCGGGCTTGTCCTTGGTTTTGGCGAGTCGGTAAAGCTGGCCGGAGCTTACGGGGTCGCTGTCAGCATGACCATGCTCATCACCACCATCCTGATGTTTTTCGTTGCCCGTGAAAAATGGAAATGGCCGCTGCCGGTTGTAATCCTCATCACGGTTTTCTTTTTCCTGTTCGACCTGGCTTTTTTGTCGTCCAACCTTTTTAAAATTACAGAGGGAGGATATTTCCCGCTCTTGGTCGGCGGCCTTGTCTTTTTGCTGATGATGGTTTGGCACACCGGAAACAAGCGGATGGTACCTGCCGGAGGCAAAAAACATCAATCGCTGCAGACCTTTATGGAGCGGATCAAAAAAGATGCTCCGGAGCGGGTCCCGGGCACAGCGGTATTTCTGACCCGCGAGACGGAACAGGTCTCGTTGCTCATGATGACGCACCTTGAATTTGTAAAAGTGCTGCATGAAGATGTGATTCTGCTGATGACCGAAATCACCGACGACCCAAAGGTTCCCCCCGAAAAGCGGGTCGATGTGGAGGACATGGGTGAGGGAATTGCCGAACTGACTGTGCGCTTCGGCTTCATGGAAAATCCGAATATCCCGAATATTCTGAAGAACATTGAGATCAATGGCAAATCAATCGATCTTGAACAGGTGGTTTACTACATCGAATATCCTCGAATGGAGTATGGAGGAAAGTGGAACCGGAAGAAATTTATTTCGAAGCTCTATTCGTTTATGGCCAAGAATGCGGCTAACCCGATTTCCTTTTTCGGCATTCCCTACAACCAGGTGCTGGAAGTCGGTGTCCGCGTGTACCTGAGATAGCTGACCCGCGGAACGATGCCGCCGATCACGCTTGAGTCGGGATAACACAAAAGCGCGGGTAAAGACGACATCTTTCTTAAAAACATCTTCCCAGAATTCATCCCTCAAACGTTAGCCAGACTGTCCCACCCTCTAAGTACTTCCATGCTCTTTAACAATTCCATACGACACTTTATCCATTAATAATAAAGATTTGTATTTTAAATATTTTTTCAGGGATTTCAGCAAAGTGTACAGACCCATGCAGGACATTCAGTTTTTGGCTCAGTGCCGGCAGTATTCGTACTGAACATCTGGGTTGATTGCCTGTTCAAATCCGATAGCGGTTTTTACCGGCATAGGGCATCGTTTATTATCAACAACTATTAAATCATGCAACCAGTGAAAATATTTTCCATACTTCTTTGTCTCGTCTTGATGGCTAACTCGTGCCGGAACAAACCAACCGAATGGAATGGGCCAAAACTCATGCAACCGCGTAACCAGTTAACTGCAGAACAATTGCTAGGAGACAGCATGCCCGCTTATGTGGATATGAGTTTTTATGCACAGCCTGAATGGGCAGGCGAGGCGGTACATCACCTGTCGGGCTCGGTTTCTTTTCAGGATACCCGGATGGAAATGACCTATCCTGACGGACGAGATCCGTATGAAGGCGAAAATATCTTTCCGGGAATTACCATCGATTTTATTACCCACGACGGAGAACTCATCCCGGTTCAAAAAGACCTCATGGTCATCGGAAATCAAAGCAAAAGCTTCTGGGATGTGATGGTTGGCGCAGGGAAGGTATGGCACGAAGAGCAGGATGGCGAATGGAGCCGCGCATCATTCCCGATCACCTTAACCGACCGCTATATCGGGCAATCCAGGAATTGCGTAGCCACCTTTGTTTATAAAGCAGATACCATCAGCAGTGCGTGCGTACAATGCAGCCAGGAAACGGCCGATTTGAATGATCACCAGGTCGGTAATATGCTTGTCCGGTTGCATGCCAACTACCAACCCGGGCGTTACGCCGATTCGGCTCAGGTAGTCGACCGCCATCGACGGTTCAAAAAAAGAAGACTCCCCGTTTTGCCGTTGAGCACGATCGATGCCGATCATGAGGTGGCTGATTATTTTGAGAAATCATTTTACACCAATGCTTCCACCAGCCTGGGTGCGGTGTTGATGGACGGGAAGCTGTATCTTCATCCGCCGAAAACACGCCATGGGCTGTACCCCTATCCAGCCGAAATGCGCCACGGACTTTATTCCGTCACCAAAAGTATGGCCGGTGCACTTTCACTACTCTATTTTGCTGAACGTTACGGAGAAGGTATTTTTGATGCGTTGATCACAGATTACGTGCCCGCACTGGCGGATCATCCCGGATGGCAAGGCGTAACTTTCTCGCACACCTTGAACATGGTAACGGGGACGGTGGGTGACGAGGGCGCTGAGCACCTGCTGAATACACTGATCCTGGCCCGCACTGCCGAAGAGGCTATTCATAATATTGCCAACCTCGGAGATGCTCCGGAACCACCGGGCTCAAGCTTTAATTATGCCTCTACCAATCTGTTTGTGTTATCCTATGCCCTGCAAAAATACGTAGAAGAAAAAGAAGGTGCCGGGACTTACTATTGGGATTTGGTTCGCGATCATGTTTTGAAACCGATAGGCGCAGAGTACTTTAACGTCATGCATACGGTGGAAACCGACGGATCAAAAGGCATTCCCAGGTTGGCATACGGAGCACTTCCAACCATCGATGAAGCTGCAAAGATAGCTATGCTGTTCACAAACGAAGGGAGCTGCAAGGGGGAACAATTGCTGAACAGGGAGAAAACCCGTGAAGCGCTGGGACGCACATCATGGCCGGGCTACAGCACCAACAACGATTACCGTGGAAAGTACTACCGACATGGTTTTTGGGCCACGGACCTGAGAGCAAACGGATGTAACGTCAATTTAACCTATATGCTGGGCTTTGGCGCAAATTATGTGTGGTTCTTCCCAAGTGGTGCAGTTGCCTTCCGGTTTATGGATGAGTACGACCTGGATTTCAAGGATCTCGTGAAAGCCGTTGAGCAAATCAGGTGGTCGTGTCAATGAGAAAACATGGGGCCTGCAGTGCAATATTGGGTCCGAGCTTTTTTGACTCCAAATATCCGAAAAACGAATAGATGTGAATCGCATTGTTTCAGTCGAAAAGCTCTGATTTAAGAACCTTCTTATCCAGGCTTTTGTTGTTTTTTTTTGCAATATTTGCAGGAATCCAATAAAATTAACGACATCGATGAAAAAAAATAAGCTTAAATTTTTAGTACTGGGCATGCTCGGTTTATTGGCGGTAAACCCGTCATTTTCGGCTGAATTCCACCCGGACACCCTCTACTCTCGCTGGATAATCAACTCCCGCATGGGTGATTTCAGAAATAAATCGGAAACCACTCACTTTAAAACAGCAACAACCGAACGGAATATTGAATGGGATTATGTTCCCGGACTGGTTGCCAAAGCAATTATCATGACCTGGGAATATTATCAGGATCAGCCCTGGAGCACTCCTTTCTACGACGCCGTGGAAGATTATGGCGACCACATCCACATGAAACTGGGTGAAAGTAACATTGACGACCTGAATGCCGGGAAGATTTATTTTGAGTTGTACCGGGCAGCCAAAGCCAACGGACAAAACGAAAAAGCGGAAACCTACAAGGAGAAGGTGACCATTTGCCGCAACAAACTTAAATACGAGCACAAGCGCATCGCTGAGCCACTGCCTGGTGCCGGAGGATTCTGGCACAAAAAGCAGTATGTGAACCAGATGTGGCTGGACGGACTGTACATGGGGCCTGCTTTGTATGCCGAATGGCAGAAAAATTTCGGTCTGGAAGAAGGACGGGAAGCAAATCACAAATCGTGGGATGACATTGCCTTGCAGTTCGACACCATTTTTGCCCATACCTGGGATGCCGGGAAAAAGCTGAATTATCATGCCTGGTCGGCCGAACCGCAAAATGCAGCTTCTTCGTTCTGGGCCGATCCTGAAACCGGACGCTCGCAGGAGTTCTGGGGACGTGGCATGGGTTGGTTTTTTGGTGCCTTGGTTGATGTTTTGGAGAATATGCCTGCCGATCATCCGGCGCGCCCCCGGTTGGTGAGCTACGTTAACCAGGTGGCCGACGGATTGAAAGCACGTCAGGATGCTGCAACCGGCTGCTGGTACCAGTTGCTGCAGTACGACGACAGCAAAACAAGTTCGTGCGGGGTCAATAACTACCTGGAATCGTCGGCTTCGTCGATGTTTACTTACGCCTACCTGAAAGGAATCCGCCTGGGAGTGCTTGATCGCGAAACCTACATGCCCGTTGCCATAAAGGCATACAAAGGCCTTATCGACCAGTTTATTGTGGAGGAAGCTGACGGGAAAATAAAAATCATTCAAAGCTGCGAATCAGCAGGCTTGAGCAGCAACCGCAAAGGTGATGCCGATTATTACCTGTGTGGCCACGACGTACAGATCAACAACGACACCGAAGGCAAGGTGTTCGGCCCGTTTATTATGGCCAGCCTCGAATTTGAAAGGATGAAGAAATAAGGCAAGGTCACTACGACATCCGGTTTAAATTCATTAAACCGCTTAAAGTCAACGGCCGCATGTATTTGGAAACAAATACACTGGTAAATCAAATGCTAAACGAAAAAGAGGGGACAGATATCATTGAAATGAAGAACGTTTTCTTTTCAGAGATGGATTGCGATTTGATTCCGTTTTATGCCATTGGCTCAAAAAATATCCTGCCCTTCTGGGTTGAAATGGAAAAGATTGACTAGCGCCCCGCTTGTAATCCAAAACCCTGCTGCCTGAAATCCAACAGCACGTTGTAATAAGTCCTTGTTTTAGATTATCTTTATCAAAATACCGGGTGTGAAATCAAAACCAGAATCAACCGTTTATCAATTTCCAAAATCAAGGATCGGAACCATTGATGTTTGTGAAATTGGGAATAAAAAACATCATGTGACCGCTCTTCTGGAGATTGACGTTACTTTAAGCCGGGAACGACTAAAGGAGTATAAAAGCAACCGTCGGGAAATATCATTTAACGCCTGGCTGATCAAAGTCATTAGTCATACAATCGGCACGAACAAATCTGTTGCCGGGTTTCTGAAAGGTAGACGAAAGATCATTGTCTTTGACCATGTTAATGTTTCATTCTTAATCGAAAAGGAAATCAATGGAGAGAGAATCCCCCTGCCGGTTTTAATTGAAAAAGCCAACACGCTCGACATTGAGAACATTGCCAGACAACTGAATGAGTCAAAAAAAGAAAAGCCATCTCAAAATCAAATCGTCATCCAAAAAGAAGCGACACCATTTGAGAGGCTATATTATTATCTGCCGGCATTTTTCCGAAGAGCGATTTGGCGGTACATGTTAAGGCATCCCAAGACGGTTTTTTCCAAAATGGGAAATGTAGCCATCACATCGCTTGGCATGTACGGCAAAATAAACGGGTGGTTCATCCCCATCTCCATTCATCCGATTTGCTTTGGAATTGGTTCGATTGTAAAGAAACCGGTTGTTTTGGACGACAAAATAGAAATCAGAGAAGTCTTAAATATGACTGTACTTTTCGACCACGATGTGATTGACGGTGCCAATGCAACCCGATTTATGAAAGCTTTAATCAGAAATATCGAGGACGGAGCGTATTTATAAATACAAATCATCATGACATTTTCGGACCACAGGCTTGATCAAACACCATGAAAAAACACATGATCGGCCTTCTCATCTTATGTTTCTTCCGAACCGCAGTGGGTGCACCGGAAATTGAAGAAGAAAAAGATTCGACCGGAATTGAGAAACAGACTGTTATTAAGGCAGCCGCTTTTACAGGTGCCTATTACGCTGCCTCAATTTACCTGCTGAATCACACCTGGTATAAAGACAAGGAGAAAGTGGCCTTTCATTTCAATAACGACAACCAAGGCTATTTACAGGTTGATAAATTTGGTCACCTGTTTGGGAGCTACGCCTACAGCTATATCGGCTACCACGGCATGCGAAAATTAGGAGCCACAAGAAAGGAGGCACTCATTTTTGGGTCCACGCTGGGATTTGTGCTTCAGCTCCCAATTGAAATAATGGATGGCATACACGAAGGCTATGGTTTTTCCTGGGGAGATGTTGCAGCAAACGCCATGGGATCGGTCTTGGTGTCGGGACAAGAATTATTATTCAGAGAGCAGGTAATCAAGTATAAATTCAGTTATTGGGAATCGAAATATTCAAAAAATTCGAACGGATACTATGGCGAAACCACCATGAACCGGCTGTTAAAAGATTACAATGGTCATACATACTGGTTTTCGATGCCTGTAAACAAGATTCTTTTGAAGCGCCCATTGCCTGACTGGTTCAACATTGCTGTGGGATACGGAGCCAACGGAATGTATGGCGAGTTTGAGAATATTACCAGCTACCAGGGTGTGCCCATACCCGAAACCGAACGCTAACGCCAATATCTGCTGTCTCTGGATATTGACTGGACCAGGATAAAAACCAATTCCAGATTCTTACAGTTTTTATTGAAGGGAATGACCTTCGTAAAATTACCATTTCCCGCTTTGGAGTATAATTCCAAAGGACAATTCAAGGGATATTGGATTTACTACTGAGAAAAAGCAACTTAAGGTTCTTCGTATTTACGTCAACCGAAATATTGATGCACGGGACGTACGCTAAACCCGACAGACTGCTGCTCAGCTCTTGCAAACCGGTGAAAGCGATGGTGCCCTTTTCTCAAGCGCATGCGGAGTGGGAGAATTATCGTGCATCATCAAGGCTCATGTCGGTTACGTAAACCGAACCCTATCGGTATTTGTTGAGTTTTTTGAGAGTGACTGTGGAGACTGAGATTCGTGTAAGAAACGCACCACCTATCTAAGCTTTTCCTTAATTCAGCCAACGCAATTAAGACAAAACCAGTGCAGACACCGAAAAAAGAATAGATTTGTCCGCTAAAATAAATATGCATGGAAACAGATTACCCAAATGCCCTGATCGAAAATGATGCCGTCACCTTAGGTTTATTACTCCTTCTTTTGGCGGCCATTTTTTATACCAGCAGTTCTTCCAATCCAACACTCAAAAAATTTTACCGGGTGATTCCCATGCTGCTGCTTTGTTATTTCCTGCCCAGCTTATTAACCACATTCAATATTGTTGATGGTGAAAATTCCATGCTCTATCATGTTGCCTCGCGCTATTTGCTGCCGGCAAGTTTAGTCCTGCTCACCCTCAGCATCGACTTAAAAGAAGTCTTTAAGCTGGGAAGCAAAGCGCTGGTGATGTTTATAACCGGAACGGTTGGCGTAATCATTGGAGGCCCCCTGGCCATCTTAATTGCCTCGGCCATCAGTCCCGATTTAATTGGCGGCGCCGGGCCGGAGGCGGTATGGCGCGGCATGGCCACCATTGCCGGCAGCTGGATTGGCGGCGGAGCCAACCAGGCTGCCATGTACGAAATTTTTAAACCATCGGACCGGCTATACTCCATCATGATTACAGTGGATGTGTTGGTGGCCGAAGTTTGGATGGCTTTTTTGCTGATTGGCGTCGGAAAAGCCAACCGGATCGACAAATTTTTCAAAGCCGATGCCAGCAGTGTTACCCGCCTGCAAGAACAAATGCATAATTTCAGCCTGAAAATCGCCCGCATCCCAAGTACCACCGACCTGATGGTCATTCTGGGCATTGGGCTGGGTGTAACCGGGCTGGCCCATTTAATTGCCGACTTTATTGCGCCTTACATTGAGATTAATGCACCGTTTCTTGATAAGTTTAGTTTAACGTCGAAGTTCTTTTGGCTGATCATTTTAGCGACATCCATTGGCATCGGCCTGTCGTTTACCCGGCTGCGCAACTACGAAGGCGCCGGAGCTTCTAAAATTGGCACCATCTTCATTTACATCCTGGTGGCAACCATTGGAATGAAAATGGACATCACCAAGATCTTTGATAATATTGGCTTGTTTGCGGTCGGTGGCATCTGGATGCTGATTCACGTCATTCTGCTCTTTGTTGTTGCACTACTGATTAAAGCGCCGTACTTTTTTCTGGCCGTTGGAAGTAAAGCCAACATTGGCGGAGCTGCCAGTGCTCCGGTTGTTGCTGCTGCTTTCCATCCGTCGTTGGCTCCCGTTGGCGTTTTGCTGGCCGTTTTAGGCTACGCGCTGGGAACCTACGCTGCCTGGATGTGTGGCTTAATTATGCAAGCTGCATCAGTGTAGCCTTGGCAAGTTGAACCTCAACTTATTCAATCGCCTCCAATTCTTGTTCAAGTTTGTCGATGACCACTTGTTGATTTTTCATCCGGGCCTCCCATTTTGCCTGTTTCTTCTGGATACGCCTGATTTTTTTCTGACCTTTTTTCTTTCCTTTTTGAAATTCGGCTTCTTTTGAAACCGCCTGTTCAACATCAATCAAATCGCCATCCGATTTTTTCGTGTTCATCTTCGGCCTACCTGTGAAGTATCGTTTCTCAACCCTTCTTATTTTTCGTTCCAACTTGTTGTATTTCTTTTCCAGTTTTGAGTAGACCTTTTTCTCTTCACGAATTTTCGCGCTTATCGTTTGGGCATATAGTCTTGCGGCGTAAGCGTGAACAAATTCTTCGGCATTGGCAATCTCACTTTTTGAGCCCACACCCGGAGCCCCCAGAAAACCTTCATCCAACTTAAAAAAGAAACGAAGGTAGGTTTGACTTGAAAAATCGGTTACCTGAAAGAGAACGACCATCGGAGAACGACTCACCGACTCCAACACAAATTCCTCGGTAATACGCTCATGGCCTTCTTTTACGTTTGCTGTTCTTTTTCGAATCAGTCCGAAAAACCGCTCTCTCGAAATCACCTTTTCGAACAACTCATCTGCCATTTTCAAATCGGCTTGGGGAATTACAGTTTCAAAAGCGGGGACCAGCCCCATTGATGAGGGCCTTTCAACGATATTGACAATGATTTCCTGTTGGGAAAATGCAGTCATACTGATCAGCATAAAAACAAGGTAAATTATTCTTCTCATAAGATTCTGATTTGACAGTTAACACTAAAAACAGTTAGCCATCAAAATGGTTGAGTGCCTTCATTTCAAGCATGTGCTCACCAACATTCTGTAAAGCGACTGTTATGGCAAGCACCCAACACTTCGAAATCGTGCCGGCTCCAATTCATTTTCCGGTACTGGCGGCATCAGAAAAATAGGCTGGCAAGTCAATTTACTGCCAAAAAGCTGGTATTTTTATTCTGAAAGCGAGGTGAATGAAATGTCTGGTTCGTATCAAAAAATAAAACAAGTCCTGCCATTTTTAATTTTGGCAGCAATGGCAGTAACCATTGTTTCTCTAACCATTGGGAAGGAAATATACGGCCATCGCGAGCAAAACCTGGTGTCGTTTGCAGTGGTCAATTTTTCTGGTTATTTGTTCTTTTTCCTCATGCCGGTAGAGCTGGCATTTATTTATTATCTAAAGTCGGGGGTTGATATTTACCTGTTGAATGCGCTGGCTCTGAGCATTGCGCTGGCCGCCCAGTTTGTCGACTATTTTATAGGGCGTTTCTTCAGCTTCCATATTATTGACCGGTTGATTGGACGCCGCAGCTACGAGAAAGCCAAGGATAAAATTCGCAAATATGGAAACATCACCATCTTGGTTTTCAACCTGCTGCCCCTTTCCTCTCCGGTCATCCTGCTGGCGGCCGGTATGCTAAAACATAAGCTTAAGGAGACCTTTCTGTACAGCGTAACCGGCTTGTTGCTAAAGTACCTGATGATGACGATTATTTTTTAATTCATAAAAAAACCCGAAGCTGACTCAGAACTTCGGGTTGATTTTATGTTTTTCGAAAGGTATTTACAACAATTCCGCTTCGAGTAACAATTCTTCCATATCCACCTGAACATTCATGGCCGCCTCTCGGGCTTTTTCGGCAAAGTCCGTATCGTCCGAAGCATAGATAATGGCACGCGACGAGTTCACCAACAAACCACACTGATCGTTCATCCCGTATCTGGCGACCTCTTCCAGGCTTCCGCCCTGCGCACCAACACCAGGCACCAGCAGAAAATGGTCGGGCACCAGTTCGCGGATTTCTTCCAGCTTTTCGGCTTTGGTGGCACCCACCACGTACATCATGTTGTCGGTGTCGCCCCATTGTTGCGAGGTTTTCAGAACCGACTGATACAGCAAGTCGCCGGTTGCTTCATTCTTTTGAAATTGAAAATCAGCCGCTCCTTTGTTCGAGGTGAGCGCCAGCAAAATCACCCATTTATCGAGGTAAGTCATAAATGGCTTCACCGAATCTTCGCCCATGTAAGG
>ENA-ORCT01000461-ORCT01000461.1-marine-metagenome-genome-assembly--contig:-NODE-461-length-19702-cov-3.414420_pt1 | contig 19702 bp, 11 predicted proteins | sample MGYA00248632_ERZ508511 | MGnify/ENA primary metagenome ERZ508511 (study PRJEB26182, sample SAMN06268839) | marine metagenome | isolation source: Tt an P1-techrep anaerobic enrichment on pine from sediment...
CAGCCAGCCGGCGGAATCGTTCTTCGCTTTCCTGCAGCAATTCAAGCACGCGCAGCCGCTCGGCATTAAGCTCCTTCTGCCTGAGCGCCTGGCTGATCGACTGTCCCAACCGGTTTAAGGATTCCTTTAGCACATAGTCGGTTGCTCCTGCTCTTAAACATCCGACAGCGGTTTCTTCATCAATGCTTCCCGTTACAATAATGACCGGAATCTCAGCTTGCTGCTCAAATACAATTTCCAGCACCTCCAAGCCATTGAAAGCCGGCATACTATAGTCTGACAATACCAGTTCAGGCTGGAAATTCCGCAACGACTGCATCAATGATTCCTTGGTATCAACCACCTTAAAAGCCGACTGTGGAAAGAACCTTTTAATTTCCCGCCTCACCAATTCTGCATCGTGCGGCGAGTCTTCCACATAAAGAATCCGCAAGGCCTTTTTTTCCTCCATACCCCAAATATTTTTTTGAATAATAATCTAACTCCCGTCAAAAGGCCATTCTGCAAAGGCTTAAAAACCATCTTTTGATTCAAATTTTCTGCTGGTTCAGCAGCAGCCAATAAAACCCGATTTCCCGGATCGCCTCGACAAATTTATCAAAATCGACGGGTTTCACAATATAGCTGTTCACCCCCAGCTGATAACTCTTCACCAGGTCCGACTCCTCTTTGGAAGATGTTAGCATAATCACCGGGATGACCTTCGTGACCGGATGCCCCTTTATTTGTTTAAGCACTTCGAGCCCGTCAATTTTTGGCAACTTTAAATCAAGCAAAATGATTTTGGGACGCGACGATCCCTGGCGATTCGTAAATGAACCTCTCGCAAAAACAAAGTCCAGCGCTTCTTCACCATCGTGCACAACAAGTACTTTATTGGTCAGATTATTTTTTTTCAAAGCCCGCAGAGCCATTTCGGCATCCTGCGGATTGTCTTCAACAATCAGGATTTCTACTTCTTTTAGGTTGTCCATGGTTTATCGTTGTTTATCATCTATTTCAATTTGAATCATTCTCAGTACACTTTCTTCGTCGTCCGCGCAATAGCCACCACCTAATCGTCAGTTCGACTTGATCGCAACATTGACGGACCTTACCCGTGCGGAAGGGAAAAGAAAAAAATGGCTCCTTCATTCATTTCGGCTTCGGCCCACACCCGGCCGCCATGCCGGTGAACAATACGTTGTACAATGGCCAGACCCACACCGGTTCCCTTAAACTCTTCGTCGCGGTGAAGCCGCTGGAACACGCCAAACAGCTTATCTTTGTATTTTGAGTCAAATCCAACACCGTGGTCTTTCACAAAAAATACCCGCTCCCCTTCTTCCTGCCGAGAGCCAATTTGTATTTTTTTGACAGCTGATTTTCCGCTGTATTTTAATGCATTGCTAATTAAATTGATCCACACTTGCTTCATCAAGGCATAATCGCACAACACGACCGGGAGTTGCTCCACCTGCAGCTCGAAGTTGTTCTGCTCTTCCGCTGTGGCAACCTCCCTGAAAATTGTTTCAGCCAGCCGCCCCATATCCACATTGATCATTCTCATTTCGGTTCGTGAAATTCGAGACAGGTTCAACATGTCGGTAATCAACTGATCCATTTTTGAAGCGTTGTTTCGAATAACACCCAGAAAGCGCTTTCCTTCCTCATCCAGCTTGTCTGAATAATCTTCCAGCAAAAAGTCTGAATAGCCATTGATGGCACGCAACGGCGCTCTCAGGTCGTGCGACACCGAATAAGTAAAGGCATCCAACTCCCGGTTCGACAATTCCAGTTTTCGGCGCTCTTCTTCCATTTTACTGGTCACTTCATTCAAGTCTTCCACCATATACAACATGGCTTTCTGACTTTTATCCAGCTTCTGCACTTTTTCTTCCAACTCGGCGGTCCGCTGAGCCACCTGAATTTCAAGATTTCGCTGAAGGTTTAGCAATTCTTGCTGTGCCTTCTTTCGTTCAGTGATGTCCCAGAATGTAACCACCAAACCTGTTATTTCTTCATCCTGCCAAATGGGATAGGAATAGTATTCGGCCGGGAAACTGGACCCGTCGGAACGCCATAACACATCATCATCGCTATGCATTCCTGACCCGGTGCTAAAAGCCTTGCGTATTTCACATTTCTCCGCAGGATAGTGCGAACCATCGGGCTTGGTATGGTGAATCAACTGGTGCATATTCCTCCCGATGACCTGGTTCCTGTCGGAAAAACCCAGAACTTCGAGCGCTGATTTGTTGATGAAAGTGCAGTTACCCTGAGGATCAATCCCGTAAATGCCTTCCGCCGTAGAGTTCAGCAGCAGGCGGATTTGCGCTTCGCGTTCCTGAAGGCGTACCTGTTGCTGCTGTAGTTCCTGCAAAGTTCTGTTGTGCTCGGCAATTTCTGCATTCAAATGGCGGGTGCGTTTCTTCACTTCCCTGCGAAGAAAAACAATCCATAACAAGACCAAAACAGCGACAAGCGGTAAGATAACCCAAAACACGATTCTCATCAGGTCTGCCCTGGAAAGCTCGTTATCGAAGGCTGGCCCAAACCACGCCAGATGAATTTTATTAAACGTTCCATTAGCCATCACAATGGCAAGCCCTTCGTTTAAATTGGCCAGCAATGACTCATCACCTTTTTTCACCGCAAAGCAGAACTCCTGACGAAAATCCTGCATACGATCCTGAAGCGGAACGATCGAAGCCAGTTTCAACCGATCGATTATTTTCAATCCAATAATGCGCTGTGTAATGACTGCATCAGCCTCGCCCGCTGCCAATTTCAAAAAAGCCTCATCAAAAGTGGTGGTCGTCAAGATGAAATTGGAAATCTTTTCACGCCGGGCAAATTCTTCCGCAATATCGCCTTTCATGACAAGGATTTCCTTGTCCGCCAAATCGGCCAGCGTCCGGATGTCCTTTGTGCTGTTCCTGACAAAAATAGCACTTTGCAATTGCAGATAAGGAATTGTAAAATCGTAGCTGGCTTCGCGTTCTGGAGTTCTTGCGATAATGGGAAGTGCATCAATGCTTCCTTTGGCCAGGTAGTCTTTAAGCGCCATCCACGGTCCAAGCTTGATTTCGACCTGAAGATTGGCTGCCTGGGCCGCAGCTTTAAACAAATCAACTGCGAAGCCGGTCGGCTGACCATTTTCATCCAACGAGCAGAACGGCGGATAGTCGGCTTCGGAACCGAGCAAAATGGTTTTCGTCGCGGCACTCTTATCGGTTGGCGTGTCCGCTTGTAACTGCCCGATTGTCATCAGAAGCAAACACGCAAACATCGAAGAAAGCTTTAGATAACCGTTCTTCATGATTTGTTTCTTTTTAACAACGCAATTTCGTCGCGTAGTTCTTTGATTCGGAATTCACGTTCAATCGTCGCATCATAAAACCGCTGTAATTCCTTAATCCGGCCCTGGAGTTCCTTTGTTTTTTCATCGACCTGAACTTCCAGCTGCTGCTTGAGTTCCAGCAAATCAGCTTCCGCCTTCTTACGCTCTGTCACATCGCGTCCGACACCGATAATGGCGGCCACTTGCCCATTGTTGTCGAGCACGGCTGTATCACTCCAGGCCAGCCATCGCCAACCTTTCTGGGTAAAAGCCCGTTGCTCTAGCGAAACCGAATGCGGAGGTGAGAAGAGCGCTTTCATTGCCTCGGCAGTTGGTTCCTGATCCTCTTCGTGAACCAGGGGCATGAAAGTCTGTCCAATCAACTCCGCTTCTGTTTTTCCAAACATTTTACAATAGGATGGACTGACAAATAAAAAACGGCCTTCAAGATCGACTTTCACGACAATGTCGGTCTGATTCTCGACCAATAAACGGTAATTGGTTTCGCTTTCCTTCAAGGCCTTTTCGGCTTGTTGACGTTCGGATATATCTTTCACAAAAGAGAAAGAAAGCATCCTGTTCCTGTATTGAAAATAGTTGACGGTGACCTCGACCGGAAATTCGCTTCCATCTTTTCTTCGGTGTATCGAAACAATGGTACTGCTGTCTTTGAGTTTGGTTTCTAAGCGATGCCGGTAAAAGCGTTCAGCATTAAAAGTTGGATCAATATCAAACAACGATTTACCCAGCAATTCTTCAGAAGAGTAGCCCAAGCTTCTTGCCGCATATTCATTGGCATAGACAATAATCCCATCTTCTTCGACCTGGTAAATACCGATCTGGGCGTGATCAATTCCAAACTGGGTCACCAGCAGACGATCTTCAGCTTCTTTTCGTTCGGTAATATCCGAATGAATCCCGACAAACCGCAAAGGGTTTCCATGTTCATCACGCGACACAATCTTTCCGCGGTCCAATATCCACCGGTAACTTCCATCTTTACATCGCAATCGATGCTCATTTAGATAAATAGCCGTCTCACCATCAAGGTGCTTTTGAACATCGGCCAAAGCTTGATCGAGATCTTCGGGATGAACCCGCGTTTGCCATTCCGAAAAGCGATTTGGCACTTCTTCCGGTTCATACCCCAGCATTCGCTTCCACTGATCTGAAAAGAAAATCTCATTGGGCTTTAAGTGCCAATCCCACAGGCCATCACCGGTTCCCTCAAGAGCAAACTGCCAACGTGCTTCGCTTTCGCGCAACGCCTGCTCTACTTCTTTCCGATGCGAAATGTCTCTTACAAATACCAGAGCCGACGATTTTCCTTCATAAAAAATTGGTTCTCCGGCGGTTTCAACCCAAACTTCAGTCCCATCTACCCTGATAAAACGTTGCTCAAGCAAATCTTCGACCGGTTGCCCGGCATTTAGACGCTCAATACGCTCTTTCACTTTCGAATGATAATCAGGATGAAAACGCTGCATGACAGGTTGCCCGATTAACTCTTCCATTGAATTGATCTGAAATAAGCGACAAGCGGCGGGGTTCAGGTAAGCGAATTTCATCTCGCTTTGGATGAAAATAGGATCTGGCGCACTTTCAACGATGGAACGGAAACGTGCTTCGTTTTGCCGCAGTGCCTTCTCCGCTTCTATTCGTTCCGTTACATCCCGAACCATTCCAATATATCCGATCTTCTCTCCTTCGTGATTTTGCAGGTAAAACATACTGGTCTGACCTGGAAAAACTTCGCCGTTTTTCTTTCGATAGTCAAACGTCATCAGAAAGTTCGGACTTTCAATATTTTCTTTGACTTTCTGCCTCATCCTGGCAAATTCGTTAAGGTCCTTATATACATACGATATTTCCCGCCCAACAATTTCATCTGACTGATAACCAAACAAATCAGAAAAAGCTGGGTTGCACTTGATGATTATTTGGTTGGTATCCGCCACTAAAATGGCATCCCGCAAACTGGAAAAAAGACTCTTATACTGTTGCTCACTCTCGTTAATTTGCCTTTCAACCTGTAAACGATCCGTTATATCAGTAATCAGGACATGTCGCGCCTGCCGCCCGTCAAACACCACTGCATGCGAGGTCACCTCAACAAAAATAACTGATCCGTCTTTCTTCAAATGCCGCCACGGCCCCGATTGCTCATAGCTTTGATCCTCCTGCAGCAAATTCACCTGCAATCGTTCCAGCTCAGCCTCCGGTCGGATATCTTTGATCGTCATACGATAAAATTCCTCTTCCAAATAGCCATAGTGGCTGATGGCTGCATGATTCACCTTCAAAAAAGCGAGGGTTTCCAAATCATAAATCCACATGGGCTGCGGGTTATTTTCAAACATCAGCTGATAAACTGCTTCACTGTCTCCTGCGGCCTGCTGTATTGCTTCCAGCTCGGAATCGCAAAAATCCAATTGCTCCACGAAATCATCCAATTGCTTTTCAGACCAATTCTGATTAATCCCGGTCAGGAAAGATTGGACCCTCTCTCTTAAAACTTGTTTAAATCGAATATGGCCGGGTGACTTATCTGGGTTCATAATTTAGGTTTAACGTGTTTACGGTTCCGTCATATCACTTTTGTTTTCATCAGGTGTGCCCACAAAGCAGGCTGATCCTGATTCCAAGCGAAACAAACCTCCGGTGTCTAGCTATTCGGTTGAGCTCTCTAAGGTATAAAAATCATCTGTACTTTTATGTTTTGCAACTGTAGAATAATCATCATTTGAAAGCGGATTCTCCTGCATAAGCCGAATTTTTACGCTCAGCCCTCCGCTCCAAACCGGAGGGCAATGGTTGTTCCTTTCGTCGGAGCACTTTCTACTGACAAGTGAATATTGTTCTGTCGGAGTAATTCACGAACCAGAATCAAGCCAATTCCATTGCCCCTTTCTTGGTTGGTGCCCGGCGTTGAACCTGATCTCGGGGTGAACAACGAATCGAGCTGCTCGGTGGTCATGCCCACGCCTTGATCAATCACCGAGAGTATCCCATCGTGGTATGTCACGCGGATGGTTTCTCCCGGATACGAATATTTCAGTGCATTCGACACGAAATTCCGAAGGGCTATTTTAAGAACAGACCTGTTGCTTAACACATTGGCATCAGTTGCTATTTCATTGCTCGCCTCAATATTTTTATCAGCAAGTGCAGCCTCAAACTCATGCAACACTTCAAAGGCAAGCTCTCGAAGAAACACGGGTTGCTTTTTTTCCGTATCCGCACTTTTTGCCCGGGCCCAGTCCATCATGCTGGATGTAATTTCCAAAGCCTGGTTGGCTGTTTTAAAAATGGTCGTAGCAAATTCTCTTTCCGATTCACGGTCGGCATCGGTTACGATAGCCTCGGTCAACAGTTCGGAGAAGCCAATCAAGTTGGACAATGGTGTTCGGAGGTCATGGAGCAGGATAGAGAACAGGTTTTCCTGCAATTTCATCTGTTGCGAAAGAGACCGGATTAATGCAAGTTGCTTTTCCTGCATCGACTTGCGTTCCGAGATATCAAAAACAATACCAGCAAGAAAAAGTGGTTTACCCTCAGCATCACGCTTCGTCACTTTCCCCCGATCGTAATACCATTTCCATTCGCCATTTTTGGTTTGAATCCGGTATTCAACCTCATAAACGCTGATCTTTCCATAGAGATGATCGCGCATGTTCTGCATCACAGGCTCAAAATCTTCCGGGTGCAACTTGTCGGTAAAAAACTCATAACCGCAATTCTTCGGAATCTCCGACTTTTTATAGCCCAAATTAGTCGCTTTCAATGGATTGAAAGCAACCTGATTCGCCTGAACATCCCAATACCAATGCCCCAAATTGCCCGTCCAGGCAAATTTCAAGGTTTCCTCTTCTTCCCGCTCCCTGGCCCAGGCTTCCAAAAGCCGATCCTTTGTTTGAAGTTGTTCAATCAATTCTTCCCGCGTAAAGTTCTCGTATTCAGTTTTCATAGTCAATAATATTAATGACTGATTCTATTGCCAAAGGGCAACAAGTTAAGCACTTTTATGAAAACAGGAAATACTAAAAAAGCAAGCTGTAAAGTTGAGTATGGAGGATCAGGGTCCTGGAATACGACAATAAAACACCCATTTGCAAACAACAATTGAAGCTCAGTTTTTCTTATCCATCAACAAAAAGCGTCCCAGTGAATTTAATCCCGGGACGCTTGTATTTTTAAACTCATGAATGAAGTCAGGCTGCCTGCTGAAACCGGCCAGGCTTTCTGCAAGCATAACCAAGCTGGCCTCTCTAATCGCTATTCATAATGATTACTGCTATAGTAGCCCATTGAGTTAATAATTTTTCCGTCATCATTAAAGGTGTGCGACAACATCAACGGGAATTCAATTTTCTCCTCTCCTCTCATCCCCGAAAAAATCCACCACGAATAAACCACGTAGTCGTCGTTTTTGGCGTAGTAAATGCAATCCGGATAGCCAACCTGTTCCATTTCTATCTGATCAACCGTTTCAAAAATCGTTTCCCATTCTTTCTTTTGTTCTTCAAGCTTACGTTGGTCTTTAAAGTTCATCGTGGTATTGTAGAACAATACATCATCGGCATAAAATTCTGTCATGGCCGGAATATCCTCATCACAGTAGGCATTAACCAGCTTTCGCACCTGTATTATGTACGGATGATTGATGTACACCTCGCCATTTTCCTGGGTGGCTTGGCTGCTGTTAATTTCCTGAAACACCTGTGGATCAAAGTAGCGATGGAGCGAAGCAATTTTCCCCTCTTCGTTAAAGCTGTATAAGTTGTGGATGGGCAAATTTAGCCGGATCCCTGATTTGGTATGAATGCCCTTCATACGAAGCCAGTCCTGAACCCATACCCCACCTTTGTCATATTCAAGTGCATCAGCGTAAGCCGGAGTGTCGGTGACCACCTCCAGATTTTCAAACTCCTCAGCCCACCATTTCAGACCATCTGCAACAGCCTCGCGCGTGCGCAGGTTACGGTCTCCATTGGAAATCACCCAAACAGAATCGGCCAGCAAGCCAGCAAAAGTACGTTGGTCTCCCTGCTCAAAAGCACGCCATAGTTGATCCACTTTCTCCAATGCGGGATGTTCAATGAATACGGTACCATTCTTCTCCTGGGCGTTAGTTACGAGCCCGAGGGAAAACAAAACAAAAAGGATTACAAGTTTTTTCATCGCCCATTCAGTTTTAAATTAACAATACAAGACATTTGTTTATATTCAGTCTAAATAAATTTAAACAAAAGTTTTCTTAAAAGAAATACTTTACAACATCTGGAACGAACATCCATTCAATTCGAAACTCAGAATTAAAAAAACACCCGTATCATGCCTTTACCTGTTTTTAGACGCACCAAGTCCAGATTTTCCATATATCTTCCAAGTTAATTACCTGTATCTTCTGTGTTTAAAAACACAGAAGATACACAGAAGTAACCCGGAATATATGGTTTTGGTGTTACTGTGTCTATAACACGGCAGGAATCATCATCACTGGAGTACTACTGCAGACGACTGCCGGACATGACAGGCTGTTTTGGGGTTGACCGGGAATGGTATCAACTGTGGGCTTCGGGAGGTTCAAATGGTTTTATATTATGCTGAAAGTGTCATACCCCAGCAAAGACCGACTTTGCAAGCAACTGCTAAAAGAAACAGGATACTGTTCAGTACAAATACTCACAGGATCCCTCTACACCGACCAACATTCTCATTAAAAAGCTAACAATAATCATATTCCTGATCGGTACAAAAGAGAAACAAGGTTCAGCAATGTTCGTATATATTATTGAAGTCAACTAATTACAAACTGGGCTTTTTTGCCTTGCGCCATGAACCGTGTTCATCCCCTTGCAACAAAGGGCTACCGTTAATCACATCCGATCTAAAATTACTTTTCACAAGCCGTATTTGCGCATTCATTGTATTAAAAAACCAAAAATTATGGAAATCAAGAAATATCCATCTTGCGATTTAGATTGCTACCGGAATCTCTTTATTGAACTTGGACTGGTTTTGGCACTCGGAATTATTTTGCTGGCTTTTGAATTTAAGACCAATGTAAAGAAAGCGGAAATTACGAGTACCCTTGTCACTCAGGAAATAGAGAGTGAAGTGATCCCAATTACGCGGCAGGAAGAAGTGAAGCCACCACCACCTCCACCACCACCGCGAGTCGTCGAAGTACTCAACATTGTATCCAATGACATCGAGATTGAAGACGAGCTGGAAATTCAGGATACGGAAGCTGACGAAGAAACCGAAATTGATGTAAGCCCGATTGTGGTTGATTACGCACCGGAAGAAAAGGAAGAGGAAGAACAGGTGTTTTATATTGTTGAGGAAATGCCTGAGTTTCCCGGAGGAGAACTGGCCTTGCGAAAATTTATTGCCAATGCCATTAAATATCCGGTGATCGCCCAGGAAAATGGGGTCGAAGGTAAAGTCTATGTCTCGTTTGTTGTCGGGAAAGACGGTCAGGTCACCAATGCCCGAGTCGTGCGCAGTGTTGATCCATCGCTTGATCAGGAAGCTTTGCGCGTGGTCAACAGCCTGCCCGTCTGGAAACCAGGGAAGCAACGAGGACAACCGGTTCGGGTGGCTTTTAGCGTTCCCATCAGTTTTGTACTGCAGTAATTACAATGTCTATCTTTACATGAAAAGGCGAACAATTAAGGTCGCCTTTTCTTATGTTTCCATTTTCAAGCTGAAAACTTCGTCAGCCGGATTCCTTATCTTTGGGCTTTCAGCTTAAAGTATCCACCAAATGAAGCAGCCGAAACCAACGAACGTGCTTGAAGCCATAAATATCAGTTTGAAAATGGAGGGAGAAACCATCATCCATCCACTTAGTTTTGAGCTCAAGCAAGGCGAATCGCTGGCCATTACCGGAGCTTCAGGAAGTGGCAAAACCATGCTGGGACGAATGCTGGCAGGGCAGTTTCTGCCTTCGTCGGGCCAGCTTATTTGCGATCCTGGATTCAGACGTTTCATGGTCGATCAACAGGATCATTTCATTGCCTTTTCGGGACAAAGAAGTATGCACGACGGATTTCGCTACGAGAATCAGTCCATGGAATCAGTACCAACAGTCAGGGAGCTCCTGGATAGGGCAAAGATCAAAAATGAGACCAATACCTCTGAAAACGGGGTGTATAGAATGATGGAGCAGCTGGAAATTCAGCATTTGGCTGATCGAAAACTACTGCAGCTGAGCAACGGCGAACGCAAGCGAACACAGCTGGCAACCGTACTTTTGCAAAAGCCCGGATTGCTCGTGCTGGATCAACCTTTCGTGGGCCTGGATTTCCATTCGCGCATGAGCCTGAATCGTTTACTGAAACAACAGATGAAGTCAGGCCTTTGCCTCGTTGTCATTACCGACCCGGATCACGTTCCTGATGCAATCCATTGGGTGATTGAGCTGAAAAACGGACAATTAAACCAATGGGTTCGTCAGGCCAGCTATCGATCCAGCATAGGCGCTGACGACTCGGGCTATCCTGAAACAGATCCACAACTACTTGCCCATTTGTCTCATCCTGAAACCCCGTTGAATACGATCGTGCGAATGAACCAGGTTCAGGTGACCTTGGGAGGGAAACAGATTTTGCAGAACATCAACTGGCACGTAAAAAGTGGTGAGCAGTGGGCTTTGCTCGGCCCCAACGGAGCAGGAAAGAGCACTTTGCTTAGTTTAGTTACTGCCGACAATCCCCAGGCTTATGCCAACGACCTGATCTTGTTTGACCGACAGCGTGGAACAGGCGAAAGTATTTGGGACATTAAAAGGCGTATCGGCTTTGTATCGCCCGAGCTGCACCTGTATTTTTTGCGCGGAGCAGGCATTCAAAATACCATTCCGGGTCTGGCCGCGCCGGAAAGAAAAGCTTATAATCCCATGACTTGCCTGGAGGTTGTACTTTCCGGCTTTCATGACGAAGTAGGATTTGCATCTGCCGCAACGGATGATCAGCTTAAGACAGCCGGAATGTGGCTGCATATTTTAGGATTGAAATACTTGCAGAAGCGACTGTTTGTACATGCTTCCCTGGGTGAACAACGTGTCGTTTTACTGGCCCGGGCACTGGTCAAGGCGCCCCCTTTGCTTATTCTCGACGAACCTTGTCAGGGGCTTGATTCGCAACAAACCCGACGGTTTATCCGTCTGCTGAATGCAATCTGCGACCAACTGAAAACAAGCCTCATTTATGTTACTCACCGAAAGGCAGAAATCCCCTCCTGTGTCACCCACCTGCTCCATCTGGAAAACAGCCGGATTAAAAGCCAGGGCGCGTTCGATCGTTCCAATTTTCAATGGAATCGTTAACTTTGACTTTGACCCAAGCGACACAGTAAATTTTTATTCTTATGGAAATGACTTCTGATCAATCCGAGGCCTTTAATCGTGCTGCCGCTCTTTGCAGCCGGTCCGAAAAATGTTCAGCCGATATTCTGACAAAACTAGCCCATTGGGGAGTTGATGAGGCGAATGCCGAGGCAGTACTGAAACAGTTGACCGGGGAAAAATATGTGGACGATGAACGCTTTGCCCGGAGTTTTGTCCGGGATAAATTTCGGCTCAACAAATGGGGGAAAATAAAAATTGCTTATCAGCTTCGTGCCAAACACATGGATTCAAAAACCATTGACAACGCCATGAACGAAATTGACGACGAAGCTTATTGGGAACTGTTAACTGAATTAATTACTGAAAAAAACAAAAGCGTAAAAGGGACGAATCGCTACGATCGCAAAGCCAAACTGATCCGTTTTGCCCAGGCCCGCGGCTTTGAAATGGATTTAATTTATCGGGCAATAGACGAATTGTTGAAATGAAAATTGACAAGGAGAATTTCTCACTCCCTTGAAGGCCTACCCTTTATACACAAGTCTATGAGTTTCTTCCCTCACTTGACCGATATTTTTAAAAGAATCAGAAGACAAAGCCCCACGGAAAACTTTCGATCTTTAAGTCCCCCTCTTCGCCATCAGGCGAAAGCAGCGCGGGCCGTCAAAGTCGGCCGGGCCGGTGTTGGCGGGAAGGATTTTTGGTGGGTATCCGGGGTTGTGCGCCGGAAAGAAAAAATCCTGACGCGGGGAGAAAGGTCACTTTGACAAGATTTTTTCCTCCTTTTCATATACTGGAAAAGGAGGTGCCCGTCCGGCATAAAGACATGGAAGTATTGACAATAAAACAAACGCTTTGTGATGCGGCGCATGCCGGCTAGGAGCATTCAAATACCGAGTGATGGCGCCTTGTTTGATGTTGCGCATTTCAACCCTGGGTTCCGTTTCACTCCACCCAGGGCTATTGTTGTTTAACCCCGTTGGGGTAATCGGTTTCTCTCAGAGAGGCCTATTGATTTAATAGTTCTTGTGGCCCATCATATTTGTGTATCAAGAGTAACTTTAAGGCTGGGGTGAAACCGGAAAATCAGGACAAATGCCAGAGTGCTTCACGTAAAATATGGAATATATGTGTTTGCTCACCGATTTTTCTTCTCGTCCCGACATTAAAGGAAGATAGAAAAACCAGCCAGCCGAATTGGCTTCGTAACAACAAACAGACATCTTTTCCACTTTTATCATGTTTTATTAACAGGGGTTTCATGGCCAAAATGAAAACCCTAATTTTAGCTGACTGTTTTTTGCAGGGAGCGATAAATTTGATGACTGACAAAACTGACTGAGAATGATTCCATTTACACACTTACATGTACACTCGCAATATTCAATTCTGGATGGAGCTGCCAGCGTAAAAGGACTCGTAGCCAAAGCCAAAGGCGACGGTATGAAAGCCCTGGCGTTGACTGATCACGGAATGATGTTTGGAATAAAAGAATTTTACGACACCTGTAAGCGGGAAGGAATCAAGCCTATTTTGGGCTGCGAGACCTACGTCGCCTCAAGAACAATTTCCAATAAAAATGACAAGGTTGACCGCTCGGGAGACCACCTGATTTTGCTGGCTAAAAACCTGAAAGGCTACCGAAATCTGGTGAAGCTGATCTCAATCGCCTCCAACGAAGGTTTCTACTACAAGCCTCGTATCGACAAGGAAGTTTTGGAAAAACACAGCGAAGGCCTGGTCGTTTCTTCCGCCTGCTTGGGCGGCGAAGTCGCTCAGAAAATCATGAACAACGCGATCGAGGAAGCAGAGGAAACCATCAACTGGTACAAACGGGTTTTTGGCGACGATTATTACCTGGAGCTACAGCGCCATCAATCGGATGATCCGCGGCGGAATGAGGATGTCTACAAAAACCAGGTGCTGGTCAACCGGGTCATTCTGGAACTGGCAGCGAAACACCAGGTTAAGGTGATTGCCACCAACGATGTGCATTTTATCAATGCCGAAGATGCTGACGCCCACGACTTGTTGATTTGCCTGAATACCGGCAAAGATGTGGACGACCCCAACCGGATGCGCTACACCAAGCAGGAGTGGTTTAAAACAACGGCCGAGATGAACCAGTTGTTTGCCGATGTCCCGGAATCGTTGAAGAATACACAGGAAGTTGCAGACAAGATCGAAGCGTACGAACTGAATTCACCCCCCATCATGCCGCCCTTTCCTATTCCGGAAGAATTTGGGACGGAAGCCGACTACCTGGAAAAATATTCCGAGGAAGACCTCAAAAAAGAATTTAAAGATGGGGCCTTTGAACGGCTGGGCGGCTACGACAAAGTGATTCGTGTAAAGCTGGAAGCTGACTACCTTAAACACCTCACTTACGAAGGTGCCAAACAAGACTATCGTTACAGCGACCCCGTACCGGCTGATGTAGCAGAACGGCTCGACTTCGAATTGGAAACCATCAAAACGATGGGTTTCCCGGGATACTTCCTCATCACCCAGGACTTTATCAACGCTGCCCGCGAAATGGGTGTTCTGGTTGGCCCGGGCCGTGGGTCCGCTGCCGGTTCGGCGGTTTCCTTTTGTGTGGGAATCACCAATATCGACCCCATTAAGCACGACTTGCTTTTTGAACGCTTCCTGAATCCCGACCGGATTTCCATGCCCGACGTAGATATTGACTTTGACGACGATGGACGACAACTGGTCCTGGACTGGGTAACCGAGAAATACGGGCGCGAGCGGGTCGCACACATTTGCACCTTTGGCACCATGGCCACCAAACTGGCTATCCGCGATGTATCGCGGGTGTTGAAGCTTCCGCTGCCGGAAGCCGACCGCCTGGCCAAACTGGTTCCCGAAGCACCGAAAATGAGTTTTGTCAAAGCCTACAAGGAAAGTCCTGAGCTTCGGAATGAAAAAAAATCGGATAACCCACTGGTGGCGTCCACCCTGAAATTTGCCGAAACTCTGGAAGGATCCGTTCGACAAACAGGGGTGCATGCCTGCGGAATATTGATCAGCCGCGATCCGCTGAATGAGCATATCCCGCTCATGCCCACCAAGGATGAAAACCTGTACACCACCCAGTATGACGGACGTTTTGTAGAAGATATCGGCTTGCTGAAGATGGACTTCCTGGGATTGAAAACCCTTTCAATCATTAAAGAAACCCTCGAAAATATTCGCCTGTCGAAAAAGCTGGAAGTGGATATTGACGCCATTCCTGGCGATGATGAAAAAACATTTGAACTCTTTAGCCGGGGCGACACTACCGCCATCTTTCAGTTTGAATCTCCGGGAATGAAAAAGCACCTGCGCAACCTAAAACCCAACCGGTTTGAGGACTTGGTAGCGATGAACGCCCTGTATCGTCCGGGGCCTATGGAATACATTCCTGATTTTATTGACCGGAAGCACGGACGCAAAGAGGTACATTACGACCATCCAATGATGGAGAAGTACCTGAAAACCACCTATGGAATTACGGTCTTCCAGGAACAGGTAATGTTATTGTCGCGCCACCTGGCCAATTTTACCCGGGGAGACTCCGACTCGCTTCGTAAAGCGATGGGTAAAAAAATCAAGGCGATGATGGATAAACTCAAAGTGAAGTTTATCGACGGCTGCAAGGCCAACCCCAAATTTATTGAGGGTTGTGAGCAAATGAAGAAAGAGCCGGAGGTGATCATCGAAAAAATATGGAAAGACTGGGAAGCCTTTGCTTCATACGCTTTCAACAAGTCGCACTCGGTTTGTTACGCGCACATCGCTTATCAAACGGGCTACCTGAAAGCCCACTTCCCGGCCGAATTTATGGCCGCCAACATGAGCCGAAACCTGAACCATATTACCGATATTACCAAACTGATGGAAGAGTCGAAGCGGATGGGAATCAACGTGCTTGGCCCCGACGTTAACGAGAGTTTCAATAAGTTCATGGTGAACAAGGAAGGGGATGTGCGGTTTGGAATGGCCGCCATTAAAGGTGTTGGTTCGGGTGCAGTAACCGACATCGTAAAAGCCCGGAAAGACGGGCTGTTCACTTCCGTTTTTGATTTTGTGGAAAGGGTCAACCTGCAGACCGTCAATAAAAAGAATATTGAAGCTTTGGCCATGGCCGGTGCATTTGACAGTTTTGGAACGGTGAAGCGCAGCCAGTTTTTTGCCAGCCAGGCTGATAATGAACCGTCCTTCGTTGAGAAGCTGATCCGTTACGGACACCAAATTCAGCTGGAGAGCAACAACGCACAGCAATCCTTGTTTGGCGAAGTCATGTCGGCACAAGCTGTCAAGACACCCGATATCCCTGATGTTCCGGAATGGCCCAAAATTGTTTTGCTCGAAAAGGAAAAAGCCCTGATTGGAATTTACCTGTCGTCGCACCCGTTGGATGATTACAAGCTGGAAGTCGATAACTTCACCAGTCGCGAGTTTTCGCTGAAGGATATCAACAACAACATTGAAGCCATGCGTGGACGCGACCTGACCTTTGCGGGAATGGTCACCGAAAGCCGGGAAGCCATTGGAAAAACCGGAAAACATTTTTGCACGATGACCCTGGCCGATTATACCGATTCCTACACCTTCTTTTTCTTTGGAAAAGACTATGTGGAATTTTCAAAATATTGCAAAACGGGCCTGTTTTTAATGGTTAAAGGACAGGTTCAACCCCGGTTTAACGGAGATCAACTGGAGTTCAAAATCCGAAGTATTGAGCTGTTGTCCGAAGTCAGGAAAAACAATATTAAAATCATTGAAAAGGGTTATGTTTTCAAATTCCTTATTTAAATTTTTTATTTGCATCCCCATACTCAGCTCCTCCAGATTACCATTTTCCGTTCGCTCCAACGAATTATTTTTTCAAAACCATAGCTAACAAGAACGGCAATAATTGTCCAGGCAATTACAGCCTCTACATTCAGATAAGTCTGAGCTTCCTGCATTTTAGTACCAATACCATACTGTGGCTGACTAAGTACCTCTCCAATAACAATAGCCCTCCAGCCAATTCCCATAGCACTTGATGCACCGCTAATAATAAAAGGCACAATAGCAGGAAGGTACACCTCGCGTACAATCCGTCTCTTCCCTACCCGGTAAAACCGGGCCATTTGCAGTAAATCAACATCTACATTCCGAATACCATCGCTTACATTCGTACAAATAAACGGAAACATGGTAAGCATCGCTATAAAAACAGGCACAATGTCGGGATTAAACCAAATAAGCGCCAAAAGAATAATGGAAATTACCGGTACCGAACGGATAACTACCAGAACCGGGCTGATAAATGCATTAAAACCAGGACTAACGCCTGACATAATCCCGATTGCCAATCCCAAAACACCCGATACCACGAAACCAATTATTCCTCGGATGATTGTTGTTCCCACAACGGTTACAAAACCGGTATTGCCTAATAACTTTACAACCTTCAGAAAAGTATCCTCAGGATGAGGAATGATAAAGGCAGAATCAAAATGAACGGCCAGTATTTTCCATACCACCAGCATAAAAACAACCGATGCTATGCTTATGTATTGTTTAGTTGTAAATGAAATTTTCATCCGGCAGTTTTCCTCCAATAATTTCAGGGTTCATTTGATAAAAAAGTTTAAGATAGGCCCTGATTTGCATTTCAATACTCTTTGCCCTTACAAATTTCAGGTTCGAATTTGGAATAGCGTGCATGGCAGCCTCTTTATTCGGCAATATTCCATATTTTACAATAAGAGCTGCCGCACTGTCAGGGTTTGCATTTACCCACCGGGTTGATGCCTTATATGCCGAAATCAACTGTTCCGAAACTTCCGGCTGCTCCTGCAACATTCTTCGTTTTCCAACAAATGCCGTTTCAAACAACGGGATATCCATTACTTTTCGCCACTCATCGTCTAAATTAAAAACAGGGCGCACTTTCTTATTCTTTTGCATTACCAGGCTAACCAAAGGTTCCGATATAACTCCCATTCCGGCCTGTCCGGCAGCAATTGCTTGTGCTAAATCAATATGAGTAGGAAAACTGTAATCAAGCGTAACATCCGTTTCGGGGTCAATTCCATTTTTCGACAACAGGTAACGGAACAAAATATCAGGGGTCATTCCTTTGGCCATCAGGTATATTTTTTTGTCCTTTAAGTCATTCCAGTTTCGAATCGACGAATCATCACCAAACAGGTAAAGCGTTCCCCACACCGGCACTGCAATCAACGAATAATCCAAACCTTTATTATAAGTTACGGCCGACATTGTTCCGGGAAGAACCGCAAAATCGGCAGTTCCTTCTATCATCATTTTTCGGACAAGAACTGGCTCGTTCAGTATTTTCACCTCAAATTTTCCATTATCAAGTCCATTTAAACTGTCAATAAGTTTTATCATCCCCATTGCAGAAGGCCCCTTCAATGTTGCAATGGTATATAAATTTTGATTCGCTGTTTTTTTTGAAGCATTTCCACATGCCCCCAAAAAGAAAAGACATAAGATATACAGGAATTCTTTTTTACACATAAAATAGTAAGCTTTAAACAAAAGTATCGAATTCGCTGAAACAAACATAAAAATTCAGCATTTTAACCTAAAAAAACGTAAAATCAGAACGAAGAAAATATTTGTTTTTCTTGTAACTATTCCTACTTTTGTCTACGGATTGTCTATGAAATGTCCACGTGCGGTCTACGAGGGTAAAAATAATACCACAGGCTTCTTTGCTAGAAGATTATAAAGAATTAACATCCCTATACATCATACGGATGTTTTTTGTTTTTATAATACTGGCAGTTTATATGTTACCTCAGTAAGATCGTTTATTTTTCGAAATTATTGTATATAAAAAAGAAAACTTATATGCTAAAAAGATTTACATATATTATTGGGGGACTATTATTTTCCCTTATTCTAAACCAACAAAGTTTCGCGCAACAAAAATCAGAAAATATATCTTTAACGGTACATTTACGAGGAGTATTCGATTCGAAAATTACAGTAATTCCGTACAAAAACGGACGCATTGACTCCCCGCTGAAAGAAGTTCAAGGCGTAAAAGATTCGACAGTTATTGTTATCCCCCGCGATGAACTCCCCGGGCAATTCCTGTTGCGCATGGATTATCGTCAAAAGGAAAAGGATCAGCCCTATCCTTCCGAATTTGTTTTTTTCATGTCAAATCACAACTTATCAATAAATATTAACCCGTTACAAACCCATCCGGACAGCATTGATTTTGGTAAAGACCGGGAAAATCGGGTTTATTATACTTTCATGAAAGAGGACGGTTCTCATCGTCAACAACTGATGTTATTGGAACAACTGTTGTTAGACTACGATTCTCCCTCGGGGAGTTTCTACCGTCAGGCTATAAGCGAATTTGAAAAAAGACGCAAAAAATACAATAAATGGATCTCCTCCTGCCAGGAAAAAAACAAAGACTTGTTTACCAGCCATTTATTTGCTTTTCAGAAAATACCTGCTGTTTCATGGAATGTCCCGATACAGCAACGCATAAATGAACAAACATTGCATTATTTTGATGAAATAGACCTTGAGGATACAAAAATTCTACAAACACAGGCTTTTTTCGATTTCATGAGTAACTATATGCGTTTATTCGGGACAAGAGCAACCACCGAAAAATTGCGCGATTCGTTATTTACCGCAGCCGGAAGTATTGCCTGCGAAAAAGCATCAGAAGGTGCCCCAATGCTGTATGGATGGATGGTTGACTATTTCTACAAGGGCTACGAAAGCTATAATATTACCGACGGAATAAAAATGCTGGAAAAACACATACAGAATCCCCGTTGTATGACTTCAAGAAAACAGGAAATAGTAAGACGACTGGAGGGAATGAAAAAGCTCGAAAAAGGCGCGACTGCCCCAATGTTTGATGCTGAAATGCTTAATGGAATGAAGGTACATTTTGAGCGTATTTCGGAAGACAAAAGCTATGGCTTATTAATCTTTTATGAATCGCCATGCACCCATTGCAAAGAACTTATTAATAAGCTAAAAAA
>ENA-ORCT01000462-ORCT01000462.1-marine-metagenome-genome-assembly--contig:-NODE-462-length-19645-cov-3.498927_pt1 | contig 19645 bp, 18 predicted proteins | sample MGYA00248632_ERZ508511 | MGnify/ENA primary metagenome ERZ508511 (study PRJEB26182, sample SAMN06268839) | marine metagenome | isolation source: Tt an P1-techrep anaerobic enrichment on pine from sediment...
GGATAAGAGGCGCTCATGCACGTCGCAGCCGTTTTTCTGCCGCTTCTTGGCGCCATAATCGCCAGCGTCCTCGCCTTCATCACGCCCGAGGACAAAGCGCAACGCAAACGTGTCGACCGCGCTGCGCAGTGGGTTACCTGCAGCGGCCTGTTGCTGGCGACGCTGGCGGCGGTGTTTGTCTTCATTGACGTCGTCATCGAGAAGAACGTCGGTACCATCGAGCTTTTCACCTGGATCGATTCCGGCACGTTCGAGGTGTCCTGGGCGCTGAAGTGGGACACTCTGTCGGCCGTCATGGTGCTGATGGTCACCTTCGTGTCGGCCATGATCCATATCTATTCGGTCGGCTACATGGCGCATGACCCCGGCGTGCCGCGGTTCATGTCCTACATCAGCCTGTTCACCTTCTTCATGCTGATGCTGGTCACCTCCGACAACCTGGTGCAGCTCTTTTTCGGTTGGGAAGGCGTCGGCCTGACCTCCTATCTGTTGATCGGCTTTTGGTATACGCGGCCCTCGGCCAATGCCGCCGCGATAAAGGCCTTCCTGGTGAACCGGGTCGGCGATTTCGGTTTCGGGCTCGGCATCTTCGCCACGTACCTTCTGTTCGAGACCGTTCACCTGGACACCATCTTCGCGGCCGCCGGTGGACAGTCCGGAGCCGTCCTTGCGGTCTTCGGCGCCGATTTCCATGCCCTGACCGTCATCTGCATCCTGCTGTTCGGCTGAGAGGGAGGGGTCGGGCTCAGGAAACCCGTGCCTGTTTCTGGATCGGGCGTAAACAGGCCGTGCTGCCGGCATTCGGATCGTTTACCGGGTGCCACGTTATCCATCCCGGTCCCGGTGACCGGATTTTTATCCCGGCAGACAATACGGTGATTGAGGCGAAAGTGGGCTGATGTAGTGAGCACGCCTCACAAAAATGCGTAAAAGCGGCAAACGATTCCCGGAACTCGGAATCCGGAATTCAAAACCCAACAGCAGCGGGGTGCGGGTTGGACCAATCGTCGGTGGGTTTGATGGCTGAGGTTATATCAGGTGGGTTGCTTCACATCCTCTGCTGTCGTCTTTGAAAGGCAGCCGAGCAGCTGCCTTTGACAATCCATCAATGGACGATTCAATCTCTATTGCCTGTGTTTCCGATGGGAGAGGAGTCCAACCCGCACCCCGCTGTTGTCAGGTGGCGACAAGAAAATGATTGACGTCACAATGTGTTCGGCTCGCGTTTGCGTCTCATCACAAGCAGACGGTTGACCGCGCCGGTTTTCCGTTTGATCAGATCAATGGCTATGGCGCTGGCCAGGATCATACCGCCCCCCACCCAAAGTCGCCAGGTCATCACTTCGCCAAGAACCAGAATGCCAAGGATTGCCACAAAGATCAGTTCGCTGGTCATGATCAGTCCGCCTTCCCAGCTTTTGCAGTATCTGAATCCTTTGTTCATAAGGAGTTGTGCAGCCGTTGACGATAGTATTATACCGCCCACAATGAGCCAGTCCTGCATTGTCGCCGGCATGTTCGGATTTGAAATAAATGGCGGAAAAATGATGATTGCCCCAAGAAAACAGAAATAAAAATAGATTTCAGGCGCGCCATTGTTGGCGCTGAGTTTTTTTATCAGCGAAACTGTCAGACCGGCACACATGCCGCCGATAAGCCCCATGAACTGACCGAAAAATGATCCTTCCATGCGGAAATCAAAGAGCACTCCGACGCCGCACAGCGCCGTTAATACAAGCAGTAATTCGGGTCGCGATATGCGGTCTTTGAAAAAGAGCGGCGAAAACAGTGCGGCAAAAGCCGGAAACGTGTAAAAAAAGACCATGGCCGTTGACATCGGGATCATACGGACCGAGGTGAGCATGGCCAGAAATGCACCGGTTCCGGAAATACCTCTTATAATCAACATCTTGATGCTCGGGCTCTGAAACGGCTTCATGGTTCGGCCGAACATGATGAACATCAGCGCGATACTGCCGATAAACCGGAACATTGCAATGTCCCACACCCGAAATTCCGGCCCCAGGATTTTGATCAGCAGGGTGAGAAATGCAAAAGTAAGAGCAGACCCGAGCATCAGTATCTGACCACGAAACGTGCTGCGTGAGGGGGCTGCCGTTTTGAATTGAGCACTTTCGATTCCACTGATGGGACTCGTCGGCCCGTTTTGTTTCATTGCCCGCTCCTGCACGTTAATGGCCTCCTGCGGCCGTTAAAGACGCGGACATTAAACCCATGGTCCACAGGTGTCAAGCCAAAACAATGCAGCGGATTTGCTGCATTATGAAGTTTCTATAGCCAATTTGGTATTTGATTCCGTGTTCTGCAGCATCCGGCGGCATGCATCGATAAGATCCTCGAACAGCGCCCCGGCGTCGTAAAGCTTATGTGTGTTGAGCCGAGCCAGCCCATCGACCATGGAAAAGAGAATCAGCGCGGCCTTTCTGGACCGTACAGGCGCCACTGATCCATCCTGCTGGCCGATCCGGATCGGCGTCTCAAAAATATCGACAATGCAGGTGTAAATTTCTTCCAGCAGCTGACGACACTCCGGATTGACCACGGCCAGGGCATACGGGTAGTGACGGTGTAGCAGAAGAAACCAATCATCGGTAACACTGGCCTGGTGCAGGTAAAACGCTACGGCGTCCACTGTCATGTCCAGCCCGGTGTCGAATTTTCGGTTGCCCCTGTATTGACGAAAAGCCTCGGTAATGCCATTTTTAATGCCTTTAAGAACGGCAAGGAACAGGTCTTCTTTGGTTTTGAAATGGTAAAATATGGTGGACCCGGCCACACCGGTAACTTCTGATACTTCAGACATGGACGTATTGGCATAACCCTTCTGGGAAAACAGGTGGGTAGCCGTTTGAAGAATGGCGTCTTTTCTTGACATTGAAAACCCCTTGGGATACGTTGCTGACTGATCAAGCAGTCAGTATTATTCTGAGAAAGCCGCCCGTGTCAAGATCTTTTACGATGGTCGCGAGCCAAACCGCACAAGGAGATATTGACAATGTCTAACCGGCTGCCAGAGAAAGCCAGGTTGCTGAAACGCCTTAAAAAGGGGCGGTTCAATGTGCCTGATTTTATATTCGTGCCGGCTGAAAATTTCAGCAATGACGATTTCGTCGATCTCGAAGCTTTTCTGGAAAACTACCGGGACAGCTATAAGGTCATCGCCCGAAGCGCTCATCCAAACGAGGAATACTTTAAAGGCGGCACCTTTGACTCCATCACGACCTATTCGGATATCGGCGGGATCAAGTATGCGCGCCGGCGAATGGTGAAATCGGCCCGAACGGCCAAATGCCTTTCGATCCGGCGTCAGCAGAGATTCAGTGGTGCACCGGAGATCGACCCGGAGGAAATGGGGGTGATCGTCATGCCCTTTATTGATGGATCGAGCGTCATGGCCAAAATGATCGGCCGCCAGTGGGAGTTCGGATATTGTCGTGACCGTCATCAAAAGCTGCATAGCGAACCGTTTATCACCCGGACACCTCACGATCGGGAGCTGATTGAACTGTCATCGAGGATTCAGGATTTTCTGGGGTTCGGTTGTGAAATTGAATACGTTATCACCAGCGATAATGATATTCATGTGGTCCAGGCCAAGGATATTTCGAAATTTGAATTGCTCGAAATGAAAGAAGGCGAGCATGCCATCCTTCTGGATGGCATCCGGAGAGTCCGGAAACGGCATAACTATCGCGAACGGCCGATTTATGTCATGGACAACCAGGAATTTTACCTGGAGATAATCAGCCAGTGTGAAAAAATGGTACATGGCTGGGGAGATCACCCCTGCGGCTTTGAGGACATCCTCGGTGTAATCAGTGATTATCGGCAGGATTTGGAAACCTTTGCTCTGCAGCATCGGCGGTTTGCGGTGTTGGGCCTGTCAATCAGTGTGCCCGGCGACCTCCGTCAGGTTGCCAACCACTATCTTGATGATACACCCGACCTTCAGAAGCAGCTTTCCAGATCCCTGTATAACCACCACTATGTTATCGATATGTTTCTGGCCGAAGCCGACACGATGATTGCACGGGATAAAATTCGCCTGAACCTCGGCAGTCACGATGCCTACGGTGTGGACACGGTCCGGAACCCCCTGTGGTCTGTTTACTGGTATCACAAACGGCATTCGGCGGTTGTGAATCAGATCCGGAGCATGGGTTTCAAAACCGGCGACACCATAGGCATTGAAATAAAACCGGACGGCAAACCCCAAATTTTCAGACACTGAACCCTGATAAATTCACGATCCTTAATTTTCCAATTGAATCTGGAGTTGTTGCGCTGAGATGATGAAATTCAAACTGTTATTTTGCTTGCTGATGGGGCTGATTTGGGGGGCCATCCCTGCCATATCCGAGGACAAGCTGCCGGCAAAACCGGTAGCAGGCGAATCGGTGGCTGATACCTGCGCGCCTGAGGCGCCGATGAATGGCATTATCCCTTTCCCGGCAACTGAGCTGTTTCGCCCCACATACGCCAGCCCGAAGGAACCCCGGTTTCACATGACCTGGATTCGGCTGGGCCTTGATGAGGAAACATTCAATGCCGGTTGGGTGGGCTTTGGTGAAAGTTTTGGCCTTGTCCGGTGGCCGGGCCAAACTGCGGACGAAGGTATTCAGCTGGGGGTCAGCGGGGCGGTGTTTGCCCAGTTCAACCTGGACTCGGATTCCATGGATCTGGTCAATGCCGATTACATTATCGGTTTTCCGCTGAGCTACCGCCGGGGTAATTGGATGGCCCGGGCCAGATTGTATCATCAATCGTCCCATCTGGGCGATGAGTTTCTGCTCTATCCACAGGAAATCGGCCCGGTGGAGCGTATCAACCTCAGCTTCGAGACCATTGAACTGCTGGCCGGATGGGGCAGTGACACGATCCGAATCTCCGGCGGTCCGTATTACATTATCCATACCGACACCCCGCTGGAGCGCTGGGCGGTCCAGGGCGGCGTCGACATCCTGAGCAGGCCTGTTGGCAGCCTCAATGCCCGGCCGTTTTTCAGTACATTCCTTCACTCCTGGGAAGAGACGGACTGGGATGTGGATATCAGCCTGAAGGCCGGTCTGAGTCTTCAGAGCCCCTTCAACCCGAGACGTGAATTTCAGGTGTTTGGTGTGTATTTCAACGGAAATCTGCCGTTCGGGCAATTTTACGAGGATAATGCCGAGTATTATGGCATCGGGATCAGCTTTTTGCTGTAACGACTGGCCAACCGGTTCGATATTTATTGACTCGATTTGCTGCAGTTAACCACATGTTCATGATTCCCTGTAAAGCGAGGCGATATGTCCAAAATCGTTTCCCTGGAACGATTTTCCGATAAAATATATTTGATTCGAGGCCATCAGGTGATGCTGGATCGTGATCTGGCGGTGCTTTTTGATGTGGAAACCCGCGTCCTGAAGCAACTGGTCCGGCGAAATATCGAACGTTTTCCTGCGGACTTTATGTTTGAATTGACCCGGGAGGATGCGGAAAATCTGACCTCTCAGCTGGACGCGTCCCTTTTGGGGAAGTTGCGCCATTTGCCCATGGTTTTTACCGGATCAGGGGCGGCTATGCTGGCCGGTGTACTTCGCAGCCCGCGGGCTGTTTTAACCAGCATCGAAATCATGCGGGCTTTTTCCGACATTCCTGGTACGATGGTGCCCTCCAAAGAACCGGTATATCCGTTGAGTGATGATTATCGGGCGGATTGGCAACACGCGAGGATTGTATTTGATGTTATCAATCATTTAATGGCACCTGCCACCGATCCCCGGCAGACCGCCAGGCTTACCGTGAAACCCAGACGGCGATCCAACGGTGCATCCTTAAAAACCACTGCGAACGGGTTCTCGCTGACGTTGCCGGCTCGCAAGAGATGGGATTCTATTCCCGGTGATATTCAGATGAAGATTCTCAACAACGTCTGGTGCGCCACATGCGGCGAAACGACCGGAATCGGCAACGTCAGTGGTAAAATCGAGTTTGGCGCGCTGGTACTCAAAGGCATATGCACTCGCTGTGGCGCAGGGGTGGTCCGGATCGTCGAGGCGAGTTAGGAACGCGAATTTTCAGTAAGTCTTTCGTTTGGAAAAACCGCGACCGAGCACGTTGAATGTGTTCTCCATGATTACAAAGGCCTTCGGATCGATGGAAAAAACGACTTCCTCCAGGCGTTTGAGTTGAAAGTTGTTGACCACGGTCAGCAACACATCTTTGTTGCTGCCGGTGTATGCTCCCCTGCCTTCCAGAAAAGTGGCTCCCCGGTTCAGGTGCTTGAGGACCGCCGCGGCGATATCTGACGATTTTTCAGAGATGATCAGAGCCATCTTGCGCTGGTTCGAAATGCTCAGAAAATAATCGATTACCTGGCTGGTGACAAAACTCATGGCCAGTGAAAACAGGACCAGATCAATGGGAAGCTTGCCTAAACTGAAGCTGAACAGGGCGATGTTGAATATGAAAAAGAAGGTGCCCATCCGCACGTTGAATTTCTGATTCAGGACGATGGCGATCACATCGTTTCCCCCGGCCGACCCCAGTGAATGAAAGATGATGCCTGCCCCTGCGCCAATCAGCGCCCCGCCGGCGAGAACCGCCAGCATGTTGTCGCTTACCGGAATCTGGAAGTTTACCGTATCAATGGCAAAGGTCAGCGCCGTCATGCCGTAGAGACTGTAAAAGAAAAATCGCCGACTCACCAGCTTCCATCCGAGGATAAAAACCGGGATGTTCAAAATAAAATAGAGTATCCCCGGCGACAGCAAACCGGTCCAGTAATAAATCAGCAGGCAGAGACCCGAAAATCCGCCCGAAATGAAACCATGGGGCAAGGCGATTGCTTTGAGACCGATCCCGAAGATAACTGCGCCGACCGTGATTAACATTAAATTGTACGGTACGCTTTGTGTGTAGTGGCGACCCGTTTTTCCCATAATGAATGCTCCGTTGGTGTTTATCGAAATGGGCCTGTCAAAAAAATTCGCAGAAGCTACTCCTTTTTGCATGAAAATCAAGTTAAAAAATTGTGTTTCGCGATTTTTCAGACAAATGGAAAATTGACCGCAGAATTAAGGTGTCAGGTCTTTTTCAGAAGGAAAATTGTCATGCCGATCTTCGGCGAACATGACCCGTTGGTCGAATCCGCCATTCGAAATTTTATGGAAAGCCCGGATGTTGCTGAACATCTGAAATTTCTGGGTGAACACCTGCCGCCGGAAACAACGGTGCTGGTCGCCGGCGGGGCCATTCGAAATATCATCATCGGCCGCATTCACGGCTACTGTCCGCCGATCCTGGATATCGACGTATTTTTGGAAGGACTTGAGGTGGATTTCAGGCTGGATTCGGTTTTCAGCGGTCAACATATCGTGCGGACCGATCTTGGCGGCATCCGCTGGCAACCCGCGGCATCCGCCTACGCCTGGGATATCGGGCTGCTGTCCAATTTTTTAATCATTAAACAATACGGCCTGCCCCCTTGCCTCAGGAGTCTCCTGGCAACGCTGGATTTTAACGTCAACGCCGTGGTCTATGACGCAACCGCCCAGGCGTTTCATGAACACGGTTGCATTCAGGGGATCCGCCGAAAAATAATCGATTTCAATACGTTGCGGATGGCCGATAAGTTGCTGCTGGTCTATCGCATACTGGTTATCCGCCATAAGATCGGTTTTGCCCTCTCCGAGCGAATCGTTCATTTTTTGAAAAATGCGGTGGACCTGGACACACTGATTCACCTTCGTGGCCTGTTGATCGCCAAGCAAGGCAAGATTACCGGCAAAGCGATTCTCAACGATTATAACCGGATTGCCACCTGCAGGGATTATGGGGAGTATCTGGAGCGGACAACAATGGGAGTAAAATCATAAAAATCTCACGCAAAGTCGCCAAGCCGCAGAGAAAGACAAAAAAAGAACCCCAAAGGCGTAAGGGGCGTGAAGATTTTAAAACCACTCATCCCGCCCGAAGGGCTACAGTTTTTCAGCGAATTGGTGCTTTATCGATTCGTTGAATGGAAGCATCGTTCTTTTTGATCTTTGCATAGAAAGTATGCTGTTGTTGCCCACCATCCACCATCAACAAACAACCGACAACCATCGCCCGCGTGGCAATCACATCACCCAGTTCGGACGCGCACTCATCCACTGCAATACCGTTTGACGGAGCCAGTTCTCCAGCCCGCTGGTGATATAAAATTTCGGTCGGAGCAGGTCGTCCTGCTCGTCGATTACGCCCTCGGCACGGGCAATATCCGCCAGTTGGGTATAGGGGTAAATCCGGATGCCAATGGTCAGTTTAACCATATCCAGATTCAGGGAATCCACAAACTGCATGCTTTCCTCGACCGATGTGCGGGTTTCATCCGGCCCGCCGAGGAGCAGAAATCCGATTCGTCGAATCCCGGCGCCGGCCAATAAATCGGAGGTATTGCGAATGTCCGCGATGTCAAACTTTTTGCGCATTCCTGCCAGTACCTGTTGGTTACCGCTTTCAAATCCGAGGGAAACCTCGCTGCAGCCGGCCTCTGCCATAGCGCGCACCAGAGGTTTATCGATGCGTGCCGGGTAGAGAATACATCGCCAGGTCAGCTCCATACCTGAAGCTTTGAGTTGCTTGCAAAGGGCCCGGGCATAGCCGGCGGGAAGATTAAAGGTGTTGTCCACGAAAAAAATGCGCGAAAAGCCGGCCCTTTGCCAACGGGTCAGTTCGCGTACAACCGCCTCGGGGGATCGTTTTCGAATCTGTCGGCCTTCGATGGTACCCGTTGAGCAATAGCTGCAGTTCAACGGACAGCCGCGCCGGGTCTGTACCGGCAGATAATAGGCCGGATCCTGAAACAGCCTGACGTCAAACAGCTCCGGGTCTGGAAAAAGCCAGTCGTCCAGTTTCCGCTGATATGCTCGGGGTGCCTGGAGTCCTTTTCCGCGAAGGAAGAGCCCGGGTACAATCAGGGGATCACTGCCGGCCTCGATCAGCTCAAGAAGCTCGACAAAGGCACCTTCTCCTTCACCCTGAATGCCCATGTCCGCACCAAGGTATTCGATCATGCTCTCGGGAAACAAGCTGTACCCGGCACCGCCAAGCACCACCGGTGCTGCCGATAGACGCTTGCAGAGCGACACCACGGGCCGGGTCTTCTCGATCAGAAATCGCGGCGAATCGCTTGCCTGATCGTCCACGTTGCGAATGGAGATGCCGATGACATCCGGGGCAAATTTATGCACCGCATTCTCCAAAGCCGTCAGTGGTGTAGCTTCGGCCATCAGGTCCAGAAAAAGCACCCGATGTCCGGCCCGCTTCACGGCGGCGGCTACCGAGCCAAGGCCCATGGGCAGAGTCGGCATGTTGAACGTTTCCGTATTGGCTGAAATCAGGAGTACATTCATTTTTCACACCCCGTGTATTCTTCTCCTCCGGGCGAGGCCGGATGAGGTGAAGAAACATGGCCCGGAGTGGCATGGAAGTAAACGATTTCCATGGGAAGTCCCCTTGCGTCCCGCTGGGGATGCCTCGGCAGGGTGGACAACGTTCCCTTTGACAAAAATGCGGTTACGGCGGTTGCCAGCGCATCGATGATGTCGTCACGGTTAAGGGTCTTTTGGGTATACTGACCGGCTGCACGTTGAGTAATAGATCGTGATAGCGGAAAAAGTGATCCCAGCAGATTCATCCGATCCTGGAAGCCCTCAGGGGATTTTTTTGAACGCAGCATTGGCGCGCCGCCGGCCAGCGACTGGAAGCAGACCTCCGGATGGCACTCACGGACAGCGCCCCGCGCTTCCGGTCGATCATTCAGAAACGCATCAATCTCATTGATCTTGCGGGCGATGTGCCAACACTGAAGGGTGATTTTGCGTCCCAGTGTCTCATGATTGCGCCGGCAGGCATCGACATAATCCTCGGCCGCGAGCGCCTCCCGGCTTGGTGGTGAAAAAATGCTGGTATGCCGATGGGGACTCAGCAACCGTCGGGCCTCTGTATCGCACAGCCGGCTGAGGGTATCAGAAGAGGGAAGACCAATGGGAATGTCGATCAGGACCAGGGCATTTTCGCCCCACAAATCCCACAGTTCAACAAATGAGGGGAAAACACCCCAGTGTGCATCTCCCCTCCGGTCGATGGAAACAGCAAACCATCCACCCCGGCACCCGTCAACCCCGATGAATCGCTCGTAAATCATACCTGGTTTTTACCACTTCATGCAGATTCCATCAAATAGCCGTTGGGAAAAGGACTCTCATCATACCGTTGCCGTTATCAACTCACAGCCATCACCCTTTAGTTTCTAAGTTTTTAAATTTTCGTTTTTTATGGCAAAAAATCCCAATAGCCAAACCACAAATCACAAAAAAATTACAATGCCCAAAACTCCAAATTTCAAACCTTATGATTCTGTCTCTGACACATGCTGGATCCTGTCATTGTCTCAGAGGTATATTGGGAATTTAGATTTTGTAATTTGAAATTTGTGATTTAGGATTTCCGGTTTATCCGGGTTAGGGTAGACGACTTTGCATTAAATGGTGATAATGAATTTGATATGCAGTGAATTTCAAACAGGCTCTATGGAGGAAGACCGATGTTCGCGTTTCCGTACCTGGTGGAAATCCTGACACCCCGACGGTCATCACCCCAACCGGTTGAGGCGGAGATGGGCCGGTTCGCTGAAAAATATCAACGGATACTCGATGCCGGCTATGGCATATCCATTCCGGACAACCCCATGGGGCGACCGCGCTTCAGCGCTCTGGAGGCCATTGAATCCTGCAGACTGCCCATATCCTCCACGCGCCTTATGATGAACCTGAACACGTTTCACAGCAAGTCGGAGCTGGACAGCATTCTGGACAAGGCAGCGGCCGTGGGTATCGAGTTTCTACTGATCGTCCGGGGCGATGGCGGACCGGCGCTCAGTCGATTGGAACCGGCGGAAATAGGGGGCAAAAGGAGCGTACCCACTTCAATGGATCTTTTGCGCTACATTAACACCACCCGTGCCGGATGCTTTATCACCGGTGCGGCATTTAACCCGTACACTCCGGCCTCGTTTGAACGAGACAAACTCGAGGAAAAAATCGCGGCCGGCGCCCGCTTTGCTGTCACCCAGCCCTTGATCGGTCGAAACCCGCATGTAGACCGACTGGCCGATTTGAACATTCCGGTGGTGGTCGAAGCATGGATGTCAGAGAATGTGGAGCTGTTGTTTAAAAGCGTGGGTAAAACCCGGGAGCAGGTCGGGGCTTATGATCCGGTGGAGAATCTCCGCGCCCTTCACAAGGCCTATCCGGCCAGTTGCGTGTATTTATCCATGCTGAGCTTCACCCAGGAGTGGTCCGTGATTCTGCCCCGAACACGGTAGTAAAAATTAAAACCCGACCGCTTGAATATGACGTCACACGTATAGCGGTGATAATTCGAGCTTGCCGGGGATGAATAATCCGCGGATTTGGCGAAAACGATATCCCGTAATTGAACACAGCATTATTGCGATTTTTACGGGGCCATGATAATTATCCTTTATACCGCGCAAGGCCATCGTGTAACGCATTCCATACACTGCCAGAGCTTTCTTCTCCCTGAAACGCATACCTTCCTCTCGCACCCCGGAGATATTTAATCTGTAACGGCCGTTGATGCCCTGGGAAATTTAGTGCCGATAAATCACGCATTCACATGGAGATCCGCGAGCCGGTTTTCCATATAATCCAATACGGGAGGAAGAAAAAAATGAAAACGTTGACGCTTTTGCTGCTGGTATTGGCGATGGTATTCACACCCTTTGCCTATTCGGCTGACAGTGCTTCGATTGAAAAGGCGAAAGCCGAGGGAAAAGCGGTTTTTTATGCCAATATCACGGCCATTGAACCCATCATGGCGGCATTTGAAGAGCAATTCGGTGTAAAAGGCGAGTATACCAGGATTTCTACGTCCAAGTACTATGCAACGGTATCCACTGAACATCAGGCCGGAAAACTGTTGGCCGATGTGCTTCAATCACCGCTTCCAATTATCGAACTCCTGAATGGACAGGGCGTATTGACCGAGTACACCTCCCCTGCGGCTGAGGCCTACCCGGACTGGACCCGTAAAGATCCCAAAATTCAGATTTTCGGCATCGAATACGTGGCCCTGATCTACAATAAGGAACTGGTCCGGGCGGAAGATGTCCCAAAACGTTACGAGGACCTCACGGATCCCAAGTGGCGGGACAAGATCGTGATGGCCAATCCCTCATCCCATGCCACCACCATCTCCTGGCTCGTCGGTTTGAAGGAGAATGTATTTGCCTCGGACGACGAGTGGATGGCTTTTCTGAAAGGACTGGCGGCAAATAAACCGATGTTCGTCCGGTCATTTGGTCCCACTCCTGCTCCGGTGGAAAGCGGAGAAAAATTGATCGCCATATCCATGCCCAAGTACATCATCACCAAAGCACCGGCCCCGCTGGACTGGGCGAAAGTAGAGCAGCCTCTGCTGGGCACACCTCGGGGAATCGGAATCTCAGCCACGGCCCCTCATCCTGAAGCCGCCAAATTGTTTGTGGATTTCTGGTTGTCCAAAGACGCCATGCAGATGCTGGCGGACAAAGTTGGTGAATATGTTTTGCATCCGGGCGTCTATCCACCAATCGAAGGTATCGAAAAGGCCAAGGTTCTGCCGGTTAGGACGCTCTCCGATGATGAGATTCGTAAGTGGGGCGCCGAATTCAAGAAAATTTTCGATTTGCCCTGATAAACAAATTTTTAATCATCCATCCTGTTTTACCGGATAGGCTGCCATGGAAATACGCATCACCAGTGTCAGCAAAATCTATTATTCCGAAGGCAAGCAGATCAACGCTCTGGATCAGGTGGATCTGACTATACCGGCCAATCGGATTTTTACGCTTCTTGGTCCGAGCGGGTGCGGTAAAACGACGTTGCTTCGCTGCATCGTCGGCCTGGAGGTGCCGGACGAGGGTGAAATCGCCATCGGAGGAGAAATCGTCTGGTCCGGATCGAAAAATATTTTCGTTCCGCCGGAAAGAAGAGGGCTCAGCATGGTGTTCCAAACCTATGCCATCTGGCCCCATATGAACGTATTTGACAATGTCGCCTATCCGCTTCAGGCACGCAACGAACCCAGGGATGCGATCCGCAAAAAGGTTGCTGACACCCTGAAATTTGTTCAACTCGATGGCTTTGAGAACCGTCCGGCAACCAAATTGAGCGGCGGGCAGCAGCAGCGCGTTGCCTTGGCTCGTGCACTTGTGCCTGAGCCCAAAGTTATACTTTTCGACGAACCGCTGAGCAATCTGGATGCCAAGCTCAGGGAAGAAACCCGCAAAGAACTGCGCAGCTTTTTAACCCGGCTCCAGATCACCGCAGTCTATGTGACACATGATCGGATCGAAGCCCTGTCACTCTCCGATGCGCTGGCTGTAATGAAATCGGGCCGTATCGTGGAGATCGGCTCTCCCAAGCAGATTTATTTCGATTCAGATCAGCGGTTCGTTGCGGATTTTATCGGTCGGGCTAATATGATCGATGGTCAGGTGAAGGCGGCGGAAGGTGAACGTATCATCGTTGACTCAGCAATCGGCGCCATCACCTGCCGGAAAAAAAGCAAGGCCCTTCCGGGAGGTCGGGTCACCGTCTGCGTTCGCCCGGAGTCTATCCGTGTTGATGCAACGCCTCCGGGCGAGGTGCCCAATATATTCAAGGGCAATGTGGCCTCACTGGTGTTTGTTGGCGAAGCCTATGAGGGCGAGGTCCGTGTCGGTGAAACCCACTTGATCACTGCGATCGATCCGACGTCCGGCATCGCTGAGGGAGACGATGTCTTTATCTCCTTTGATGCGGACAAATGTACCATGCTGATGAAATAAAAACTGTGAATGTTATCCGTGCTCCAAACAGGGGAAGCCGATGGCCGGAAGAAGAAGCGCGCTGACGCCCAGCCTGATTATCCTGGTCGGTTTTCTGACCGTCTGCCCGGTGGTGATGCTCGTGCTCGGAAGTTTTTCCGAGGGGCTGGGGGCATTTGGCCGCTTTACCCTGGACAAATACATTCAATCCTACACTGACCCTGAACTGGCCGGCATCATCATCAATACGATGATATTCACCATCGGCTCAGCCGTGGTGGCCACGCTGCTGGCCCTCTTCCTGGCCTACCTGAATACCCGTACCAACATTCCCTTCAAGTTCCTGTTCCGGATCATTTCGATCATTCCGATGATGATTCCTCACATTCTGTTTTCCGTCAGCTGGGTATTGCTGCTGAATCCCTCAAACGGGCTGATTAACCTGTTGTTGAAAGAGGTGTTCCAACTCGACAGGAGTCTGTTCAACATATACACCCTGGAGGGAATGATCCTGGTGGAGGGGTTGCTGGATCTGCCCATCGCTTATCTGATACTGGCGCCGGCGCTGGCCGCTTTCGATGTGTCGCTGGAGGAGTCGTCAAAAGTTTGCGGGGCCTCCAATCTGAAAACATTGATCCGGGTGACCCTGCCGGTTCTTCGACCCGCCATTCTGGCATCCTTTATCCTGGTCATCGTGCGAAGCCTCGCCTCGTTTGCCGTGCCGTCGGTGATCGGCATGCCGGGACGGATCTACGTGCTGGCCACGCACATCTATCGCATCATCGCCACCGGTTTTGCCGCGGACTACGGTATGGCGGCGGCCGTAGGGATGAGTGCGCTGGCAACCTCAATCGCGCTGATTTACGTATACCGCCACTTGACATCCGAAAGCGAGAAATACGTGACCATCTCCAGTCGCGGATACCGACCGACCCTGATCGACCTGAAGGGGGCCAAATATCCGTTGTTTATCATTGTAGGGATCCTCTCGTTTATCCTGATTCTTCTGCCGGTGCTGGTTCTTTTTTACACCTCTCTGGTGCCTTACTCGATGGTGCCCAGCGCCCGGGCTTTTTCCCTTATGAGCTTGAGACACTGGCTGGAGGTAATCCACGATCCCATCTCGCTGCTCTCGATGAAAAATAGCGTTTTTCTGGGCATTACAGGCGCGACTCTTGGCGTGATTCTTTCCATTTTCGTCTCGTACGTTATCGTTAAAGTCCGCAGCACGATTTCGGGAATCCTGGAATCCTTGAGCTTCCTGTCATTTTCCTTTCCCGGTATCGTCGTCGGCGTCGGATTTATGTGGTTTTTCGTTCAGACGCCATTGTATGCCACTATATGGTCGCTTCTGATCGGCTACATTGCTACCTACCTTCCCTATGGCATACGACCGCTCACCAGCGCATTTATCCAGATTCACAGCCACCTAGAGGAATCCTCCAAAGTATGCGGTGCGGGCACTTTGTACACGATCAGGCGGGTCGTCATCCCGTTGCTCATTCCCGGAATTGTTTCGGGATGGATCCTGATGGCGACCATGTATGTCCGGGAGTTGACCTTGTCGGTCGTGCTTTCCAGGCCGGGAACGGAAGTACTGGCCGTGCAGATTTTCCGTTTTGCCGAAGATGGCCTGTGGGGGAAGCTCTCCGCATTGGGGATCATGATGATTTTCATTTCAACCGGCCTGGTGGTTATCGCTTCCCTGGCCGGTGCAAAGCTGACAAAGGTAAAGACCGAAGGACAATAGAAGGAAAGACCTGGAGGTATAAAGCGTGCCGTAAACCGATTAATCTCAGCGATAGATGGGGACAGCGGCATATGCAGGACACTGCCTGGGCTTGTAAGGAGAGGGGTACAACATACAAGGTGTTGCCCCGGGGGATGTGAGGCTCTACCAGGGTCGGTAAAGGAGTCGCTCCTCTGGTATTCGGCAGAGATGAGTGGAGGCACCACGGTATTTGACCGGTCCGTGCAGCAGAAATAAAAGTGGTGCCGCAGGTTGTGACAGTTATGCCTTACTTACAGTCGCTCACGCAGCATCATAACGGCAAAGAAGATCAGACCACCCAGGGATAAAAACAACCCGTTGATGATTTTTTGATACTTTATTTTGGCCGTTTCGTTCGTTTCCTTTTGAATCAGGTCCCTGAAACGCCGATAATCCTTGACCCAGCCCGTGAACGGATCGACCGTATACCCTTTGTCCTTCAGGATCATTTTGATCTGCTGCAGGTTGTACAATGCGACAATGGCGGATACGATCAAGACAATTTCGAGAAGATCCATGGCCGTTTTTTCTCCCTGTCACATGTTGATGTTTTCGGTTGTGAATCGGATAATGGTCCTCTATCCGTTGGTAAGCAGATCAGACTTCCCGGTAGTAAGCCGGGCGAGTATTGATCGAATGTGCGGGCGTCGACTATATTTGTCTGGTTCAGCAGCAATTACAGGGCAATATTCGGATCCGTTGCAAGGGAATTCCGGCGATGGATAGGCTACTCATCGAATTGTTTTTAAGACTGAAACAGACAATTCTGTTTAACAGATTCATCCGCAGTCGGTCAAACCATAATTAGTCATTCAGCTTGAAGCTGTCGTTGCTCATCCGCTGCGACCTTAAGCTCCTGTTTTTTAAACAGTCGCTTAAACGGATCTCTGGATAAAAAAACAAAGAAACAGGAGCCTGTGATGCCTGATTTGTTCTCTTCGCATAAAAAAGGCCGAGCAATTATTGGCGGGGGTTGCTGGTTAATTTTTGTTGCCGCCGCGTTGCTCGTGTTGGGGGCGTCGCGGCCATGGGCGGAGATGTCCGTACAACCGGCTGAAGCGTTTTCGGCCATATGGCAGCGGCAAAGTGGTTGGATTGGGGCTGATGGCGCCTATTCAGTAGCCCTCGGCGATGATCGGGTTCTCTGGCTGTTTGGTGATACCTTGGTAGGCTCTGTTCAAAACGGGCGTCGCGTAGAAACTTCGATTATACGAAATTCGGTTGCGATTCAGCACGGCCTTGATCCGCAGGAGGCCGGTATTCGGTTTTACTTCCGGCCTGATTCGACTCTTCCGCCTCAGGCGATTTTCAAGCCACCGGATGGCAAGGGATGGCTGTGGCCGATGGATGGTATCGTGACGTCAAGCGGGCTTGTTGTCTTTCTGGTGCAGGTGCGGCAGACGGAGGAAACGGATTCGTTCGGCTTTAAGCTGACTGGTTTGTGGGCGGGGCACATCGCTGATTTTTCCGGTCCACCGGATCAATGGCCGGTCAATTACACCCGGGTTCCCTGGGCCGGATTTGCCCCGTCAGGAGACCGCTTGTTCGGCTCGGCCCTTCTGCTTGTGGATGACTTCGTCTACATATATGGCACTGATGAAGACCGCAATGGGGTGCATCGCCACAAATTTATGATTCTGGCCCGCGCGCCGCAAAACCGGTTGCTGGACTTCGATGCCTGGAAGTTTTATGCCGGTGGTCAGTGGCTTTCAGCGCCAGACTCGGGCGAGCGGCTATGCGACGGCATGGCCAATGAGTTGTCGGTTTCTTATGATGCGGCCATCGACCGATACGTGGCTGTCTATACCCGCGATGGTTTCCTGGGGCCGCTTGAGATTCGTATGGCGAATCGGCCGTGGGGACCCTGGCAGTCTCCGATCGAACTTTACCGCTGTCCGGAAATGGCGAAAAATCGCGATGCCTTCTGTTATGCAGGAAAAGGTCACCCGGCAGTCTCCCCACCTGGAACATTACTTGTCAGCTATGTTGCGGGCAGCACCAATCTTGACCTGCTGGCAGGCGATGCCACGCTGTACTGGCCGCGGTTTCTGAGGGTTGAGTTGAACCCGCCGCGCCCAATTGAACGCTGATAATCGAAGGACCTATGATCTGTTTGAAAATCCTTCCCTAACCCGGACACATCGAAAATAACAAATCGCAGGTTCCAAATTTAAAATTTAACGCCAATCCGTTCGGCAAAATTCCGTCGGGGTAGCCCAAGAACTGTTTTAGTGCATGCGATGATTGACAGATCGCGGATGACCCGTTACTTTCTGACATCATACGATTTTATGCAGAGTTTCAACCCTTTTGGAATGCGAATGATTTTAATCCGCACTCCCTTAAACAGGATCTGAGGTCAGAGATATGAAGCGGTCTCAACATCAACGGAAAAATAAAGACCGGCGATCGGGGGTTGATCGCCGGCGGCTGAATCCGCCCATGTACACCGGTGTTGAAAGACGGTTCGATTCCGACTGCCGATGCGGCCGGGACAGAAGACGGAATCCGATAGGGTGGTCCGAACTGCAGACACCGCATATTCCGTAACCGGTTTGGAAAATGCTGAAAAGGTCGGACTCAGACGCTTCTCAACTCTTTTTTCATGATGTCTTCCACTCGCTGACGTTCGGCCTCGAAGTCTTGAGCCGATCCGGGTTTGAGCAGCGTAATCATGGTGTCGTATCTGAGCTTTACCCTGGCGAACGGCTTGGGGATGAAAAACTTGTCCCAGCTGTTAAAATACCAGGCCCGGTCCGCCGATACGTAAAACGGAACAAGGACCGCATCGCCCTCCAGTGCCAAGTGGATGGCACCGGCTTTGACCTTGCCCATTGGCCCTCGCGGGCCATCCAGGACATGGCCGGCCACTCCGGTCCGCCTCAGGCAACGGATCACCTCCTTCAACGCCTGTTTGCCGTCACGGGATGAGCTTCCACGAACCGGGTTCCAGCCGGTGCGTCGGGCAACATCGGCTATAAGGTCGCCATCTGCGCTTTTGCTGATCATCAGGGCAGGGCGGTAGTTTCGGTATTTTCTGAAATAACGAATCGCGGAAAAAAACTGCTGGTGCCAGGTGCACAGCACCACACGGCCGCCGGCGTTTACGTGCTTGAGCCACGGTTCATCGCCTTCGACGGTCAAGCGAAACGTCAGGCAATACAGGCGAACAAGCCGATATACGAATTCTCTGACCCAGTTGAAGTGCATCGCTTTTCTGAAAAATTTACCCATCAAGTGCCTTTCTGTGGTGTATCGGGGTCCGTGGCCGTTGCAGGATTATGGAGTTGAAAGAATCCGTTGAAAAATCACCTTCAGCGGGGCAGACAAAATGATTTGACGGGCTCAGCCCACCATATCCCGTATGGCATTTTGACCTTGTGGACTACGACTAATCGATTAATGCTGTCAAGGAATAAAGGGCCAGAATTGTCTCAAGCCTTTGGGGGTGAATTGTTGCACCGCAATTTATTGGGTTGAGAATTTTTTATCGTTCTTTTATCGTCCGGTTCATGGTTCTACGCGAAACCGCAGCAGAATTGATTGACAACGTTCCTAACTCGGGAGGGTTAACCATGGATTTGAAAACACTGGAAGACATTCCGGCCTGGGAATGGCCGGCAGATACCGACAAATTGCTGCTCGATATTCTTGGTAATGTGCATGCCGATGAAACCGATCGTCTGCTTGCTGCCGAGCTGGCCGGGGACTGCGTGGTGATCAACGACGCACTCGCAGAGGTCCTGCTCACGATTGTTAAAAACGGTCAGGAAACCGTGCCGCTTCGGAGTCAGGCAGCGATTTCACTGGGGCCTGCACTCGACTATGCGGATACGATGGAGTTTGACGATGAAGAAGATATCCTGATTTCCGAGGAAGCGTTTCGCCGGGTAAAGGAGTCGTTGGAGGTGCTTTACAGGGACCCGACTGTTCCCAAGGATGTTCGGCGGGGAATTCTGGAAGCGTCTGTGCGGGCGCCGCAGAGCTGGCATGAGGATGCGGTGCGGGCTGCATAC
>ENA-ORCT01000464-ORCT01000464.1-marine-metagenome-genome-assembly--contig:-NODE-464-length-19615-cov-3.071041_pt1 | contig 19615 bp, 17 predicted proteins | sample MGYA00248632_ERZ508511 | MGnify/ENA primary metagenome ERZ508511 (study PRJEB26182, sample SAMN06268839) | marine metagenome | isolation source: Tt an P1-techrep anaerobic enrichment on pine from sediment...
GAGGCGCTGTCGTCCTAACGGCTGCGCGACGGCGTGGCCCCGGTGGCCCCGCTCTGCCTGACCGCCCGCGACGAGGACGGCACCCTGGCCGCCGCCATCCGCTACTGGCCCGTGCGCGTGGGCGGCGCGACCGAGGCGCTGCTGCTGGGGCCGGTCGCCGTGCACCCGACCCGCCAGGGCGAGGGGCTGGGCGCGCTGCTGATCCAGGACTCGCTGGCCCGCGCCCGCGCCGGAGGCTGGGAGAGGGTGATACTGGTGGGCGACGCGCCCTATTACGGCCGCTTCGGTTTCGAAAGGCTCTCGGACGTGGAGATGCCGCCGCCGACCAACCCGGACCGGGTGCTGGGCATCGCCCTGACCGAGGGCGCGTGGGACGGGATCACGGGCAAGGTCGAACGGGCGGAGTAGCAGGGGATGCTGCGGTCCTGAAGGTTCGACAAGCGGATAGAGCGGGCGTTCGAATTCGCGATGCTGCAGTTCCGCGCGGGCTATCCAGTTCCACAACCCAACTCTACGGATGGAACAGTGGGTGCTATTGAGACCTGAACTGATTGAACTTTTGGAGGGCCGAAGAGGTGAGGTTTCCGTCATTTTGGAGACGTCCAATAGAACCCCGATCACCTGAGGTATGGCTGCATATCGGCCTGCCAAAATGCGGGTCCCCGTCGATACAGCATTACCTTGCGGAAACGGACGAGGTGAACCGTGCCAGGGGCGTCTTCTATCCTTCCGCCTACAGATCGGTCGACGGGTATCGAAGTCACCTGCCCTTGGCAATGGCGTCCCGCAGAGATGACCTTCAAACTGCAATCCGTGAAATCCGGGAGGAAACGTCAGGAAGCCGAAGCATCGTCTTGTCTTGCGAAGAGCTTTCCGATGCTTTGCCGGGCGGTGGCGCGCCCAGGCTGGTGCATGCACTGAATGACACGTTCGGTTCGGGTCACGTTCGCATCGTCTGCTATTTTCGAAACATCTTTCAATTCGTCGAATCGAGCTATGCGCAATTTCTGACCGGGGGGCTGTTCTACATCGACAAGGCAGAGTTTTTTTCCTCGGGGCGGTCGTCAATTGGTGACTTCATGAACTGCTTTGAGAGGGACAAGGGTTTCCCGATCTTTTCTCCAGCCGGTTTTGTCGAGTGCGTCACGAGTGCATTTCCGGACAATCGGGTTCTCTTTCGATCCATAGAAAAAGAGGATCTGCTGGGTCGCAGCCTGACGGAGGACCTTTGCCAGCTGCTAGGAATACCGCACACTGCCACGTCGGCTCGGCCCAGGAACAAACGACAGCCGAACCGACGGGTCGCGGCACTCCAGTATGCGCAATGCGTTTCCGATCCGCAGGCGTTTGCCCGGGTTTCCCGCAAGATGCGTGGTTTTCGTTTTGCTCCCAGCGACATTGGTCAACGGCCTTTCCGAAACTCCACAATCAACCTGGATAAAGACGCGGCTGACCAGATCCGCGAGGCACTGGAAGCAGACAGCGAGAAGCTGCGTGCGGTATTTTCAACCGGTGTGAACGGACTCTTGGAGGATCGGTGGCGGCCAATCGGTGACGAAGCCGATTTGACCGAGGGCGAGAAAGAAGAGATTTGCCGCTTTCTGAGATAAGGCGACATGTGGTGCATTCCAGGGTCAAAGGAGCGTCACATGCGCGTTCAAGCGGCGGAACGGCCAGAACCCGGCAAGTGACTGGCGCAAGGTCTGACACGTCCCCTAGGCGATCTGGCATGACGGGCAAACCTTCCTGGGGCCTGTGAAAATAACACGCCCCCCCCAGTGACCGGCAGATAGCGTCCGTTATGGTGGGCTCAAGCAGTCACCGGGTTTCATCCGCCGCGGGCCTAATACTGCTGGCGCAGCCAGCTCAGCACCGCGGGCCGCACCGACTGGTCGCCACTGGCGCAGGCCTCGTTGATCACCGCGCGCGCCTCGCGCAGGTCGATCCGGCGCAGCAGGTGCTTGACCGGCCCGATCGAGGCCGGGCGCATCGACAGCGAGCGCAGCCCGATGGCGGCAAAGCACATCGCCTCGACCGGCCGTCCCGCATCTTCGCCGCAGAAGGAGAGGTGAGTATCGGTTTCCGCGCAGCGGGCGACGATCCGCTCCAGGAAGGTCAGGAAGCTGACATTCAGCGTGTCGTAGCGCTTGCGCACCATCTCGTTCTCGCGGTCGGCGGCGAAGAAGAACTGCTTCAGGTCGTTGCCGCCGATCGAGATGAAATCGGCCATCTCGAAAAACTGCTGCGGCGCGAAGGCCAGGCTGGGGGTTTCCAGCATGGCGCCGATCTCGACCTTCTCGGGCAGGACGTGGCCCAGCTTGTCCTCGCGCTCCAACTCGTCCAGCAGCGCCTGGCGGCCGGACTTGAATTCCTCGAACTGGGCGATGAAGGGGAACATCACGCTCAGCGGGCGCCCCTCGGAGGCGCGGATCATGGCCTGAAGCTGCATGCGCATCACCCCGGGCTTGTCCAGTCCGACCCGGATCGCGCGCCAGCCGAGCGCCGGGTTGGGCTCGTCCTGGCGCTTCATGTAGGGCAGCACCTTGTCCGAGCCGATATCGAGCGTGCGGAACACCACGCGCTTGCCCTTGGCCGCGTCCAGCACCCGTTTGTAGAGCGCGGCCAACTCGCCGCGGCGGGGCATCTTGGAGTTGATCAGGAACTGCAGCTCGGTGCGGAACAGCCCCACGCCCTCGGCGCCCGAGTTCTCCAGCGAGGGCAGGTCGGCCATCAGGCCGGCGTTCATGTGCAGGGCGATGCGCTGGCCACAGGTGGTTTCGGCCGGCTCCGTCCGGATCGAGGCATAGCGTTCCAGCGCCTTGGTCTGCATCGCCATCTTGTCGCGGAAGGCGGTCGCCACAGTATCCTCGGGGCGCAGATGCACGACGCCCTGTTCGCCGTCCACCAGGATCGGGTCGCCGTTCAGCGCCTCGGTGGTGATGCGCGCGGCGTGGATGACCAGCGGAATGGCCAGCGCGCGCGCCACGATCGCCGCGTGGCTGCCGACCGAGCCCTCCTCCAACACGATGCCTTGCAGACGGCGGCCATAGGCCAGCAACTCGCCCGGGCCGATGTTGCGCGCGATCAGGATCGGGTCGGCGGGCAGTTCGGCGCCGGTCTCGCCGCCCTGGCCGGTCAGGATGCGCAGCAGGCGGTTCGACAGGTCGTCGAGGTCGTGCAGGCGTTCGCGCAGATAGGGGTCGGGCACGGTTTGCAGCCGGGCGCGGGCGGCGGATTGTTCTTTCTCCACCGCGGCCTCGGCCGACAGCCCGCGCGATATGTCCTCTTCCATGCGGCGCATCCAGCCGCGGGAATTGGCGAACATCCGGTAGGCCTCGAGCACCTGAAGCTGCTCGCTGTCGCCTTCGCGCGCGGTGTCCAGCATTTCGTCCACCGAGACACGCAGCTGATCGACCGCCTCGCGCAGGCGGCGCAGTTCCTCGTGCGGGTCGTCGGCCACCGGGTTGTTGATCACCACGCGCGGCTCGTGCAGCCAGACATGGCCGGCGGCCACGCCTTCCTGCGCCACGGCGCCGCGGAACATGGCCGGGCGCTGGTGCAGCGCGGCCAGCGCCGCGCCCTCGCCGACAAAGGCGCCAAGCTCGGTCATCTCGGCCAGCACCATGGCCACGACCTCCAGCGCGTAGATCTCGTCCTCGGAGAATTGGCGCGCCTCCTTGGACTGCACCACCAGCACGCCCATCTGTTCGCCCAGCCGCTGGATCGGCACGCCGAGGAAGGAGGAATAGATCTCCTCCCCCGTCTCGGGCATGTAGCGGAAACCCTTTTCCGAGGGGGCGTCGCCGGTGTTCACCGGTGTCGCGGTCTTGGCCACGCGGCCGACGAGGCCCTCGCCCACGCGAAGGCGGGTCTGGTGCACGGCCCCGGGGTTCAGGCCCTCGGTGGCGCAGAGTTCCAGCGTCTCGGCATCGCGGAACAGGTAGATCGAGCACACCTCGGTGCGCATCGAATCGGCGATCAGATGGGTGATCCGGTCGAGCCGCTCCTGCCCCGCGCCGGCCTCGGCGAGGGTGTCGCGCAAGCGACGCAGCAGCTTGCGACTCTCGCTTTCACGTCCGTCGGGCATTGGCCCCCGTCACTTCGTTGCGTTCTCCAATCCGAACGCATCATGGAGGGCCTGAACGGCAAGTTCCATATATTTCCGGTCGATGAGAACGGAAATCTTGATCTCGGAAGTTGTGATGACCTTGATGTTGATCCCCTCGCGGGCGAGGGCGTCGAACATCTGGCTGGCGACGCCGGCATGGCTGCGCATCCCGATCCCCACCACCGAGATCTTGGCCACGTCGGTATCGGCCACCAGCTCGTGGTAATTGATCTCGCCCGCCTCCTTGGCCTTTTTCAGCGCATCCTCGGCGCGCGCCACCTGGTTGACGGGGCAGGAGAAGGTCATGTCGGTGCGGCCCTCTTCCGAGATGTTCTGCACGATCATGTCCACGTTCACCCCGGCCTCGGCCAGCGGGCCGAAGATGGCGGCGGCGATGCCGGGGCGGTCGGCGACCGAGACCAGGGTCATCTTGGCCTCGTCGCGCTGATAGGCGATGCCCGAGACTGCATTCTGTTCCATGATTTCCTCCTCGTCGCAAACGAGCGTGCCGGAATTTTCGGTGTTTTCCTCGAAGCTGGAAAGCACCCGCAGCCGCACCTTGTAGCGCATGGCCAGCTCGACCGAGCGGGTCTGCAGCACCTTCGCGCCGAGGCTGGCAAGCTCCAGCATCTCCTCGAAGGCGATCTTTTCCAGCTTGCGCGCCTTGTCCTCGATCCGCGGGTCGGTGGTGTAGACGCCATCGACGTCGGTGTAGATGTCGCAGCGCTCGGCGCCGAAGGCGGCGGCGAAGGCCACCGCGGTGGTGTCCGAGCCGCCCCGGCCCAGCGTGGTGATCCGGCCCTCGGGGCTGATCCCCTGGAAGCCCGCGACCACGGCCACCTTCATGCCCTCGGCGAATTTGGCGTCGATATTGTCGCGCGGGATTTCCTCGATCCGGGCGGCGGAATGGGCCGAGGTGGTCTTCAGCGGCACCTGCCAGCCCTGCCAGCTGCGCGCCGGGATTTCCATCTCCTGCAGGGTCAGCGACATCAGCCCGGCGGTCACGTTCTCGCCCGAGCTGACCACGGCGTCATATTCGCGCGCGTCGAACAGCGGCGAGGTCTGCTCGACCCAGCCCACCAGCTCGTTCGTCTTGCCCGACATGGCCGAGACGATGACGATCACGTCATAGCCCCGCTCGACCTCGCGCTTGACCTTCTCGGCCGCATTCCGGATGCGGTCCAGATCGGCCACCGAGGTGCCCCCGAATTTCATTACAAGAAGCGGCATCAGCCCCTCCGCAGGATTTCGTCCGGGATGCTCTAGGTGAAGGGCCGGCGAAGGGCAAGGGGAAGCCGCGTCAATACGGCATCTCGCGCCCGTCCCAGGTTTCGAAACAGCCCGTGCTCTCCAGCGACAGCGCGGCAAAGCGGGCGATAAGCCCGGCCGCGGCCTCGTCCACGTCGATATCGCCCTGCGGCCCGCCCATGTCGGTGCGCACCCAGCCGGGGTGATAGATGCCCACGGCGATGCCGAGGCCCCGCAGGTCGGCGGCCAGGTTGCGCCCCAGGTTCAGCGCGGCGGCCTTGGAGGCGCGGTAGATGTAGGAGCCGCCCGGCGCGAGCGCGTCCGAGGCCATTCGCGAGCTGATGATCGCAACCCTGGGCCCGCGCGCGGCCTGCAGGTTGGGCAGCAGCGCCTGCACGGTCAGGAACACGCCGGTGACATTGGCGGCGAAGGTGTCGGCCCACATCTGCGGCGGGTAGCCCTGGGCGAGGTTTTGGTGCTTGTCCAGGTAGACCCCGGCATTGCAGACCAGCAGATCGACGGGGCGCCCGTCGAGCTCCCGCGCCAGCGCCTCGTGGGAGGCCGGGTCGGTCACGTCCAGCCGCTGCCACTCCACGCCCGTCAGATCGGGCGCGCTGCCGCGGGCGGTGCCGATGACGGTCTCGCCGGCGGCGGCGTAGCCCTGGGCCAGTTGCAGGCCGATCCCGCGCGTCGCGCCGGTGATGAGGATGGTCATCCGTGGTCCCTCAGTTGGTTTTGCGTCCCGGGGTGAAGGGCAGGGGGGCCACCGGCACCCCGTCCTCGACCAGCTTCCTGGCCTCGTCGACCCGCGCCTCGCCATAGATCGAGCGTTCGGGCGCCTCGCCCTCGTGGATGCGCCGCGCCTCGCGGGCGAAATCGCGGCCCACGTAGTCGGAATTTTCCTCGATCTTCTTCTTCAGCTTCGCCAGGGCCTGCTCGGCGGGATGTGCCGGGGCCGAGAGAGGCCGCTCGGCCTCCGGTTCGACCTTGGACTTGGCGCCGATCCGCGGCGCCATCAGGCTCTTTTCGACATCCGTCCCGCCGCAGACCGCGCAGGACACCATCCCCGCCTTGTGAAGCTTGTCGAAGGCTTCGGCGGACTGGAACCAGCTTTCGAATTCATGGCCTTGGCTGCAGTTCAGCGCATAACGGATCATGGACGCCTCACACGGGTTTCGGGATGGGCGATAGATACGCATCCCGCGGCGGAAATCAATTCCCGCAACGCTCAGCCCTTCAGCCGGTGCGGATTGAAATGCCGAAGGATTTCGGCCAGTTCGGGCTCGTGCACGCTTTGGGCGGCCTTTTTCAGCGACATCCACTTGCGCTTGCGCTCGGCCCGTTCGGGGAACTTGTCGCGCAGCGTTTTCACCTTAATCGGATAGACGGACACGACGCAGGGAATGTCGTCGGCCTTGTCCATGCGCTTGGTGTAGGAATAGAGGCCCAGCATCCGGTCAAAGACCTTGCCTTCAACGCCGGCCTCCTCCCAGGCTTCCTGCGCGGCCGATTCATGCGGGCTCAGCCCCTCGATCGGCCAGCCCTTGGGGATCACCCAGCGCCCGGTGTCGCGGCTGGTGATCATCAGCACCTCCGGCCGGTCCTTGACCACGCGAAAGCACAGCGCCGCATATTGCGTGCGCAGCGCGTCCTCGGACGCAAGGCCCGGCGCGTCCGCCGGCAGTGCGGATGGTTGAAGTCCCAATTGTCTGCTCTTCCCTTTGCGCAAAAGGATATGCGCGGCCCGCGGGGCAGTTCAAGGGGAGGCGCGGGATATCCTCGGTTCTGTTGCACAGACGCCGGGCTTGACCGCCGCCGCCGCTGCGATAGCTGTCGGGGTATCGGCCACAATGGGGCCATAACGGAAGGGAGGCCCGACCCCATGCCACCGCTGAGCCCGATCGCGATCCTGCCGGGATCCGCCATGCCTGCTTCGGTTCGCGGTGGGTGACGCGCCCCTGTTCCTGGGCTCGGAGATCTACCGCGGCTCCGGCTATGGCCCCTGGCATCCGCTGCGGGTGCCGCGTGTCTCGACGGTAATGGACCTGGGCCGCGCGCTGGGCTGGCTTGCGCCGGGGCAATACCGCGCCAGCCCGCGGGCCAAGCCGAAGGCGCTGGCGCTGTTTCACGACCCCGGCTACATCGCCGCGCTGCAGGCGGCCGAGGCGGCGCAGGCGGTCAGCGACGGGACGCGCGCGCGCCACGGGCTGGGCACCGCGTCCAACCCGGTCTTTGCCGAGATGTTCCGCCGCCCGGCCACCGGCGCGGGCGGGTCGCTTCTGGCGGGCGAGCTTCTGGCCGGGGGCGGGGTGGTCTATCACCCCGCGGGCGGCACCCATCACGGGCTGCGCGACCGCGCCAGCGGCTTCTGCTATCTCAACGACCCGGTGCTGGCGATCCTGTCGCTGCGCCGGGCCGGCGCGCGCCGCGTCGCCTATGTGGATATCGACGCCCATCACGCCGACGGGGTGGAGCTGGCCTTCGCCGGCGACCGCGACACGCTGCTGATCTCGGTGCACGAGGAGCGGCGCTGGCCCTTCACCGGCGCGCTGGAAGAGGATGCCGGCGGCAATGCCTTCAACCTGCCGGTGCCGCGCGGGTTCAACGACAGCGAGATGGCGCTGGTTCTGGAGCGGCTGATCCTGCCGCGGGTGGCGGATTTCGCGCCCGAGGCCATCGTCCTGCAATGCGGCGCCGACGCGGTGGAGGAGGACCCTCTGTCGCGCCTGGCGCTGTCCAACAACGCCCATTGGGCGGTGGTCGCGGCGCTCCGCCCGCTCAGCCCGCGCTATCTGGTGCTGGGCGGAGGCGGCTACAATCCTTGGTCGGTGGGGCGGCTCTGGACCGGGGTCTGGGCCACGCTGAACGGGCTGGACATTCCGCCCCGCCTGCCCGAGCCTGCTATGGCCGTGCTGCGCGGCCTGCGCTGGGAAGGCCACAGCCGGGGCCGCACGCCGCCCGGGCACTGGTTCACCACCCTGCGCGACGCCCCGCGCGAGGGGCCGGTGCGGCCGGAGCTGCGCGCGCGGCTGGACGCGCTGGAAAGGAGGCCAACCCCATGATCCGCGCCTTCGTCGCCATCGACCTGCCCGATGAGGTGCTGCTGGAGCTGAGGCTGCTGCAGCAGGGCCTGCCGCTGAGCAAGCCGGTGGCGCCCCAGAACATGCACCTCACCCTTTCCTTCCTGGGCGATGTCGCGGAACCGGCGCTGGAAGAGGCGCATTACGCCTTTGCCGCGCTCAAGGCCGCGCGGTTCGAACTGGCCCTCTCGGGCGTGGCGATGTTCGGCGGCCACAGGCCGCGGGTCGTCTATGCCGGGGTGCGCGAGACCCCCGCGCTCATGCATCTGCAGGCCAAGGTCGAGCAGGCCGCGCGCCGCGCCGGGCTGCAGCCGGATTCGAAACGCTACATCCCCCATGTCACGCTGGGTCGCCTGATCCCCGGCCGGTTCGACCGCGCCCGGCTGGAACAGGCCGTGGCCGAGCGGGCGGATTTCGCCGCGCCGCCCTTCACGGTCGCGGATTTCCGCCTCTACCGCTCCGACCTGCGCCCCGGCGGCCCGATCCACGAGGAGCTGGCGCGCTATCCGCTGGGCTAGACCTGCGGCGTGCGGCCCTGCATCACGGTGACGAGCCAGCCGGCATCGATATTGCCGCCGCTAAGGATCACGCCCGCGCGCTTGCCGCGCATCCGGTCCTTTTCCTGCATCAACGCCGCCAGAGCCGCCGCGCCCGCGCCCTCGGCCAGGTTATGGGTGGCGGTGAAGTAGAGCCGGATCGCCTCGGCGACCTCCTCCTCGCTGACGGCCACGATCCGCTCGGCGCCCTTTGAGTAGATGTCGAAGGCCTCCTGCACCGGCACGCGCACGGCCATGCCGTCGGCGAAGGTGCGGGCGCTTTCGGTTTCCACCATCCGGCCCGCCTCGACCGACAGTTTCGCGGTCTGCGCGTGTTCCGAGACCACCCCGATCACCTGCGTCTTCAGCCCCAGCGCGTCGCGCGCCGCGATCGTCCCGCAGATGCCCGAGCCGCAGCCGATCGGGACGTAGACGGCATCGAGATCGGGCTGCGCGGAAAAGAACTCGAAGGCGTAGGTCGCCACGCCCCGCACCAGCTCGCGGTGGAAGGGGGGCACGGGGAACAGCCCCTCGGCCTTGGCCACGCGCATCGCCTCTTCGCGGGCGGTGTCGAAATCTTCGCCGAACTCGATCAGCTCGGCCCCGAAGGCGCGCATGGCGGCGTTCTTTTCCACCGAGTTGCCGCGGGGCACGTAGACCCTGGCCTTGAGCCCGGCGGCGCGGGCGGCGCGGGCCTGGCTCTGGCCGTGATTGCCGCGGGTGGCGGTGACGATGCCGGGCAGTTGCGGTTGGGTGCGTTTCAGCCAGTCGATCAGGGTGATGCCGCCGCGTATCTTGAAGGCGCCGGTGGGGGTGTGGTTCTCATGCTTGACCCAGACCTCGCAGCCCGCCGCCTCGGCCAGCAGGGGCCAGGCATATTGCGGTGTGGGCGGCATCTGGGTGTAGACCAGTCTTGCCGCTTCCTCCAGGTCGTCGCGGGTGAAATAGGCGGTGGTCATGGGGTCTCTCCTGTTGGGGCGGCGCGCAGGTTGGTGTTTCCGGTGAGGTCGGCCAGACGCTCGATCAGCGGGTCGAGCCCGGCGCTGTCATGCAGCCGTTCGGTCACGCGTGCGGCGGCCTCGGCCATGCGCGCGCGGGCGTCGTCGTCGAGGCCCAGCAGGGCCTTGGCCAGGTCATCGGCGCCGTGGATGCAGCGCGAGCCTCCCTCGGCCTGCAGGGCGGCATAGACCTCGGCGAAATTCTCCAGATGCGGCCCGTGCAGCAGGGCCGAGCCGTGGGCGGCGGGCTCGAACGGCGTGTGCCCGCCCCTGGCCACCAGCGAGCCGCCGACGAAGGTGACGCCCGCCAGCGCATACCACAGCCCCATCTCGCCCAGCGTGTCGGCAAGGTAGACCGGCGTTTCGGCGTCGGGGGTTTCGCCGGCCGAGCGCCGGGCGAAGCCCAGCCGGTGCCTGCGCAGCAGGGCCTGGATCTCGGGGCTGCGGCGCGGGTGGCGCGGGGCGAGGATCAGCCGCAGACCGGGGCGCTGGGCCAGCGCCCGGCGAAAGCCCATCAGGATCGGCCCTTCCTCGCCCTCGTGGGTGGAGGCGGCCAGCAAGGTGGCGTCACGCGGGAACAGCGGGCGCAGGCGGTCCAGCTCTTCGCTCTGCGGGGCGGCGGGGGCAGCGCCGGTTTTCAGGTTCAGGGGAGGGGCCAGCCGGTCGCGCGGCAGGCCCAGCGACAAGAACCGCGCCTCCGAGGCCGCGTCCTGCGCCGAGAGCAGGCTGATCCCGCCCATCACCGCGCGGGTCAGGCCCGGCAGCCGTGCCCAGATCCGGGCGCTGCGGGCCGACATGCGGGCCGACAGCACCGCGACCGGGCGGCGCAGCCGGGCCATCTCGGCGATGCGGTTGGGCCAGAGCTCGGATTCGATCAGGATCAGCGCGTCGGGCTGCCAGTCGCCCAGAAAGCGGCGCAGGCACAGGCGGTAGTCGAGCGGGGCCAGCCGCGCCTCGCTGCGCGGCAGGCCCCAGCCCTGTGCCAATGCCCGCCCGGTGGCGCTGTTGCAGGTGATCACCAGCCGCAGCTTCGGGTCGCGGGCCAGCAGGGCGTCGATCAGCGGGCGGGCCGCGGTCAGCTCGCCATTCGAGGCCGCGTGCAGCCAGATCACCGCGCCCCGCCGCGCCGCGCCATGCGCGCCGCCGCCCAGGCGTTCGGCCAGCGCGGCGCCGCGGCCGCGCCGGACAAGGGCCAGGGCGATGAAGGGGGCGGCGAGGGTCAGCAGGAGCCGGTAGAGAAACACGCGCGGTGGCCTATGGCTGGAAAAGTCGCCTCAGGGTTACGCGGCCCGGTGACGGGTGGCAAGCATCGCGGGCGGCTGCAGGTCCCCCAACGGCGCGTGTTGCACCCTTGGGTCTGCCGGGCCTCCGGGAACGCGCCTCGTTTTTTGGGATGTGGAGCGGCGGAGCTTCGGCTATCCTGAGAATTGCTCATGTTGGCCCGCTCTGCTGCGCGGGCTTGACCCGGATCAAGGCCGCGCCCCCGCGAAACCGCGTATCAGGGGGCGGCATGCTTTTCTGCCGGACAGACCCATGACCCAAGCCAAGACCGATATTGACGAGATCATCCGCACCGGCCGGCCCCGCAGGCCGGTCTGGCGGGTGCTGTGGGTCCTGCTGCTGCTGGCGCTGGGCGCGGGGGCCTGGCTGTGGTGGGCCGGCCGCTCGGGCGAGGGCGGGCGCCGCTATGAGACGGTCGAGGCCGCGCTGGCCCCGATCGTGGTCACCGTCACCGCCACCGGGACGGTGGAGCCCACCAACCTGGTGGAGGTCTCCTCGGAGCTCAGCGGCACGATCCGCGAGATGCTCGTGGATTTCAACAGCGAGGTTAAGGCAGGGCAGGAGCTGGCGCGCCTGGATACCGACAAGCTGGAGGCGGCGCTGGAACATGCCCGCGCGACACTGGCCGCGCGCGAGGCCCAGGTCGCCGTGGCCGAGGCCACGCTGAAGGAAGCCCAGGACAGCTATGAGCGGATGGTGGCGCTGGATCAGCGGGGGGTGGTGTCGCTGCAGGATTTCCGCGCCGCCGAGGCGGCCTATGCCCGCGCCCAGGCCGAGCTGAAAAGCGCCGAGGCCGCCCAGCGCGTCGCCGAGGCCGACCTGAAGGTCGAGGAGGCGAACCTCGCCAAGGCCTGCATCTGTTCGCCCATCGACGGGGTGGTGCTGGACCTCGACGCCGATCCCGGCCAGACCGTGGCCTCCTCGCTGCAGGCGCCGGTGCTGTTCACCATCGCCGAGGACCTGCGGCGGATGGAGCTGCGGGTGGATATCGACGAGGCCGATATCGGCAAGGTCGAACTGGGCGATCCGGCGGTCTTCGCCGTGGAGGCCTATCAGAACCGCAGTTTCCCGGCGGAGATCTCGGAGCTGCGCTATGCCTCGGAGACGGTGGAAGGGGTGGTGACCTACAAGGCCATCCTGACCATCGACAACAGCGCGCTCCTGCTGCGCCCCGGCATGACCGCGACGGCCGACATCACCGTGGCCCGCATCGACGAGGCGCTGACCGTGTCCAACGCCGCGCTCCGTTTCGCCCCGCCGGTAGAGACGGATGAGGACGAGGAGGGCGGGCGGGGGCTGCTGGGCCTGCTGTTCCAGCGCCGGCCGCGCCCGACATCCACGCGAAGTGCCGCCAGCGCCGATGGCTGGCGGACCCTTTGGGTGCTGCGCGAGGGCGAGATGCGGCCGGTCGAGGTGCGCAGCGGCGAAACCGACGGCATGGCCACCGAGATCGTCGAGGGCGATCTTGCCCCGGGGGACCGCGTCATCGTGGATATCGTGACCGAATGACCGATGCCGGCCCCCCCCTGATCGCCCTGGCGGGCATCACCAAGACCTACGGGTCGGGCGCGGCCCAGGTGCGGGCGCTTCAGGATGTGGACCTGACCATTGCCGCGGGCGAGTTCGTGGCCATCATGGGGCCCTCGGGCTCGGGCAAGTCGACGGCGATGAACATCCTGGGCTGTCTCGATACGCCGAGCTCGGGCAGCTACCGCTTTCTGGGCCACGAGGTGGGGGCGCTGGCGCGCGACCAGCGGGCGCTGTTGCGGCGCAACTACCTGGGCTTCGTGTTCCAGGGCTTCAACCTGCTGGCGCGCACCTCGGCGCTGGACAATGTGGAACTGCCGCTGATCTACAAGGGCGTGCCGCGGCGGGCGCGCAACCGGATGGCGCGCGAGGCGCTGGAAAAGGTCGGGCTGACCGGGCGCGAGCATCACCACCCCTCGCAGCTTTCGGGCGGGCAGCAGCAGCGCGTGGCCATCGCCCGCGCTGTCGTGACCAGGCCCGGCGTGGTGCTCGCCGACGAGCCCACCGGCAATCTCGACACCGCCCACGGCCACGAGATCATGAAGCTTCTGACCCAGCTCAACCGCGACGAAGGCATCACCATCGTCATGGTCACCCACGAGCGCGAAATGGCCCAATACGCCCGCCGGACGATCCAATTCCTCGACGGAAGGCTGGAAAGCGACAGCGTGGTGGAAACGGGGGCGGCAGATGTTCGTTGAAACCCTGCGCCTGGCGCTGCACGCCATCCTGCGCAACGCGCTGCGCTCGTTCCTGACGGTGCTGGGCATCGTGATCGGCGTGGCGGCGGTGATCGCCATGGTCACCATCGGGCAGGGCTCAACCGAGCAGGTCGAGCGTGACGTGGCCAAGCTGGGCACCAACCTGCTGATGATCCGCCCCGGCCAGGCGCGTGGCGGCCCAGGTGGCGTATCGGGCAGCGCGCCCAGCCTGACGCTGAGGGATGTCGAGGCGATCGAGGCGCAGCTGCCCGCCGTGCGGGTGGCCACGCCCTCCAATTCGCGCTCCATGGTTGCGATCGCGGGCAACCGGAACCACACGACCAGCGTGACCGGCACCGACAACCGCTATCTCATCGCCACCGACTGGGCCATCTCCGAAGGGCGCGAATTCTATGCAAGCGAGCTGCGCAGCGGGGCGGCGGCCTGCATCCTGGGCGAAACCGTGCGGCAGGAACTGTTCGGCCGCGCCAGCCCCCTGGGCGAGACGATCCGGCTGAGGCAGATTTCCTGCCGGGTGATCGGCGTGCTGGCGGAGAAGGGCGCCTCGGGCTTCGGCACCGACCAGGACGACGTGATCCTGATCCCCATCCGCGCCTTTCACCGCCGCATCGCGGGCAATCAGGACGTGGCCATGATCTATGCCGCGATCCGCGACGGTATCTCCACCGACAAGGGGCGCGCCGATATCGAGAGCCTGATGCGCGAGCGCCGCCGGATCTCGCCCGGCGAGGAGGATGACTTCAACGTCTTCGACATGAAGCAGATCACCTCGATGTTGACGGGGGTCACCAGCGTTCTGACGGGGCTGCTGTCGGCGGTGGCCGCGGTCAGCCTGCTGGTGGGCGGCATCGGGATCATGAACATCATGCTGGTCTCGGTGACCGAGCGCACGCGCGAGATCGGCATCCGCCTGGCGGTGGGCGCGACCGAGGGGCAGGTGCTGCTGCAATTCCTTGTCGAGGCCATCGTGCTGTCGCTGATCGGCGGGCTGATCGGCATCGCGATGGGGCTGGGCTTCGGCCTGGCCGGGGCGCGGATGCTGCAGATCCCCTTCACGCCCAACCCCGGGGTGATCCTGCTGGCCTTCGGCTTCTCGGCCGCGGTGGGCGTGCTGTTCGGCTTCTTCCCGGCCCGCCGCGCCGCGCGGATGGACCCGATCGAAGCGCTCCGCCACCAGTGAGGCTGGCGGGGCGCAGTCTGGGGCGTTCCGCCCGGGTCTATGGGGGGCTGTGGAGGCGAGTACCGGAATCGAACCGGTGTACACGGATTTGCAATCCCTCGTGTTCCACGGAAAACACATAGGCTTTCTGTAAACGGTCTCCATTTGTTCACCTCGAACAATCAAGACCTTATGGCTCAGGTGTAAACCATTGCCAAAACGATCTGACAGGTGACCGTAACCCAATCAACGGAAAAAGACGTGAACGAACTCATCAAGCCGCCGCTTGCTCGCGATCACCCGGCAGATGCATGGACCGAGGGCGTGAAGCCCGTCTTGAAAACGTCAACCACTGGGCGTGGGGTCAGCACCGTGACGTCCGGAGACAAATGGCCTGTTCGTTCGTGGTACCCCTCGAAGCTCCAGAGCAGATGCCGTCCCCGCCAGACCAGACCAATATCATCGCCATCCGAGAACATCGTGCCATCAGGCAGGCTGTGGACCGGCGCGGAAAAAGTGACCTTCCGCCTCTTCCTGTCGATGCGGGTGGCATGTATCGCCTTGTCGATGGTCTGTGGAAGAGAGCGGCCTGCTTCCGGTTCGCCATGCGTGCGGCGCCAGGCATCTGTGAATTCCCTGTACCGCTCCCGTCGGCATTCGGCACAAGGCCGGTGTCCAGCCGCGAAGGCTGTTGCTTCGTCGAGAAAGAAAAGCTCGGTGTATCTGCCCGGACTCATGATCTCTCTCTTTATCCCTTTGAAGCTAAGAGCGCATGTCACCCAGTTTTGATGAGCATGTGGGCGGAGGATCGTCTTGGTCTCGTCATGCAGGATCCCACGGTTCCCCATGAGGGTGCCCTTTGTGGGGGACGAATGAAGACGGCCGAGAGGATTTACGCGATTCTGGTATGTCATTTGACGAAGGTACCTGTGGTTTCTGTCTATTCGCTCATGACTTGGCTTATGACTACAACGATCACCGCCCCCACACGAGCCTCGATGGGCTCGCCCCTGATCAGCGCCACCTGAGTGGTCCGGTTTGAGTGTTAGCGTGTGATTGGCTGCGGTTCCATCGGCTACCCCTGAATGTCGGTTCGCCCGTCTCCCGAACGCCCACAGCGCCGGCAGCGGTCCTGTTACGCCACACTCGGCTTGCCAAATACGTGCCACTCTGGAATCCATGATGAGACCCAAGGATTTATGGGCTTATTGAATTGTTTTTTGAGCTGCCGAACCGAACATGAAATTTTCGAGAGTTTCTTTCTGTATCCTCTTTCTGGGCGCGGCTACGCATCCCGCTCTGGCTCAGAGCGTCGAGGACATCATGCGTATGGTCAAACGCGAGGCGGCTAGGCAGGGCGCACCTATCGTGATCCCCGACACCAACTCTCTTGCTCCGAAAACGGGGAACAAACCCTCCCCTCAGCGAGATGCTGAGGTCGTTCGCCTTCAACAATTGCTGAACCGTGCGGGGTTCCAGGCTGGTCGCCCTGACGGTGTCTACGGACCGGGCACGCGGCGTGCGGTTATGGCCTTTCAGCGCAGCCTGGGCCACACGCCGACTGGGATTTTGAGCGGTCCGGAGCGCCGTATTCTGCAAACCACGGGGGCCGGTTCCGTCCCGGTTGTCGACATATCGCAGGCGCAGACACTGCTGTTGCAGTTGGGCTATGACGTGGGTCAGGCGGACGGCATTTGGGGGGCGCGAAGTCAGAAGGCGCTGACGGCGTTCCGCAAAGGTAACGGTTCTGCACGCCAAGGTGGGCCGATCGGCGCGGACATCCAAGCGATGCAGGTCGCATTGGCTCAAGAAGAAAAGCCTTCTCGGGGTGGTGCGCTGAAAAATGATTTTGTCAGTCTCCGCAGCGGCGGGTACAGGCTCGCGGCTTTGCCCTTGGTGGATCGGGAGATGCGGTTCCATGTGCTTTGGGACGGGCCTGCGGGCCGGGAAGTCCGAATTGCCATTCTGCCGAAGGGCGCCGCCCCGACGCCTGATAGTCCCGTCTGGCCGATCCTTGCCCGGCAAGCCATCCCTCTGACCGCCCCCGCGACCCCCAATGAATACGATCTGGCGCTGATAGACGGTGCCACCGGCGAGGTGATGCTGCGCAAGACGCTGGAGGTCAGATAATGAAGCTACTACACCTGTTGAGCCGCCCCCTCATTATTTTTGCCCTTGCCATGACATGTGCCGCCGGGCCGATCCGGGCGCACGGTTGGCAGGAAGGTTCCAAGCCGGTTTCGGAGAAGACCGTCGAAGCGGTTCTTGCCGCCCTGTTCAGGTTGAAGGAAAGTGCCGCGGCCGCCGGGGGGACGCCCCGCGAAGGAACCGCGCCGAACCTGACCATGGCAGTGTTCGGTTTCGCCACGACGAACGATCTGCTTGCGCTGTTGCCCCCCGACACGCAGCGAATCCTGGTGACCTATGAGGCGATTCAGCAAGGTGTGATCGACGCCTCCGGCGGCTATGCGCCGGATGCCGACGTGATCTTTTGGTCGGATTTCCTGCATCCGATGGACGCCCCCGCCGTTGCTGCGCATCTCGATCAGTTTGACGCCATCAATGCTTTTTTCTTGGGAGAGAGCCGGTGACCCGCCGCTTCCTTGCTGTTCTGGCGTTTCTGTTGACGGTCACACCTGCCTTCGCCGATTGGCCGACCACCCATTTCATCCCCGTGCCCAACGTGAAGATTCCCGTGCCCAAAGGGGAGAAAGGGCAGGAAAAGATCATATCGGGCGGTTTCGAAGGATACGCGGAAGGGGCCGATACCCTTTTCAATTTCACCGGCAAAACGATGAGCGTGGAGACGCTGGATCACGGGGCCTTGCGAAGGGGGGCAGTGGGCGCTCTGACCGATCTGTTCAGGTTGATCACCTTCGATGCGCAGAAACTCGAGGCCGCAGATTTTCCCGTTCCGATGATCGAACCCCTTTTGACGGTTCGCTCAACGGGCGATGTCTATTATCCCCTGTTTTGGGTGAACGCTATCTCGGCGCCGATGGTGCGCGGCTGTTACGGGGTCGACCAGTTGCTGGGGCTTTTCCAGACGCCGCGTAATGCCATTCTCGTCAATAACAAATATTTTTCCTATCCCGTTCTTGACGCGGCGTGGAAGGCAGGCGGCCTGAGACGCAAAAAGATGCTCGGGATCATCAGCGCGACGGCCCTTCACGAACTGGTGCACGCGATCCAGGCGCGGGTGCTTCAGCGCGGCGATTGCGGCAACGACGCGCCCGATTGGCTGCTGGAAGGCATGGCGGATGGGATCGCCTATTACCTTCTCAGCAAGCGGGTTCCCGATGCGTTCGAATTGCTGGGCGTCGCCCGCGACGAACGGCGTTACGATGTCCGGCTCGATCCCCCCACCGCCCCAAGCATCGGTTCGGAGTATGCCTATGGTACCGGTTCGTTCTTCCGTTATCTCATGGAGGCGTCCGAAGGTGGGGTTGCGGACGGGCTGGCCATCGCCAAGGACATCGTGACGACGCCGTCCGCAGCCGTCACGACGCGGCAGGGCATCTACCGTGAAATCGACGCGGCGGTTAAGCGCCGTTCCGGCGGCCGCGGCCTCTACCGCGTCATGCCGGAATTCTTCACCGAATATGCGTCCTACGGCGAGGGCCGCTACAAGAGCGACCATATTTCCCCCACCGCGATCGGGGCGCTGACCCACGAGAAATGGATCGACCAGACCTTCGATCATTGCGTCGAAGTGCAACTGGCTCCCGGAACCTCGATCGCCGAGCGCGTGCCGGTGCACGTCGAACCTCTCGCGGCCGAATGCATCCACGTCACATGGAGCGGGTTCCAGGTTCCCGTCGGGCTGCAGTTCTTCGCTGAAGGGGCGGGCGAGCACTATGGCGATCTGCACCTTGGCGAGGCGGTGCGCGAAGACCAAAGCGGGACGCAGTATTGCTTTGACGTGACCAAGGGCCTGTCGCGGCGGATCGCGCGCAAGATGAGCGAAAAATGCATGTTGCGGCGCGGAACCGTAAAGATCGATGGCGGTCCCGCGGCGGGCGGGCCAGTGGCCGAATGGACCTCGGATTTCAACCTGTCGGGCGACGGCGAGGTCTACTTCATTCTCTCCAATGTCGCCAAGAAACCGACCGAAAGCGAGGAATTGAACATCGACTTCCTGATCGGGTCGGTGGACGTGCAGTCTGCGGGAACGCCGATCGCACCGGAAAAACCGGCGGGAACACCGCCGGTTCAGAAAGGCCGCACCGATATGAAAACCCGGGTCCATGCGATGAACGGGGCCAAGGACCGGATCCTGTTCGATGGCCGTTCGATCTTTGGCGGCGGCATGGGGCTTGGTTTCCTCAACGGCGTGCCGGGAACGCAGGAGATGGGGAACAGGGCGGTCACCTTCGTACGCGGAGGCAACTACTGGGTCTGGTTGATGCGGGACGGCAACGGTCAGCTTTCCGGCAAGGAAGGTGCCTTCATCATTAAGAACCCGCCCGGTTCGGGCGGGCTGAACGCGGGAGGCATGATGCCGGGTATGGGAACTGCTATGATGTCCGGCATGGCCATGTCCGGTGCCATGATCGGAATGCCACCCAAACAAAAATGCGGGGTCAACCTGAACGGGCGTGTTTCAATCATGGAGCACTCTCGCGAGCGCGTCAGGTTCCGCGTCGAGGCCGACCTGCTGGACATGTCCCGCCTGATGATGAATGCCGGCGCCTCTGCATGTCAAAGGATCCAAGCCGCGCTTGTCGAACACGCGGATTTTACGGTGACTTTGCCATACCGGCCACTTTATGCCTCCTTGTCCTCGGTCAAAAGGGAAAACCCGACGGTCAGGAAGTCTATGACGAAACGGACTTTCCCATCGGTCCCAGTTTCGGTGGCATCGAGACCAGCCGATCATTGGCGATGGCCGGTGCCGCAGTGGACGCGGCAGGCGGTTCCGGTAGCGGCAATCTGGGCGGTGGCGGGTACAGTTCT
>ENA-ORCT01000465-ORCT01000465.1-marine-metagenome-genome-assembly--contig:-NODE-465-length-19602-cov-3.091370_pt1 | contig 19602 bp, 16 predicted proteins | sample MGYA00248632_ERZ508511 | MGnify/ENA primary metagenome ERZ508511 (study PRJEB26182, sample SAMN06268839) | marine metagenome | isolation source: Tt an P1-techrep anaerobic enrichment on pine from sediment...
CCGGCGAAGAGGGTGTAGAAGGAATCGCTTCCCAGTTTATCACCTACCTGGAGGACATCACCGACTCTGTCGACGGCCTGCTTCCCAGCCGCAAGGAAAGCAGTGACCGGGAAATTCGCCGCCTCGACCGGAACATTGAAAACATGGAGGCAAGGCTGGATAAACGCGAAGATACCTTGCGGGCGCAGTTTGAAGCCCTGGAGACGCTGGTCAGCGCCATGAATCAGCAAAGCTCCTTCCTGACTCAGCAACTGAGCCAACTCAGCAATAATAATTAAGACCTGATTTTTTCGCAGTATATAAAGGATCGTCCTATGAATGCTTATCTCAATCAATACCAAAACACCCAGGTCGATACGGCATCCCGTGAGCAGATCCTGATCATGCTCTACGATGGAGCCATTCGCTTCACTCGTCAGGCCATCAACGCCATGGAAACGGGGGATCAGAACGTCAAAATCCAGGGCATTCAAAAAGCGATGGCTATCGTTGCCGAATTCCGCAACACCCTGGATCATAAAATTGGCGGAGAGATCGCAGCCAACCTTGATGCACTGTACGCCTACATGATCCAAAGCTTGACTCAAGCCAACCTAAAAAACGACCCGCAACCGCTGCACGTGGTGGACGGCTTGCTGAGCGATCTGCGTTCCACTTGGAAAGAAGCCATCGAAATCGCCAAGAAGGAATATCATTCCAAGGCATTAGCCGCCAACGGCGATTACACTCCCTTGAAAGCCAGCCTTTAAGATGAGATAGAGCGACATGCTTATCGAACAGCTTGTTGACAAATCCACCGCACAGTACCGGGCAATGCTCGATCACCTTGCGACAATAACCGAGATCTTGAAAACCGCCGATCCCCAAGCCATCACCCATGCGCTTGAGCAGTGGAACCGGCTGCAACAGGAGGCGCGTCAAGTTGACGCTCAGATCGAACTGGAACACAATCCCGTCGAGCAGAAGGCAATATTGCCAAAATTTGACCAACGTACCGATTTGATGTCCCAGGTTGCTCAGCAGTGCCAGCAAGTCTACTCCAGGGCCAACACGCTCAAGGCCTTGGCCAGCGATGAACTTCACCGTCTACATCAAGGGCGCAGGGCCCTGGGCGGGTATAAAGGTCCTGGAAGCAGCAAAGGCTCCCGCCTCATCGCCAGCTTTTGAAAGGGATTTTATGGAACAGGTTTGCAGGCCGGGGCTTGCTTTGTTTGCGGAATAATGGAATTCAGGCTATGATAGTTCGCTATCGGCTTGAACATCGATATTTCTGGCAGCGCAGACAAAGAACAACCCTCGCGGTTTAAAACGCTTTCCGAGATGATATCGATTAACTATTTTCCGATGACATCCGGCCTTATGGCCCAATGCCATCCCTGCAACTGAGCTTTACACTTTCATGCTAGCCCTTGACCATCTGAAAAAACACCGTAAGGCCATGGCCTCTATGCCAGTTACCGGCGAAGAGTCCGTGACATTGGAATGTGTAGCCCGCCGCAACTCCGTTGACATGGTCGATGTGACCTTCCTGCCGGGCCAACTGCCGATCAAACAGCTTGACCTGAATGGCACCTGCCGAATCTTTTTCGAGGATGATGGCCGGGCTTTTCGCCTGCGGGCCAAAATCGAAGAGATCATCGACAACGAAAAATTGCGCCTCAGGGCCATTGAAACGTCGTTGCAGTTCGGTGAGCGGGAGTATTTCCGGGTCAACGCCGATTTTACCGTCAAATACCGTCGTCTAACTGATGACGAAGATGTGAGAACCCGCCAGTACAGCGGCAAGATAAATATCAGCGGCGGCGGCATGCTGCTGCCAGTAACAGAACGCTTACGTAACGGTGACCGCATTGCCCTGACCCTGATTCTTTCCCAGGATCCTCTGAAGGTCGTTCGTTGCGTCGCCCAGGTAGTACGCACCTGCCCCTTTGCCGGAGGCCTTAAAGGGGCGGGACTGCATTTTGTGGAAATCGAAGCCCCTGATCGCGATGCCATCATCGGCTTTTGCATGTCTGCCCAACGTCTGGAATTGCGCAACAAGGTTCAGACCAAAGACCTGTCTATTTGACACTACGCCAACCAGGGAGTTTGCATCATGCCCTTCTCCCCCAAGCCACCCGCTTCCATACTTCAGGATTTTTCCGATTGCCAGATGGTCAAGGTGACCATTCCACTGGTCGGTGGAAAAACGCTTCACCTGGACGGTGTAATCAAGGAACTTTCCGACACCTTGCTGGACATCCGGTTTCCGGAACAGGCTCTGCCCGTTGAAAAGATAGCCCAGGAAGGTCGCTGGCGCATCACTTTTGACAAAGGGCTGTCGTTTTTGAACGTCTGGGCCCGACTGACCCAGCTGCTTTCCCCTCACCGGGTGCAACTTACCGTAACCGGTTCTGACTCCAGCCAATACGCCCGTCGTGACCATCGTGTAAATACCGAAATCTACTTGCGTTATTGGCAGGCCGGCGACGGCAGACAGGAACTGGCCCCCCAGCGCATCCAAGTGAATCTAAGCGGCTGCGGCATCAGCTTCATGACCGAAACGCCCCTGATGCCCAACAGCCTGGTCGAACTGGAGCTGTTTCTGCCCGGCGGCACCCTGGAAAGGGTGCGATGCGTCGGTCGAGTCATTCGCGGCAGCGGCCAGCAGGAACACCATTCCCTAACCGCCTTGGAGCTGATCAACCTGAGCCAGGCCGACGTCGAGAAAATCATCAACTTCTGCATGACGGAACAGTTTCGGGATATGCAACAGAAAGCCCGCATGCTGGCCGCCACCATAGGCCCTGACAATAACTGATCGCCAGAACCGGAAACGCCAGACCGAAAGAGATCCGGCCTGGCGTTGCATTATTCTGCAATTGATTGTTTGGCTCCCCCCTCGGAGGTGAAAGCCAGCAGCCGGCAATCGGCCTTCAGGCGCTGGCCGCAGCCTGCTTGAGAGGATAGATGAAGGACAGATCAGGGAAAGAGGCAACAGGTTTTCTAGCCAACTCGCAACGATTGCGGCCATTGCGCTTTGCTTCATAGAGCGCTTGATCGGCCCCGGCGATCAAGTTTTGCGGCACCAGGTTTTCAGGACGGTCGGCACAGTTGATGCCGATACTGGTAGTGACGGTAAAACCGAGATCGAGGGAACTGATTCTCTTGCGAATGCGCTCGGCAACCATGTGCGCATGGGAACGCGGGGTCTCGGGAAGGATGATGGCGAATTCTTCACCGCCGTACCGGCAAACGGTGTCGGAAGTACGACTCTGCTCCCTCAGCACCAGAGCCACCTGTTCCAGCACCTGATCGCCGGCCTGATGGCCATAGGTGTCGTTGATTTTCTTGAAATGATCCAGGTCGACGAGTAAAAGGGACAGAGGCTTCTTTGAACGCAGACTGCGAGCCGTTTCCTGCTCGATGGTGGCATCGAAGTAGGCCCGATTAAACAGCCCGGTCAACCCGTCGGAAAGAGCCATGCGTGCCAGGCGACTCTGAGCCCGGTGCAAAGCTTGAATACGCTCGCGATTTCGCAGGTGCCAGCGAATCTTGGCGGTGACTTCGGCGTCATCAGCGCTGATCAGCAGCCCTTCACTGGCGCCCGTTTCCAGACCTTCGATGAGCAGATCGCGATCTGCGTCCTGGGCGAAAAACACCACTGGAATATCGATCCAGTCTGCCTCACGACGCATTTCATCGATCAAACCGGTTAACGTATCGCAATTCTGTTCATGAAGATTACAGCACACCATGTCCACTGCATGATCACGCAGCCAGCGCAGTGCACGCTGGCCGTCGGCGCTATACAGTTTTTTCTGAAACAGGCCGGTCAGTTCGAGTTTAGCGGCAACAACCTTGCGGCTGTCTGCAGAGTCACCGATGATCAATACCGTATTCAACATAACGGACACTGAACCTCCTTTTTGGTAGTCATCGCGTTATGCCTTCTTATCGACCTGACCGCTCGATTGCTTTAGTCCTCCGGGTCGACTTTTTGGTTAAATTTGGATAACTTTCCGCAACAAAGTACCAACAAATAAAGGCTCTAAGGCCGGACACGGTCAGCAGGGTATTTTTATCCGCCAAAAGGTAAAGATCGGCGGATATAGGGTCGAAAAAGAATCATGAGTATCATTAATCCCATGTTGATCGTCCGGCCGGTAACTACCCAGGCCCAGGCCGCGGCACCGGCCGAGGGACGGCACTACGATCTGCGCGCAGGGCAACTGGTCAATGCTACTGTGGCCGAGGGGGGCCACAGTGAAGTATTGCTCGACCTGAACCAGCAACGGCTGCGGGCACAGACTCGAATTCCGTTACAAACGGGGCAGAAATTGCGATTGCAGGTAGTAAAAAACGGCCCGCAGTTACAATTGCGCGTCCTGCAAAACAACGTGCTGGAGCGCTTGAGCCATGCCATCCACCTCCTGGAAGGAAAAAGCGATCTCACTGGCGCATTGCAACAGCTGACCAGCAGCAAGTCGTCTGATACCCCCCGGCAAAAGGCAGCCCTGAACAAGCTGCTCGACTTTTTAACACCCTTGAAATCCGCGACTCCGGAAGCCTTGAGTGGCAAGAATCTGCAGCTTTTGGCCCGCCACCTCGGCTTGACCCTGGAAGCGGAACTGGCCCAAAGTCCCGAGTCGGTGGAGCCAGCCAATCTCAAGAGCCTGCTTCTGGCCCACTGTCGGAACAACGACAGCAGGGATCCCGATGCCGCTGATCCAGCTGAACAATTACTGCAAAAACTGGAGCTCTTCCAGCTCTGCAATCTGCGCCTGGCACGCCAGGCAGCCATGCTTCTGCCTTTGCCACTGCCTTTTTTGGACAACGGCTATCTGGTAGCGGAGCGGGATGGAAGCAGCGATGAGGAACAACAGCAGGCAAAAAAAATTTCCCTGTACCTTTCTTTGCAGGGCCTTGGCGAATTGCGTATCGATCTGTTGCAGGAAAAAGAAGGGTTGTTTGTAAGGTTTACTTGCGACAACAGCGACAAATCCAGCTTCCTTGCCAAGCAGGAACAAGAACTACGCGATCTGTTGACCGCCCTGCCCCTGTGCGGAGCGACTTACGGCAGTGAGCAGGGAACCCTGCGCGGCGATCTCATTCGCCGTATTTTACAAGAAGGGGATGAACTGCTGGATGCCAGGGTATAGATATGCCGGAAAAGAAACAGGATAAAGCTGTAGCGCTTTCTTACGAAAAGGAACGGGGTGCACCCGTGGTGGTTGCCACCGGCCAGGGCGCCATTGCGGAAAAAATCCTTCAGAAAGCCCGGGAGGCCGGCGTCGAGGTCGTTGCCGATCCCGATCTGGTTGAACTGCTGGCCGGCATCCCCCTGGGCACGGAAATCCCTCCGGAATTGTACCAGGCGGTGGCGGAAATCCTTGCTTTCGTCTATCGGGTCAACGGCCGTTACCGGGACAAGACCTGAACTCCGCCAACTGAGAGCGACATCATACCCATTCCGTCACCCGCCCAAAACAACCTTCCACGCCGTACATCGACCGATCCCGCACCTCCCTGCCACAGCGGTGCTCCAGCCCTGAAACAAGGGCTAGATCGACTCCTCGAGCGGCAGCATTTCGTTCTGGCCGGCGATGATTTTACGGGCATAACCAGGTCGGCTCTTTCGCTCCATCTTGACATCGAAAAAGCAATAACCGTTTCGGCCCATATCCTTGGCGACATACATGGCGATATCCGCCCTTTTCAGCAGAAGATCTTTATCCACGCCGTCACCGGGGTAGAGAGCGATGCCGACACTGGTCGAAACATCGAACCGGTGTTGATCGATACAGAAAGGCTCCTCCATGATCGCCAGAATCTTTTCGACTACCTTTCTTACATCGTCTGCGGCGTCCACTCCGGCAAGCATCATGACAAATTCATCCCCACCGAAGCGGGCAAGGGTATCGTTCTGACGAATGCAGGAATTCAGCCTCAGGCCGACGGCCTTGAGCAGTTTGTCGCCGATGGCATGGCCGAACTGGTCGTTCACTTCCTTGAATCGATCGAGATCGATAAACATAATCGCCGCCAGACGTTCATCGCGTTGGGCCTGCGCCAGAGCCTGACGCAACCGGTTCATGAAAAGCGTACGGTTGGGCAAACCGGTCAAGCTGTCGTAATAGGCGAGTCTCTGAATGCTCGCTTCGGCCTCTTTGCGGGCCGAGATATCGATCACTACCCCCTGGTAGTGGGTCACCTCGCCGGCATCGTTTCTGCGCAGCCAGAGCCGATTCTCGATCCAGAACGGCTTGCCCTGGCGATTAAGGATCCGATATTCCAGAGCCAGGCCGTCCTCTTGTGGAGAAGCTTTATGTCGGGCGACTTCGGCCTGCACTCGTTCGAAGTCCTCTTCATGAACAACCGATGAAAACAGCAAACGTCCCTTGAAAAAATCCTCGGCATCGAAACCGAACTGGGAAATATTGAGCGAAACGTATTCCACCGGCCAACCATCCTCGGCTTTCCACAAAAAGGCCACGGCCGGACTGTTGTTGACGATGCGTTCAAGGTCTTCCCGACGGGCCGAGGTTTCGCGCAATATTCTTTCGATCCGAATCCGTCCCATGATTTCGATATTGAGTTCATCACGGGATGCAGTAATTTCTTTGAGATTGACCACCATCCGGTTGAATGAACGGGAAAGCTGGCCGATTTCATCCTGAGCTGAGACGTCGAGCTGCAAGTCGAGCTGCCCCTGGCCGATCCGGTCGAACAGTTCCATCGCCTCTTCCAACGGACGTACGATACCCCGGGCAACAAAATATCCGATCAGCACCGACATCAGAATGATGACGATGGCCACACTGGCAACCCATACGATCATATGCGACAGAGCGCTGACCATACGCTGACGGGTGGGAAGGAAATCTTCTTCGTAAGCCGACGCCAAAATAATCCAATCCCACGGCTCAAAATAGGAGACGGCAGCTACTTTGGCGCGGCTATCTCTTTCTCCAGCATGTTTCCAATGATAACGATGGAGGGCGACGGGTATAGACTTGTTGCTTCCGTTTGTTTTCAGTGATGCGGACAACGCCAGGAATTTTTCGATGCTTTGTCTCTGTTCCGCATCGTCGGTGTCCAGCAGGCTTTCACCGTCCCGCAGGCCATCATCGGATATTATGTATTTCCCTCTTTGGTCGTCCTTGCCGCCGACAACAGCCACATAACCGCTTTTTCCGATAACGATATCCATAATGCCGCGCCGCAGGCTGGTGACATCATCTTGTTTCTGCCCTACGTAGAGAGCACCGACCACTTCTTTCCCGGAGGGATCCCAAATAGGCTGATAGCCGGTCAGATACCAGGCGTTCACCACGTAGGCCCGACCGGTGAACACTTCTCCTTTAATCAGAGTTTCGATGACCGGATTTCCGGCTCCGTCAGGATTGTAACGGGGGATAAAGGTACCCACGGCCCGCTCGCCATCCCTGGTCGGCACCGTGGTGGCGACCCGCAGCATATCGCCTGCTTCGTTCATGCGCTGAAATATGGTGCAGGTCATGCCGAGCAGGTCGGAAACCTCGTCAACGACGGCGCTGGCCTTTTGAAAATCGGTATTCTGTCCGAGCCAGTCTCCCTGGTAATTGACCTTGGGCAGTGACACTTCGATCTCTTCCCGAGTGTACTGGTTGATCGCCTTCCAAGTGACCGGAGCTCCCTGGAAATCGAGTTTTCCGTGCTCACTTCCGACATGCATCGCCACGTTCAGGCCGTGAGCCATGATTCGATCAAAGGATTCCTGCATCGACCGGCACATGAGATAGACATTCTGCGCAATCTTTTTAAGTTCGCTTTGGACCAGAAGGTCTACTTCGTGACCGACATCGCGTTTCAGAACATTTTTCTGGCAGACAACGATACCGACGATGGAGAGAGCGGTGAGAAGAACCAGCAGCAACCCCATGCCGGTTATTTTTGTTCTGATTTTCATTTTTCAACCTTGCAAGCATTGATCGACCTGGCTGTCAGGCGCTCCGAATCGATCAAAGTTTACCGAATCGCTCAAGTCCCAAGACAGAAAAGCAGCGACTCCATATCCTCCGAGACAACTTTAGTCCTTCCAGAAAAAGCAAAATACAAGCCAAGGAAAGCCCCTGCTATTATTAATCTTTTTCTATTGTCTCATTCCAAGATTTCCCACTGCGAATACTTTTGGACAATTTCCGTGCACAAACAGGCGCCCAGGTAATTCTGCTTGAAAGAAAAAATTCTTTTGTCTATAGTGAAGAAGAATTGAAAGCTCTCTACCCTGCAAGTGAGGTCAGTAAGCCCTTGCGGAATACATTTTATCTCGGGGTTTCTTCAGGAGCGTTGTGAGCCAGCCCAAGATGTCATTGGGACGCCTGATGCGTTTCACAAGGAATCCCACCTGTTTAGGACTCGCTTGGAGGCCTAAGGATCCACGGCAGGTGTGGAGAGCTGAGAGATATAAAGCGTCGCATGGTTCGACGCTTTTCTTTTTGTAGCCTGACCAGCTGACGCCGGCATAGAAACGATAGGCCAGCCATGGAAACAACAGCCAGTTCCGACATCCATCGCCTGAAAGTCGCCGATAAGGAAATCGTCCTGATCGGCACCGCCCATATTTCCAGCGATTCGGTAAACACCGTGCGTCAGGTCATTGCCGAGGAGGCACCCGACAGCGTCTGCGTCGAATTGGACCACCAACGCTACCGGTCCTTAACCGACTCCAAGGGCTGGCAATCCCTCGACCTGGTCAAGGCGATTCGACAGGGACAGGGCCCCTTCCTGCTGGCCAATCTAGCACTGGCTGCGTTTCAGAAAAGAATGGGATTGCAAACCGGGGTCAAGCCCGGCGCCGAGCTGGCCGCGGCAACTGAAGTGGCCAAGGAACAAGGCGCTGAAATCTGCCTTATCGATCGGGAAATCCGCACCACCCTGTTGCGTGCCTGGCGCAAAACGGGAATGTGGAAAAAGTTGCAGGTGTTTGCAGGGGTGCTGGGTGGTCTGTTCGAATCGCAGGAAGTCGATGAAGAGCAGCTGGCAAAGTTGCGGCAGGGCGATACCCTCAGCGCCATGCTCGACGAAATGGGCGACATGCTGCCGTCAATGAAAACCGTGCTGGTGGATGAGCGGGACCGTTTCATGGCCGAAAAATTGCGTCAGGCTCCGGGCCGGCGCCTGGTGGCCGTGGTCGGCGCTGCCCACGTCCCCGGTATGCGCCAACGGCTGAGCGAAAATAGCGATCCCGAGTGCCTTGCCGAGCTGTCGGAGATTCCGCCCAAACCCCTGTTTTCGAAAATTCTTCCATGGGTCATTCCGGCGGTAGTGGTCGGCCTGTTTGTGGTCGGCTTTTTGTTCGGCGACCGCAGCCGCCTGACCGAGGCGGCCCTTGCCTGGGTACTGGCCAATGGCCTGCTTTCAGCCGCCGGCACCGTACTGGCCCTGGGGCACCCCCTGACCATTGCCACCGCTTTCGTGGCCGCTCCCATTACCTCTCTCAACCCCACTATTGGTGCCGGGTTCGTCACCGGCCTGGTACAGGCGTTCATTGCCGGCCCGACAGTCAGAGATCTCGAAGAAACCGGCAACGACCTGGCAACGGTACGGGGCTGGTGGAGCAACCGCCTGACCAGGGTATTACTGGTCTTTTTCTTTTCTTCCCTCGGCTCCTCTATCGGTACCCTGGTGGCATTCTCCTGGCTGAAAAATCTGCTTTAAATCCATCAATATATAAAAAAACCATCTCTCGGCAATGAGAGATGGTCTATATATTATCGCTACAGGTGTGGCATGTCCCAATCTGGGGCGCCCCACTTATGTGGCAGGGTACACTTTCTCCAGCTACTGAATCTACCGCAAAACGACAGGATTGCAAGCCACCAAAGTGGCCGTTTTGCGATTGTGCCGTCGCAGGGCGGTGTAGAGAACGGCATCGCGCTGATAGATATCGTTACGAAACTGCAGTCGCCCGTCTGCGTCGACCCAGGCGGTTCGATAGAGAATATGCACCGGCAGGGATTCATCAAGCGGTACCCGCAACGGTTCTTTCCCGGCCATCGCCTCTTCAATCCGCTCGTCGTCCCAGCCGTCCTGCTCCTGCAGCAGATAGAGGGCCAACTCAAAAGGCTGCTTGACACGGATGCATCCGGAACTGAACGAGCGCCTCTTGTGTTCGAAAAGATATTTCTCCGGAGTATCGTGCATGTAAACGTGGAATCTGTTGGGGAACATGAATTTGACCCGCCCCAAGGGATTCCAGGGACCAGGCTTCTGCCGCAACATGCCAGGAAAGTTTTCGGCTTTCACCACTTCCCAATCGATAGTCTCGGGCCCGATCAGCTGGACCGGATTCCCTTGCCTGCCGATGATTTCATAATGATGTGCGGCCAGGTAATTGAGATCGGCTTTGATGAGAGGTAGTTTGTCTTCGCGCAGAATAGTAGGCGGCACGTTCCAATAGGGAGCAAAATCGAGATAGCGCATTCGGGCCGAAAAGACCGGTGTGCGTCGACGATCGGTTCCCACTATCACCGGCATGGCCAACACCGGCTGTCCTTCTTCTACCACCTCCAACTGGAAACCAGGGATGTTGACCACCAGATGACGCCGGCCCAGGTCACGCGGCAGCCAGCGCCAGCGCTCAAGATTGATTTCAATCTGACGAATCCGTTCTTCGACGGAGAGGTTGAGCGCCGCCAGGGTTTTCGGTCCCAGCACACCGTCGGTTTGCAAACCGTGGCGCTGCTGGAATCGCTTCAAGGCAGCGGCAGTAGCCTCGTCAAAAACCCGGTCTGCAGACCGGTCCTCAGCCGCCAGATCACCGCTCTTGATCAGATAATCCTGCAGCCAGGGCACCCGCCAGTCGCTCTGCCCGATGTCTAGCGAAGGCCCCTCGGGAAGCTGCGGCCAGCCGCCGGCAGCGGCCAGCTGTCGATAGTACGCCAGATAATCGCGCAGACGCCGGTACCCTGGATCGACCGGTACCATATCCCGCAAGACTTTTACCACCCGGCCATATTCCAGACTAAGTTGAAGGGTCTGAACCAGATCGGCACGGCGGGGTGCCGTCCGCCAACCCTGAGGATAGACTTCCGCCGCTTCCACTCGGCCGCCGTTCAAATCAGCGGCATAGCGCAAAAAAGCGTCGCTGAGCAGGATATCGAGTCGACTCAGCAATAGCGGGTCGGCCAATTGATCCCGGGCCTTAAAGATTGCAAGCTGTTCGACAAAAACCTCAAGGCTGTCGACATGATACTCTTCCGGCCGCAGGCCTTCCTCCGCCGCAGACCGCAATACTGCCAACAGGCGACGTCCCTGCTCGGAGAGCTCTTGCGATGTCAGCCACGCGGCGGTGAAGCGGCGTTGACGATAAAACCGCAGTGTATCGTCGGTGAGGAACAAACCGTAGCCGCCGATGTTGAGAACTGCCGGATGCCCGACAGTTCCCAATAGTTGCCTGAGCTGACCGGTCAGGACTTCGAGTTTATTCTCTTCCTGCGCTATTGAAACAGTTGCCGGCAGCACCGACAACAGCACCGTCAACGAGAACAAGAGGTATCTGCCCAGCATCTTGGCCATGTGAATTAAACTATCCTTTCCAGCATTTGATATCAATTATAACCAAAATGGCCGAGCTAACACCAATCCTGACAAGGCAATCAAAACATCTCCTTCCACGGCACCTCTACCTTAAAACCGGCGGGCTGTGAAAAACAGGCTACAGAGCCCAGGAACGGACTGCAAAAATCATGGACTGCCTATATGTCGTTGATTTTTTTTGGAGCAATACGGAAATTGCTTTCGGTTGGCGAACTGAAAAAAGCCATGGGTCGGCTAACGTACCCACACCGTCTGAATGTTGACAAATTCGCGGATACCATAATCGGCCAGCTCGCGTCCGTAGCCCGATTCCTTGATGCCACCGAAGGGCAGTCGCGGGTCGCTTTTGACCATACCGTTGACAAACACCGCGCCGGCTTCAATCTCCGCCGCCAGCGCTTCGGCCCCGGCATTGTCGCCACTCCAGATGGAAGCGCCGAGACCGAAGACGGTATCGTTGGCCACAGCAACCGCCTCCGCCACGTCTCTGACCCGGATGATTGCGGCGACCGGCCCGAACAGCTCCTGATCATAGGCCGGCATGCCTGGCCGAACCTCCGAAAGAATGGTCGGCGGGTAGTAGTAGCCCGCCTGCGGCAAAGGCTGGCCTCCGAGCACCAGTTCGGCGCCCGCGGCCACGGATGCCTGAACCTGCGCATGCAGTTCATCGCGCAAATCACCGCGAGCCATCGGTCCGAGCCGGGTATCTTCCCTCATTGGGTCGCCCACCGTCAGCTCAGCCATGGCCTGCCGCAGCAAAGCGACAAATTTGTGGCAAACCTCCTCAAAAACAATAAAACGCTTCGCCGCGATACAGCTCTGACCTGAATTGAGACAGCGGGAACGGGCCCCTTGAATCGCCGCTTCGGCCAAATCGGCATCGGGCATTACGATAAAGGGATCGCTGCCGCCCAGCTCAAGAACGCTCTTTTTCAGCATTTCGCCGGCCTTGGCCGCGACCCGGCGGCCGGCCAGATCGCTGCCGGTCAGGGTGACGGCCCGCACCGTCTTATGGGCGATAACGGCATCGACCTGCCGCGAGCCGATCAACAAAGTGCGAAACACATCGGCCGGGAAACCAGCGCGAACAAAGAGTTGTTCAATAGCAAGAGCACAGCGAGGGACGTTGGAGGAGTGCTTCAACAAACCGACGTTGCCGGCCATAAGTGCGGGTGCGGCAAAACGAAACACCTGCCATAAAGGAAAATTCCAGGGCATCACCGCTAAAACCACCCCCAGAGGCCGGAAGGCAACCTGCGAGTGTCCGGCATCGCTGGCAACCGTCTCAGGGGCCAGATAGGAGGCGGCATGCTCAGCATAATGGTCACATACCCACGCACATTTGTCTATTTCGCCTCGGCTTTCCCCCAGCGGCTTTCCCATCTCTTCGGTTATCAGGCAGGCGAGCCGCTCCTGGTCACGGCGCAATTCGGTGGCCAGGGCACGCATGAGCTTGCTACGCCGCCCCGCGGGCGTTTGCCGCCAGTCTGCCCAGGCACCGTGCACCTGCTCGATTATCCCGGCAACTTCGGCGGGAGAATATTCGGTAAAGGTTTCAAGCAATTGTCCGGTAGCCGGGTTGATCGATTCAATGGCCATGTTTTCAATCCATTTCAGTGGTTAGATGCTATCGCACTACCTGCCAGACGAGGAGCCCGGCAGACTCACCTTCATCCCAAAGGGCTCATTCTCCTGATAAACGATCGTCCAGTCAACCGCTACACCCGATTTTACCGAACAAACGCGGCAAGCTGGAGAGCAAGGCCGATTCTGCGGTTGAACTGGCGACTGTTTTTTGTAATAGTTGTCGGGATTTTCTACGGACAACCGACGGCGGGAACCGGCTCGCCCTATGGCAGAGCGTTGAAAAATCTCTCCGCTGCACAGGCTGTTATTTAAATAGTCTGTTGAATTCCGTTTCTGAACAACCTTCAAAAAGGGTCTTGGAGTGAACTGGAAACCATTTTTTGACAAACTGGGTCTTAACGGCACCCGCTGGCAATGGCGAATGATGCGCTGGGAAAGAAAGCTCTCAGCTTTGCGCCGTGGCGAACGGCTGCCCGGCGGGGGCCCTTCACCGGTTCGTCTGATCATTGCCGTCAACCTGATCTGGTTTTCGCTGATGATCCTAAAAGGTGTCACCGCCGGCCTCGGTTTGCAACCGCTGCTGGCGCCGCCTTTGGGACTTCTGCACTATTTCGGCGCTCAACGCTGGATTCCGGAGGTGCTTAACTACGGTCAGTGGTGGCGTTGCCTGACCTATGCCTACACTCATGGCGGCCTGATCCATCTCGGCTTCAACATGCTTGTGCTCTACCAGGTCGGGCCCCTGATCGAATCAGAAATCGGCGCCCGACGCTTCATCGTTCTGTACACTTTCACCGCCCTGACCGCCACCCTTCTCGGCCTGGTCTGGCATCCCTACACCCCGGTGGTAGGCGCCTCCGGATCGATTTTCGGCCTAATCGGTTTTGCCGTGGCCTATTTTCACCGCATGGGTCCAGCCGGGGTAGCACTGCGTAACTTCATGTTCCGCTGGGCCTTGTTCGCTTTCATCTTCGGTCTGCTGGTGGGCGCGGACAATGCCGGACACCTCGGCGGGGCCCTGGGCGGTGCCGCCTTCGGCCTGCTGCTACCCATCGGCATTCGTGGCCGTAAGGCATCCTCCGGCTTCTTTACCATCGCCGCCCTGCTGTGCATCGTCGCCACCGTCGGCAGCCTGGCCCTGCAGGCGCTGACCTGGTTTCTAGCTTAAGCATTCATTACATAACGCTATCATGGCAAAACCAAAAATACCCGTCACCCCCGCCATTCGCCTGTTGCGCCAGCACAAGGTTCCTTTTGTCGGTCATTGCTATGCCTATGAGGACCACGGTGGAACCGCGGTCTGTGCAAGGGAACTGCAGGTGGATGAACACGCCGTGATCAAAACCCTGGTCATGGAAGACGAACAGCAGCGCCCGCTGGTTGTTCTGATGCACGGCGACCGTCAGGTTTCGACCAAAAAACTGGCCCGCGTCCTGGGCGTCAAACAGGTCACTCCCTGCGCCCCGGAAACCGCCCGTAAGCATACCGGCTACCTGGTCGGCGGCCCCTCCCCCCTCGGCACCCGCAAGGCGCTGCCGGTCTACATGGAACGTTCGATTACGAAACTGCCGGTCATCTACCTCAACGGCGGCAAACGGGGGTTCCTGGTCGAAGTTTCCCCCGGGGATGTTGCCCAACTGCTCTGCGCCGAACTGGTCGACAGTGCCACCGATCATACCGCCTGACACCCTTCTGCCCTCCGATATCGGTCTGACTTGGTATAATTCAACCAAGTTCCGTAAGTAAATGACGGAAAATACCGCAAGTCATTGACCTGCCTAAGAGTTCAAAAAATCACCGACGAACCTGTGGGTGCGCCTCAGATTTTTTGAAACCCTTATCCAGGCTAAGCACTTACACTCTTTTCGCGCCCCTTACCTACGGAACCAGGTTTGAAAAACCCGTCATTTCCGACCGCAACCAGGAGGAATTCATGTTCGACACGCGCTATTCGCCGCTGCTGACCGATCTTTACGAACTGACCATGCTGGCCGGTTATTTCGAAAAGGACATGCACCTCAAGCCGGCCGTGTTCGATCTTTTTTTCCGCAAAAACCCTTTTCACGGCGGTTATGCGATCTTTGCCGGCCTCCAGACGGCCCTCGATTACCTTGTCGGGCTGCGTTTCAGCGATGCCGACCTGGACTATCTTGACAGCCTGAAGATTTTCGAGCGGCCCTTTCTCGACTACCTGCGGGGTTTTTCCTTTCAGGGCAAGGTCATCGCGCCGCCGGAAGGTACAGTGGTGTTCGGTGGCGAACCACTGGTCACCCTGGAGGGGAGAATGGCGGAAGTCCAGCTGGTGGAAACAGCGCTGCTCAATATCATCAACTACCAGACCCTGATCGCCACCAAAGCCGCCCGCATTCGGCTGGCAGCCCATCCCGGCAAAGTGATCGAATTCGGCCTGCGCCGTGCCCACGGCCCCGACGGCGGCCTGCACGGAGCCCGCGCCGCCTTTATCGGAGGTGCCCGCAGCACCAGCAACACCTGGGCAGGCCAGATGTTCGATATTCCGGTCAAGGGCACCCACGCCCACAGCTGGGTGATGGCCTTCCCCGACGAGCTGAGCTCCTTTCGTGCTTATGCCGACTGTTTTCCCGATCAATGTATTCTGCTGATCGACACCTACGACACCCTAAAGACCGGCATTCACAACGCCATTACCGTAGCCCGGGAAATGCGCGCCAAGGGACACGAACTGCTCGGTGTACGCCTCGACTCCGGTGACCTGGCCTACTTGAGCAAGGCCTGCCGACAGATGCTCGACGAAGCGGGATTTCCCCAAGTCAAAATCGTCGCCTCCAGCGAACTCGACGAAACCCTCATCGAATCGATCAACAACGAAGGCGGCTGCATCGACATCTACGGCGTCGGTACCAAGCTGGCCACCGGGGGCGGCCCCGGTGGCGGGGCGCTGGGAGGAGTCTATAAACTGGTCCGCTACGCAGGCGAGCCCCGACTGAAGGTTACCAGCGACCTGGCTAAGGCGACCCTGCCCGATCGCAAGCGGCTTTTGCGAGCTGTCGATTCCGACGGCCAGTTCCACATGGATATCATCTGCCGACAGAAGGACGAGATCGCCCCCGGAGACCGGGTCTACGACCCGGCCAACCCAAGCCAATCGAAAAATATTCCACAAGAGATTACTTTGGAGGAAATTCGTCAGCCGGTGATGGATAATGGACGTCTGCTGCTGGAGGAGGAAACCCTCGACTGCATGGCCGACCGCTGCGCCGACCAGTTACAGCGCCTGCCGAATGGCACCTTGCGGTTGACCAACCCCCATATCTACAAAGTGGCAATAAGCGCCAACCTGCTGAAGCTTCGGGATCGCCTGACCCGGAAACACCTTGGCCAGATTGGCTGAAAGGGAAAGCCGGAACCGCGGCAAAAAAGCTACGCCCGGCCGCTAGCCGTTTCGGTTGAAATAGCACCGGGAACGTGCTATACAGCGGCAAATTACAAAACCGGCTTGAATGCGAGACCGGTTCACAGCCATCTGATACGACTGACCCAGGAGGTTCGGCCATGACCACCCCTCAACCGATATGCACGGGAAGCTTCACGCTGCTCTGCAACGGCCTGCTGGCAGCGTTGCTGCTGTTCTGCTCCGCGCCCTCGCCAGCACATGGAGCATCCTCCGAAGGCACCCTTTCCACCCCCAAGACAGGACACACCATGAAACAGGTACAGCTCAAAACCAGCCACGGCATTATCGTCATCGCGCTCGACGAAGAAAAAGCTCCCCTGACGGTGGCGAACTTTCTCGCCTACGTCAACGACGGCTTTTACGACGGCACCATCTTCCACCGGGTCATTCCCAACTTCATGATCCAGGGCGGCGGCATGACCGCCGATATGGAACAGAAGAGAAATCAGGCGCCGATCAAGAACGAAGCCGACAACGGCCTGAAAAACAAGCGCGGCACCATCGCCATGGCCCGCACCCAGGTGGTCGACAGCGCCACCAGCCAGTTCTTCATCAACCTGGTCGACAACCCCTATCTCGACCACCAGGACCCTTCACCCCAGGGCTACGGTTACGCCGTATTCGGTACGGTAACCGAGGGCATGGAAACGGTTGATGCAATCGCCGACGTGGCCACCGGCAACATCGGCATGCATCAGAACGTGCCCGTCGAGCCGGTAGTCATCGAGAAAGCTTCGGTACTGCCGTAACGCAAAGCACAGTCGCCGCTACAAACAAAGGGCCGGAGTCTGTGGACTCCGGCCCTTTGTGATAGATCAGAAAACCATAAAATGGCTAAGCAAAAATTGTGTCATGCAAGGCGCAGTGGTTTTTCAGGGGTGAAGGCATACACTCAGTATGTCGAAGTCCTGAAAAAACACTGCAACGCAGCAGGGCGGACTTTTGCGACGCCTCATCAGCCTTTGACGGACATGACATATTTGAGATAACGCCCCTCGGGAAACGTCACCGGATAGGGAAAGTCCACGCCCTGCCCGGCCACTCGAATCACCCGCAACTGACAGCCGCCACGCAACGCGCCTCGCCGCAGTTCTTTGAGATAATCGGCCAGATCGACCTTCTGGTGATTGGAGGAGGTGATCAGCAGCCCCCCTCTGGGCAGCAGCTTCAATGCCGCCGCGACCAGTTCGGCGGTACCGCCGCTAGTGGTGAAACGGCTTTTGCCGACAGTGGAAAAGGAGGGCGGGTCCATGATCACCGTATCGAACTGACGTTCGCTGCGTGCCAGTTCGGCGAGCACTTCGAAACAGTCTCCCAGTAGAAAGTCGTGACGCTTGGGATTGAGTCTGTTGGCGGCGAAATTGTCCTTCGCCCAATCGAGATAAGTGGCAGAAGCGTCGACGCTGGTGACCCGTTTCGCGCCCGCTGCAGCGGCGGCCACGGAAAAGGCCCCGGTGTAGGCGAACAGATTGAGCACCCGTTGCCCCTGCACCCGCGTCATCAGATCGGCCCGATTGTCACGCTGGTCGCAGAAGAGTCCGGCATTGAGTCCTTTCTCCAATTCGACCAGAAAGTTGAGGCCGTTTTCGCTAACCGTCAACCGTTGCGGGGCGGCTTGACCAACCAGCAGTTTGCTGTAGCGCTTGGAGGGTTCGGATGCCAACTGGCGGGTCTGCTGGGGGCGGAATTTGACGTAGATGCCAGCGGGCTGCAACAGCTGCTGCAGCACATCGGCCAGCAGGGCCAGATGAGGTTTCCAGGCGCGGGTGAAATACTGCACCATCAGATAGTCGCCATAACGGTCGATGGTCAACCCGGGCAGACCGTCCCCTTCGCTGTTGAGCAGCCGGTAGGCAGTGGTATCGACCAGGCCGCCATGGCGGCTGCGCAGTGCGACGGCCTGCTCGATTCGGCCCTTCATCCAGGGCCGGTCAAGGCGCATCGGACCCCTTTCGAGAACTCTGGCGACAATGCGTTCTTTCGGGTCGAGCAGGGCGGTAGCCAGAAAACGCCCCTTCTCGTCGCAGAGGCGCACCAGGTCACCGGCCTGACCGGCCGGCCAGCTTTTAGTATAGCGATCGGCCAGCACCCAGGGATGGCCCAGTTCGAGCATGGTCACCGTCTGGGGACCGACATGGCAAGTATTCAATTTCATCGACCAACCTTATTATTTTGGAACTGAACAGTAACGACCGGGCCATTCTACCCACAAAAGCGCTGTGCACCAAGTGCAATAACGTGATAGTGGTTTCCGGGCAGCTTCTTTGCCTGTGCCTAACCGAAAAATAATCATGCCTGTCAATAAAGCGGAAAGATTTGGCATAATACCTATAAAACCAACGGAGCCGTAACGTGACGGAACAACCGCCAAAAACCAAAGCCGAACTCCATATCGAAGAGATCATGCAGCAACTCGACCCATCATCGGAGCGCTACCGGGTACTCAACAGTGCGCGCCGTTTCAAATCGTCCTGGGTTGAACTGGGCGAGGAACTGCTCAAGGTCAACCGCGAACATCTCTATCGGGACTGGGGTTACGAGTCCTTCGAGGACTACTGCAGCCGCGAGGTCCGCATAAAAAAACCGACCGCGCTCAAACTGACCCGAGCCTACAATTATCTGACCCAGGAAGAACCGCAACTGCTGACCCGCCAGGCGGAAATCAATCCCCTGCCCGATTACCGGACAATCGACCTGCTGCGGCAGGCGCGGGAAGATGACCAGTTGACCGGCGACCAGTATGCCGAACTGCGCAGAACAGCCCTCGAGCAACAGCGCAGCCACCCGACGGTACTGAAGCAGTTCAAGGAAATGACGGCCTCCGACAACGACCCGCAGGCCGAACGGCAACGCCACTGCAAGACCGCCCTGAGCGCGGCCAAACGCCTGCTTGGCAGCCTGGATGAACTGGAGGACCTGGCCGCCGCCTATCGGCCGCCGCTGGTCGAATTGCTTGACCTGCTGGAACAGGCTGCCGCCGAGCAGAATTTGCCGGAAGACGCCGCCGACAACGACAATGC
>ENA-ORCT01000466-ORCT01000466.1-marine-metagenome-genome-assembly--contig:-NODE-466-length-19600-cov-3.462429_pt1 | contig 19600 bp, 16 predicted proteins | sample MGYA00248632_ERZ508511 | MGnify/ENA primary metagenome ERZ508511 (study PRJEB26182, sample SAMN06268839) | marine metagenome | isolation source: Tt an P1-techrep anaerobic enrichment on pine from sediment...
AAGGGCGTTCTCGACAAAATGAAAAAGAGCGCTGAACGCATCGAGAAAATGCCCCTGGAAAACGCCCTGGTCGAATCCTTTGTCATCGGCAGTGAGGCGATTCGCCTGTTGGTGATGGATCCCCTGCTGCCGGAAGAGATTATGACGGGAGCCTACCGGGCCGCCCTCACCGAGGCGATGATCGCCTATGATGACATGGGAAAAAGGATCTGGTCCCGGCGATTTGAAGAGATCCGGATCCACAGGTCTCCCACCCATCTGCAGTTGGTTGCCGGTGCGCCCTGATCGGGCCCTCGACCGGTTCGAATATCACTGAGAGCCTGTTTGAAAAGGAGAGGAGTATGAGACCCGCAACACGTGTCTCCGCGTTATTGAAACGGAAGCAACCGAAAGAACAGGTGATCGGCTGTTTCCCGCCGTACCCGCCCGTGGAACTCTTTGCCGCCATGGGGGCTCTCCCCTCCGTATTGTGGAATCTGAGGGGCTCCCTGGATGACTTTACGAAGGCTGACGAACATGTCCAGAATTATGCCTGCGGCATCGCCCGTGAACTGGTGCAGTTTCACCTCTCGGAAGCCGGCTCACTGGTCGACGGCATTTTTTCCTACAACGCCTGCGACACTCTGCGCAATACGCCGGAGATTATCGCCGCAGCCAATATTGAGGCGGGTCGTGCCATCCACATGCTGCGCATGCACGTTCCCCAGGTGGACCGCTCGCAAAGCAATCCGGATCGCTATCTGAGAAAGGAGATCGCCCGACTGATCGAAGCGGTTGAAATCGCCTTTGACACCCGTTTTTCCCCCGAGCGATTTTTTCAAACGACGAAGCGATATGGGCAAATGCGCGCTTTGTGCCGGGAGGCGGAAAGCCTTGTGGCCCAGGGCCGACTCTCTTTCGGCGCCTTCTGCGGCGTGGTGCTTCAGGGCCACCTTCTGCCGGTAAAGGAGCAGATCGAAAACCTCACCGGGCTCATCGCAACCGGCAACGGCCGGAAATCCGGAGCGGGGAAACGGGTGCTCGTTTCGGGGATCATGCCCCCACCGGCGCCGGTGGTCCGGGCCATGGAGGCATCGGGACTCTGCGTGGCCGCCAACGACATCGCAAGCCTGGCACGTTCCTATGCCTACTCTCCCGCCGCAACGGAGGATCCGGGGGATTACTATCTGGATTTTTTTGCCAATCGATTTCCCTGTACCACGCTTCTCTACCGGGCCGACGACCGGGTGGAGGCGTTTCTGCGCCTGGTGACCGATGCTCGGGCCCGGGGCGTTATCTTTTCCGGCGAGAAGTTCTGTGAGCACGAATACTTCGAATTCCCCTACCTGGAAAAACGCCTCAGGGCGCTCTCTATTCCCACACTTTTCCTGGAATTCAGCGTGGACGATGCGGAAAACATCGGCGCCTATGCCACCCGGCTGGAGGCATTCGCGGAAATGATCGAGCCGTAAAGAAAAGGAGAAAGAACATGGCCGCCATGGTAAAAAGCACATCGGGAAAGCATCTTACCGAGATCATGACCAGGGGATATATGGATCTTCACGGGAAGGCCGCCGACGGCGCCTTTTGCGTGTGGATCGCCATCAATGTGCCGGCGGAAATTTTTGCGGGATTCGACGACATGGTCTATGCCGTTCCGGAAAGCCATGCGGCCATGTGCGCCGGAAAGGGGATCGGCGCGAAAATGTGCGAAAAGGCCGAAGGGATCGGTTACTCCATGGATCTTTGCAGCTATGCGCGCATTGACATCGGCAATGCCGTGGACGGCGGCAAGGATTCCCCCACTTTCGGTTTGCCGCGGCCGGATCTTCTGGTTTCCAACAATAACAACTGCTCCCTGCTCACCAAATGGTTCGATGTGCATCACCGGGAATGGGACGTTCCTCACTTTATCATGGACATCCCCTTTTGCTACGAGCCGCAGAAATCCAAGGACCATGAGTACATCGTCGGGCAGATCCACGATCTGATCCGGTTCATTGAAAAGCTCAGCGGCCGGAAATTCCACGCGGACCGCTTCGCTGAAGCCGTTCACAACACCTGGGAGGGGATCCGCCAGTGGAAACGGTTTCTGGCCTGCGCCCGCCACCGGCCCTCTCCCATCACGGCCTTTGACAGCTTTGTTCATATGGCACCTTTTCTCACCCAGCGGGGCACCACCGAGCTGAAAATACACTACACCCTTCTGGCCGATGAGGCCGAGGAGAAAATTGCCGCAAACCGTTATCCGGTGCCCGGCGAGAGGTATCGCTTGTTCTGGGACAACATCGCCCCCTGGCACCAGCTCCGCAACATGTCCCAACGCCTGGCCAGACTCGATGCCAACATCGTGGGAGCCTCCTACACCTCCTGCATGGGCACGGTGGAAGGCTCCTTTGACTTGCACCCCTGGGATGAAAAGGATCCCTTCGACTACATCGGCCGGACCATGAACGCCTATATGTGTCCCCACGGCATGGAACTCAGGTACAGCGCCATGAAAAGCGTCGTCTCCGATCTTGCCGTCGACGGGGTAATCTTCGCCTCCAATCGCTCATGCAAACCCTACTCCATCACCCAGCAGGACCAGCTGAAGCGCATCCGCGATGAGCTCGGCGTCCCTGCCGTGATGATCGCCGTGGATCACGCGGATGTGCGCAAATACAACGAGGAGAACGCCTTTCTGCAGATCGAGGCCCTCCTGGAAACCATAGCGGACAAGAAGAGCTGAAGGAACTTTCCAAATGATTAAAGCAGGACGTTGGTAAGGCCATCACAACAGGCTCCGGGTCAGTTTGGATACGTTGAAATACGCTCGAGTGATAATTCATGATGAATCCAGCGATTTTTATTGGGTTGTGACCACGGAACCCACCCCTTAACCAACCACGGCGCCGGATTGAACTTGGCTGCTCGGGGTGGTATGAACGTGCGGCGGGGATTAGCCGTCTGGTGTGGCCGCTTAAATCCCCTGATTTTCAAACAGGTTCTCAAATTGATCGGGGAATCGTCTTATGCTGGAGCCGTATCAGAAAAAGATCATTGAGTTGATGGTGAAACAGGAATTGCTGCTGGGCCGGCTGTATACGATTTTTGCCGACCGGTTTCCCGCGCTGGAGAAAACCTGGCTGGAGATGGCCAGAGAGGAGCTGAAGCACGCGGAGTGGGTTAAAAAGCTGTATCTGGCCGAAAAAAAAGAACTGGTGGCGTTTGATGAGGGTAAAACCAGAACCTACACCCTGAAAATATTCATTGAAAACCTCGAAAAAGTGATCCGGCAGGCTCAAGACGGCGAAATGACCATTCAAAAAGCCGTTGCCTATACCCGTGATTTTGAAATGTCTCTGATCGAGAAGAACGCGTTTGCCCGGTTTGAAGTCGTGGATGAACGTGTACAAGGGGTTTTGACCCGGCTGCAGAGCGATACTCGGCGACATGCCCGCAAGGCACAGGAAATGATGGCCGCTATTACGTAAGCCAGGATTAATAGCGGCTAACGGTCGATAGAATTCTTTATTTTATCATGGTTTACATCTGCGATGAATACAAAATATCCCCAGAGCCTGTTTGAAAACCAGGGTATTCAAACAGGTTCTTAGCCCATATCCGGCTCTCCACAATATTTGATTATCGCCTCGCGTGTGGCCCGACGCAGGTTGACCGCCGCGTTCCAGTCCGAACCGGCGGGGGGGATCGGCGGGAGGATCCGCACACTTACTGCCGCCCGGCGGGGGAACCAGGTATCGGCGCGCAGCAGGGATCGGGTGCCCCGGATAACCACCGGAACCACCGGGACGCCGGCCCGGGCGGCCGCTACAAAGGCGCCCATGTGAAAGGCATGAAGCCCGGGCATGCGGTAAATGGTCCCTTCCGGGAAAAAGATCAAAGAGCGACCCTGCCGGACGGCTCCGGCAACCCGCCCGGCGTCAATCAGGCCTTTTTGCATGTCCATGCGCTCGACAAATTCGGTGCGGATCCGGCGAAGAAATATCCGGGTGAAAAATTGCTCTGCAAGCTCCCCTTTGGCCACGTAGCTGAAAGATCCGGGCAGCGATGCCGCCAGGATGAAGCTGTCCACATAGCTGGCGTGGTTGGCCACTAAAATGAAGTGCGCCTCGGGATGAAGATTATCAATGCCCCGGATGGAAAACGGAATGCCCGACAGGCGTAGCAGCAGTTTGGCCGAGGATCGCATGATGCGATAGCGCCGGATAAAGCCGGGAGTCAGTATGACGGCCAGCCAGGTAACCGGGGCCAGGGCGGCGACCAACGCCCATAGCCAGCCGGCGTATAGAAACGCAACTCCGCGACGTCGGCTGTGGCGAGCCAGCGGAACAACTCCCTGCCACGCCAGGCGCATAACCTGCCACCAGACGGCCCGCTGCTTTTTGCCGACCCGGCCGCTTTCATAGAGTTCCCGGCTGGCCGCCCGGCGGATTTTGCCGCTGGAGGTCTTCAGCACTGTGTGAGGCGGGGCCAGCACCACCCGGTCCGGAGGGGTGCCGATCAGATCAACGGCGGTGGCGGTGATTTCTTTTCGCAGCTCCTCCCGTTTTCCGGCTTCGGTCTCCCGGGTTTCGGCCAGGATCACCAACTGCTCGGTTCCGGAAACCGGGTCGGTGCTGCCGAAGATGGCCACACATCCGGTCCGGATGCCCGGAAGGCTGCCGATCGCTTCTTCCAGCTCCACCGGGTAGATGTTTCTGCCGGCGCGAATGATAAGGTCTTTGGACCGGCCGGTGGGATACACCTCGCCGTCGGCGATGTAGGCCAGATCTCCGGAGTCGAGCCAGTCGCCATCGAACAGCCGCCGCGTCTGCTCGGCGTTGCGGTAGTATCCGCTGGTTGTTGACGGACCTTTGAACTGCAACCGGCCCTCTTCCCGCTCTCCCAACTCACGCCCCGATGCATCCACAATGCGGATTTCATGGTCGGCCAGGGGGTGCCCGCATGAAACAAACTGAAGAGTGCTCGGATCGGCGGCGTCTGCCGGCAGGGCTCGTCGGTTGCAAACAAATGGTTCGCGCCGTATCGTGTCGATTGCCGGCGGTTGGCCGAGGGGTGGAAAAGCCAGGCCCAGGGAGGCCTCCGCCAGCCCGTAGGACGGGATGAGGGCGCCGGGTTGAAATCCGTATTTTCCAAATCTTTTCTGAAAGCGCCGCACAGTTATTGGGCTGACCGGTTCGGCCCCGTTGATGGCAAGGCGCCACGAGCTCAGATCCAGATTCTCGATCTCCCGGTCATCGATTTTATTCAAGCAGTAGTCGTAGGCAAAATTCGGTCCGGCGGACAGGGTTCCGCGATGCCGATCGATCGCCAGGAGCCATCGTGAGGGCCGGGTGAGGAACGCCAGCGGGGACATGAGCGCCAGCGGCATGGCGTAGTGGAGGCTGCTCAGCCAGGCACCGATCAGGCCCATGTCGTGATACAGTGGCAGCCAGCTGATAAAAATGTCGGTTGAATCCACCCGGAACGCCCGGCCCATGGTGCGGATATTGGTCAGAAGGTTGGTGTGGGTGAGGACAACGCCCTTGGGGCTGCCGGTGCTGCCGGAGGTATACTGGAGAAACGCGATATCCCCGGGCTGCGGCACCGGGAGGGGATGATCGCGACTGCCGCCGGAAAGCTCCCTGACGGTGACCACGTGCTGCAGGCTCTCCACCTGGGCGCGCAGCAGCCGGGCAAGTGCCTGGGCCTCGGGTACCGTAACAAGGATGGTGGTCCGGGCGTTGTTTAAAATGCCCGCATGTCTGCGCAGGTGATCCTCGATTTGAGTCAGGCGGGCCGGCGGGTAAAGGGGTACCGGAATGCCGCCGGCCATCAGGATTCCGAAAAAACTGTAGAAGTAGTCAGCGCTGGTGGGCAGCATGATGGCCGCAGTCCGGCCCGGCTGAAGTCCCGTTTCAATCAGTCCCGAGGCGACGGAGCCAGCGCCCTGCTGCAGTTCGGCATACGTGATCTGCGCGTCGATCGCATCCTCTTCATACAGGTAGATGTGGGGGCGATTCGGGTGGACCTGCACATGCCAGTTCAGCACATCAACGAGGGTTCCGGCCCGCTCCGGTACTGCTTCTGCCTCACCCGGCGACAGGGGCTTCACCTCTAAAGGAAGAACCATCCGCCGGGCATCGCCGGCCCGGTCAATGGCCCGCAACAGATCGCGCGGGGTTTCGGCCGCGGCAAATACATGTTGGGGAAGGGTCACATCCATGGCCTGCTCGATGCGCGAAAACAATTCCACCCGGGACAGGCTGTCGAGGCTGAGATCTTTTTCCAGTGAGCTGTCGATGGCGGCCGGCAGTGCCTCTCGCCGGCCCGGCTGCAGTTCGGTTATGAAATCCTGAATGATTCCAAGCAGACGTTCTGCGGTATGGTCTGGCGCGACCATTGGGGGGTCTCCTCGAAAAAGCGTGATGTCCAGCGCTGCCGGTTCACGCCCGATAAGGGCCTTTTGACAGGTTGACGTTATTGAGGAACGTGAAGTTATTTTATCCGCGTTACTAACCCGGATTATATGCAATGTTCGTCTGATTAACAGGGATTGCAACCTCTGGTGAGAAATTCTGAGTCACATCTGGGGAAATTTTTTACATGCGCATTACACCGGGTCTTTTCAGGTTGAAATCAAATCGTTTCTGACCGCACCCATTGCCTTTTCCCTCTGGTATCTTTCCATGGATCTGACCGAGATTGTCTTCGGCGATGGATTTGGATGGAACGAGCGGTTGTGGGTATCGCTGTGGTTCGGGCTGGCCGTGCTGATTGCCTCCTATCTGGTGGACCGGCGAACGCGGGATGACTACGTCTTCTGGGGCTATCTCTTCGGACTGGCCGCCTTCTGGGGTGGATTGTCGCTGATGCAGAGCGACAGTGAACTCTCCAGATTTTTCTACTGTCTCATCAATTTACTGCTCATGGTGCTGTCGGTCTTTCTCCAGCGGCGGGTCTTTATCATTTTCGGCGCCCTGGGAGTGTTCGGCTACCTGGGGCATCTGGCCTCGCGGGTCTTCCAGGACTCTTTTTTATTTCCCTTTGTCCTGAGTCTGATCGGTATCCTGATGATTTACCTGGGAATCAAATACCAGAAGTACAAAGCGGCCATTGAACAAAGAATCCTGGCATCGGTTCCCGAGCGTATTCGGGGTCTGCTGCCGGGCAACCGTTGAATTTGATTTGAGATTTCAGATTTCAAATCTCAGATTTCAAATTTGAAATTACTAATAGATCCTTCAGATAGATCAATCCCTTCTCAAATGTTGAATCATCCATGTGCATAAAGGAAATCTGGAAGCAATTCCGGTATTCCGGCGAAAAGGAGAAGTCTTCTCCCGGGCTCCAGGGCAGGTGGGGCAGGTTGACGGGGCTTTCGGACCGGACCCAGAGGTTGTAACCCGACTGGGTGGCGGGGATAGAAAGTGTTGGAAAACCGGATATGAGTTCGAGCAACCGTTGCTTTCGTTCAGTAACTTTTTTTCGGATGTTATCCAGATGAGCCGCATATCCGCCGTTTAGAATAAAGGTTTTGATGAATTTCTGGAGCAGGCCGGTGGAGGCGATATCGGAAAGGTACTTGGTATAAAGAAATTTGTCGTAGAGTACCTCCGGCACGATCATGAACCCCAGCCGGATACCCGATACGGTAGTCTGGGAAAATGATTTGATGTAGATGGTCTTCTCCGGGCACAGGTCGACAAATCGTGGCGTCTGACGGTCCTGAAACTCCGAAAGGTAATCGTCTTCAATGATGTAAAAGGGGTGCCGGCCGGCCCGCTCGGCCACCGCCTGCTTTTTTTCAAGGCTGTAGGAAATCCCCATGGGGTTGTGGACTGCCGGCATGGTGTAGAAAAGGCGGATCGGATCCGACAGCTTCCGGTCCAGGCGGTCGAGATGCGGGCCGTCATTCGCCATGGGTACAAAATGCCGGGCTTTGAACAGGGACAGTGCTCCGGGGTAGGTGGGGTCTTCGAACAGCATGGCATCGGAGATGGGGGCGGAAAAGACCTTGGCGGTCAAATCCAGTCCCTGCTGTGCCCCGGAGATAGCGAGCATCCGCTGGGTGGGCAGTTGAAAAAAATCGCCCACGGTTTCCAGGAATCCGGGGTCTCCGGCCACCGGTGCCGCTGAAAAGGCGTGGGCCTTCTCCTTTTCAAAAAGCTCGGAAAAAATGAGTTGTGCTGCGTCGTGGGGGAAAAAGGACTCGGAGAGATAGGACGTTTTGAAATCAAAGATGTCCCCGGTTCCGCCGATTTTTTCCGGAAAGCGGACAAACGAACCGCTGCCCACGATGTTTTCCAGGTACCCGTCCCGCTTGAGTTTTTCAAAGGCCTTTTGAACGGTCAGTTTGTTGCACCCGAACTCCTCGGCCATCCGACGGATGGAGGGGATTTTGCTGCCTGGCTTGTAAACTCCTGATTTAATACGGTTTTCAATCTCCGCTGCAATAGTCTGGTAAATTGGCATAGGTTGCGGACCTTTTTTTCTTGACAATAATAGTACATTGATACAAATGTACTGTGTCTTTTTAAAAAGTGTATCACTAATGTTGCTCAATGGGTTGTATCATATTGCCCGTCGGAGCGCAAAACCGGTCAGAAGGGGGGACCCGATGAGTCGAGAAGCAATCAACAAGGGCTTTGCGGAGATGTTTAAAAACGGTGTGATCATGGATGTTACCAATGCCGATGAGGCCAGAATCGCCGAAGCGGCCGGTGCCTGTGCGGTGATGGCCCTGGAGCGGGTGCCGGCAGATATCCGGAAAATGAATCAGGTGGCGCGGATGAGCGATCCGGCAATGATCGAGGCGATCATGAAGGCGGTGTCTATCCCGGTAATGGCCAAGATCCGGATCGGTCATTTCATGGAGGCGCGCATTCTGGAAGCCCTCGGCGTGGATTTTATCGATGAGAGCGAGGTGCTCACGCCGGCCGATGAAGCGTATCATGTGGACAAGACGCCGTTTTCGGTGCCCTTTGTCTGCGGCGCACGGAATCTTGGCGAGGGGCTTCGGCGCATCCACGAGGGGGCGGCCATGCTCCGTACCAAGGGCGAAGCGGGCACCGGTAACGTGGTGGAGGCCGTCCGCCACATGCGGACCATTACAGAGGAGATTGCCGCGCTGCGGGGCCTGGATGAAAGGGCCCTGGCCAAACGAGCCGCCGAGCTTCGGGTTCCGGTCGAATTGGTCGCCCGCACCCGTGACCTGGGCCGCTTTCCGGTGGTCAATTTTGCCGCCGGGGGAATCGCCACGCCGGCGGATGCGGCAATGATGATGGCCCTGGGGACGGACGGGATTTTTGTGGGCTCAGGGATTTTCAAATCCGAACATCCGTCCAAAATGGCAGAAGCGATTGTTCAGGCGGTGATTCATTTTCAGGAACCCGCCCGTCTTGCGGCGATTTCCGCCAATCTGGGCTCGGCCATGGCCGGCCTGGAAATCGGTGCCCTGGATACCCTCATGGCCGCAAGGGGCGTGTAACTGATGCGTGTCAGACTGCTTGGGTTGCAGGGAGCGTTTCTGGATCACATTCCTCACCTCGAGGCGCTGAATGCGGGCTGGAAAGTGGTCAGAACTTCCGAGGATCTCCCGGAAGTCGACCGGCTGATCCTGCCGGGCGGGGAGAGTACGGTGATGGCCCGGTTTCTCGCCGCCTTTGGGATGATCGATCCCCTGGTGGCGCGCATCCGGGCGGGCATGCCGGTCTGGGGCATCTGCGCGGGGAGTATTCTGCTTGCCGAAACGGTCGACGGGCGACCGGGAGTGCTGGCGGCGCTGCCGGCGGCGGTGAAACGAAACGCCTACGGCCGCCAGCTGGCCAGCGCCACCCGGCCGATTTCTGTACCGCAGCTGGACCGTCCGGCTTTTTCGGCCATGTTCATTCGCGCGCCCCGATTCGAATCTCTCGGTACGGGCGTTGAAGTGCTCGCCCGCTCGGGTCCGGATCCGGTGTGTGTCCGGTACGGGACGGTGCTGGCCACCACCTTTCATCCGGAACTGACCCGGGATCCGGTCTTTCACGAGTTTTTTATCGGTTTGTAATATCCGTCAGATCAACGGTGTCATCGTGGTTGATGGTTTTGTTTCCGGGAGTTTTTCAGAGCGGCCACGTACACGACATGTCTTGGTCCGCCTCTGCCCGGCCGTTTCGTGCTTACCGAGAAGCAGGCTGAGCGAAGGCGCTGTTCAAATCCGGCGTCGTAGTCTTCGCCCCATACGGCAAAAATTCCGCCGGGTTTGAGGGCGGCGCGGGTGGCGTCGATGGCGGAGTTGCCGTAGAGCGGGTCATTGGACTTGTGGGCGCCGGTCCGGGGACCGGTATACAGATCGAAGACAATGGCGTCAAAGCGTTCAATCGTGCCGTGAACCGCGCACTGGCGGATCAGGCGGGCCACATCGGTGATTTTGATGGTGACCCTGGGGTCGGTGATCGCGGAATCCGTCAGAGAAGCCAGCGGTCCCTTGCACCACTTGGCGACGACGGGGTTCAGCTCGGCCATCGTTACCCGGGCGGAATCGGGCAGGGTGTCCAGAACGGATCGAAGCGTGTAGCCCATGCCCAGTCCGCCGATGAGTACCCGGGGGGCCGGATGCGTCGTCAGGTGGCGGCAGGCAATCCGGCCGAGAGCGACCTCGGTCCGGTGGGCCATGCTGTTCATCAGCACGACACCGCCGACGGTGATCAGAAAGTCTCGCTCTCCTCGCTGTCTGAGTTCGAGAACGCCTTCATCCGTATCGATGCGGTCAAGAATTGTCCAGGGTCGGGCCATACGCTGAGAACCTCATGGAAATGGGTAAGGAACGCGAATTTAATTAATTACAATTTCTTGCTCCGCCTTCGCCAAGGCTACGGCGCATTTCGTTTTTTATGTAATGCTGAAAGGATCTCATTGTCTGTTGGCCCATCTTCGGCGTTGCGTCAGCGGCCTCATACGTAAAGTATGAAACAGCTGACGCGCCTTGAAGATGAACCAACATCCGTAGCAATATTCTTGCAATTAAATAAATCCTCGTTCCTAAACGGATTCAATCGGGGTGTATCTATACAGTTCCACGCGCCTTGTGTCTATCAGTAATGCAAATCGGCAGATTCAGCACGTAAACCGGCTCGTCTTTGAAACAAAACCCGGCTTGAATTCATGTGAAGCCAACAGCTACCAGAAATACGTTTAAGCTGTTGTTTTTTTGAGCTTTAAAACAGATCCTTCAGTAGAAAATCAGCATCTTCCAGCGTCACCGTCTCCTCGTCCAGATAGCCGCTGACCTCGGGAATGATAACCGCCACCGGCAGGCTCGAGCGCTGTTGGATCTGGGATGGGATGCCGCCCTTGCGCGCATGGCCGCTTCCGGCAATGACCACCATCACCCGATCCGGGTGGGCCGTGAGGTAATCCAGTGCATTGAGGGCCATGGATTTGTCCCACACGAGCTGGGCTTCACAGAAGTATTCGAAATTCATCTTCCCGTGACCGTGGGCACCGTAAGCCTCACGAATGTAAGTACGGTAGTCTTCGCTGACATCACAGGTGATCGCCGGCAGTTTTCCTTTCTGGTCAGAGGAAAGCGACTTGAATCCGTGGTAGGCGACCTGGCGGGTTACCTCGGGCGGCACGTTAAGGGCCACCATGGGGATTTTTTCCTGCCGGGCATAGGCGAAGATCATCCGGTACAGCTGCCAGTCGTAGTTCCAGTTTTTGTAGTAAATTTTTTCAAAGTCCTTCTCTTTGGTTTTTCCGGCGATCCAGTTGTCCAGCTCTGTCTGGCTGCCGGTGCGAAACATTTCAAGGCCAACGGCAACCGGGACACCTGCCTCGTGCAGCGCCTGGATGACCCGGAGCTGGCCGATGTGGTGGGATTCCGCCGTGTGAAGCTCCCCCACTAGGATCATCCGGTATTGTTTGAGGGTGTCTACCATTTCGTTCAGCGCCACGGTTTTCCGGGTTTTGAGATCATACACACGGTTGGTCAGCGGGGCATGGTCCGCCAGAACGAGGTCGGTGAACAAAAGCGCGGAGAGCAGCACCAGCAAAAATGATTTTTTCATGGGTAAACCTCCCTGGAAAGAGATCGGCGGTTGAAAAAGTTGAACGGAATTTCGATTACGATTACGAGCACCGCTTCGCTGAGCACGAGCACGAAACCTGTCCCACTCTGGCGGTTTCAGTACTCCCCAACCCGGAACCCGGAACTCGGAACTCGGAACCCGGAACTCGGAACCCGGAACTAAAATGCTACTTCAACCGGCGATCGCTCCACCGGCCAGGTGCCTTTTTCCCGGTTTTTTCCGCCGGAAAAGACCAGGTAGCTGTATTTTCCGTAATGGGTGATTTTGGCCGCTACGGCTTCGGCGGACTCGCCGGCTGCCGGCAGCAGCAGACCCATTACCCGGTTGGTGTCATATGGATGCCGGAATACACCGAAAAAGGTATCGTTCGGATGGTCATACACGGTACCGTTCACGGTAAACGATCCGTTTTGCATTGCCAGGGAATCGGGAAGCGTCTCAAGAAGCTCCGGCTTTCGGGCGGGATAGCCGATCAGCAGAAGGCCGCGGCCCGCCACCGCGTCCCGGTTGATCGCTTCTTCATCGATGAATTGTGCGTTTTTCAGGCCCATGGATTGGATCAGGCGTGTGGCCAGCAGCTTTGATCGGTTATCGGCGGTGCCGGTGAGGATAACCAGGATCGACTCAGCTCCCTTGATGGCATTGACCGACGGTGGGATTTCGGCAGGGGCAAGCTGCCTCAGGAGATTGGCGTCCGGATCCAGGGTCAGGGATACAGGACGGGAGGAACTGATGATGGAAAACGGCGTCGATCGGCCGGTCAGAGAAATGGCGTACCGCTTCTCTCCGGCGGCGGTGACCAGGGCCAGCTCTGTTTTTGTATGGTATGCCGGCGGGCTTTGCACCGCCTCGCCGGTGACGGTCCAGGATTGGCCGTTTTCTCGGGCGCGAACAGTATCAAGTTCAAGGAACGGCACTCCGGTGCCATCAATCCAGCGGGTAAAGAAAGGCTTCAGGTCCTGGCCGGAGCGTTTTTGAAACGCTAACCTGAAATCATCCCACGATGCCTCCTTAAATTTTTTGTCCCGAAACAGGTCCCGAAGTCCGCCCCAGAAGGCGTCATCGCCGATTTTGCACCTCAGCATGTGGAAAACCATTGCGCCCTTGCCATAGCCGATGGTCCGGGTGACCGGATCATACCGGCTGCGGAAGTGGCGAAGGGAAAAATCGTTTTCCGGTGTGATAAGGGCGGCAATGTCTCGCATGATCTGCAGGCGGTAATCGCGGGCACTATCGTCGGACCGTTGCTCCTTATAGAGGTAGTCCGCCGTGTATGTGGCGAGCGCCTCGCTCCAGTTTCCCGAACCGTAATCCGGATACACACCGTTTCCCCACCAGCAGTGGACGATTTCGTGCCCCAGGCTTGTGTGGATAATAAACGGCAGGCGAAGCACCCGGCCGCCCATCAGCGTGTAGGAGGGAAACCCGTAACCGGTTGGAAAGAAATTTTCCACTATCGCGAATTTGTGAAACGGGTACGGCCCGAACAGATCCTCGTACAGGTCAATGTACCGGGCCGAGGCCTGAAGGTAGTCCGCTGCCAGATGGCGGGTCCTGGGTAAAAAATAGGTCATTATCACCGTTGATCCGGTATCGAGCCGGTCAACCTCATATGGCCCGGCTGACAGGGCGAGGCCTTCAACCGGATAGTCCGCTTCCCAGCGGGAAAGGGTTCGGCCCGCCTGTGTCGAATGGCCCAGGGGCTTTCCAGAGGTGACGGCCAGGGTACCCGCCGGCGCATCGACGGTAACGGAAAAGCTCACCCTGTCTTCGGCAATGGCCGGGTACCAGCCGGACCCGGAGAGAAGAAATGTTCCGGTCTCCGCGATGGTGCCGGTGACGCCGAAGCCGGGATTGTCCGTGTTTATCGGGTCGGTGGGTGCCGGATCATTGAAGATTGCCGTGTAAATTATGCCGATCTGAAGCGACTGCTCGTCGAGTTGCTTTGGCGGTTCGATGACCAGCCGGCCTGCCTTGAATGTGTACCTGGCAGGTTGGTTGTTGATCACGACCGATTGAATCTCGGCGGATGGTGAAAGAAATGCCCTGATCGGTCGGGAAATCTTGCCTGAAACGGTAATGGCGTCCCGTCCGTCAAGACGATGGTCAGCCGGCGACAGCCGAATCGACAGGTCGTGGTGGACGGAGCCGGCAGCCGCCGCCTGGGCGGTGAACAGGCAAAAAACAGCCGGAAGCATTGCAAACAGTATCGATAATGATAATCTGCGAATTTCTATTTGTCTTCTGCTTGAAGTCATGGTCGACTATCCTGTAGGGCTGTATGTAAAAACTTGCTTCTAAGCTAAGAACGTGGAGCACGATGTCAAAACGGCCTCCACAGGTGACAGGAGGAAACGATGGAATACCGGTTCTGCCCGTTTTGCGGTGATCCGCTGGTGTCGCGGCATACAGATGGCATTCGGCGGCCTTACTGCGAGGCCTGCCGCTGGACCCGTTACCGCAACCCGGTTGTCGGTGTGGCCGTGGTGGTGATGGAAGACGATCGGCTTCTGCTGGTGCGGCGACTGAACACCCGTGAAGGGATGTGGTGCATTCCCTGTGGGTACGTGGAGTGGGGGGAGGATGTGCGTGAGGCGGCACGGCGCGAGTGCGAGGAAGAGACCGGACTGGCGGTTCGAATCGGCAATGTGGTGGCCGTTCACTCCAATTTTCATGATCCGGAAAATCTTACCGTGGGTATCTGGTTCCGAGGGGATCCTGTCGGCGGCCGGCTCCGGGCCGGCTCGGATGCCGATGCGGCGCGTTTCTATCCGCTGGATGATCTGCCGGCGGCCATGGCCTTTCCCACCGACCGGCTGGTATGTGAGCAGTTGAAAGCCGAGGCGCATCCCGAGGGATGAGAAATTGCCAATGCAAACCAACGTTTAGAACTCAAGAAGCGGCAGCATTTGCGGCCGTTTGTTTTTATCGATGGGCAAAAACCGGTAGGATCGCTCGAAGGATTTCTCCTGGGTGGTTTCGTTGAGCTTGTTGGATATGGGGGCGTAGTAAAAGGCGATTTTATCCCGGTTTTTCTTATTGCCTCGTTTCAGTTTGATTTTGATATCACCGGCTTTCCAGATGGAAACGGTCTCATCCGGTGAGTGCGCGGTCCGTCTGGGCGGCCCGAACGAGCCCATGAGACGGGAGCGGATTTCGCCATAGGCCTGCTCGGAGACGATGTGCAGGTACGCGGCAAAAAATCGGTCCCGGTAAAACCCGTAAATTACCCGGCCGACGGGCAGGTCCCTGATGGTGCGTACTTCGTTCGGCCGTGCATAGTAGGTGACATCGCCTTTTTCATGCAGGCGGGTGAGCGCCGGGGTGGCGGCGCTGGGTGAACCCCATCCAATACCTTGGAATCCCTGCTGCAGGCCGGCATTTGTCGGCGTGGCGATATGGAGTAACCCCAGCGCCAGTATCAAACGGGTCAGTGCATTTTTCATATATGCCTTCTCCTAACCCGGATAAACCGGAAATCTCAAATCACAGGCTTCAAATCTTAAAATTTAGGAACGAGGATTTATTTAATTGCATGAATATTGCGTCGAATGTTGGTCCATCTTCAAGGCGCGTCAACTGTTCCATACTGTACGTATGGGGCCGTTGACGCAACGCCGAAGATGGGCCAACAGACAATGAGATCCTTTCAGCACTACATAAAAAACGAAATGCGCCGTAGCCTTGGCGAAGGCGGAGCAAGAAATTGTAATTAATTAAATTCGCGTTCCTATGGCAGGCGCTTTATCCAGGATCCGTTTTCCAGCCATTTGATTTCAATCTTGTCCAGTCCACCGCTGCCGTCAAGAGCGGCCATGAAATTCTCCATCCAGTTGACCAGCAGCGGGTCGCCGGCCGGCAGGGCGATGCCGATAGGCTCATAGGTCAGGGGCATTACTACGGAAACCAGCCCACTGCCCGGGTGGCGGAGCAGGGAGATGAGGCAGATGGGGTAATCGGCGAACATGGCGTGCACTTTGTCCTCCAACACCAGATTGATCGCCTCGTCATAGCTGTTCGCCAGCAGGCGGGTCGTTCTGGGCAGCACCTCATCGACAAACGCCTGGCTGGTCGATCCCTTGAGAACCACCAGCCTGACATCCGGTGAATTGAGTTCCGCGGCTCCGTCTGCTTCAGCCAACGTGCGGATTTTGGTGAGCACTGACTTGCCGGATATAAAGTACGGACCAACGAAAGCCACCTTCAGATTTCGCTCGGGGGTAATGGTCAGGCTGGAGAGAACCATGTCCACCCGACCGTTTTCCAGCGCCGGAAGCAATTCCGAAAACGGCATGGTGACGGTTTTCAGGGATACCCCCATGGCGCCGGCAATCCGCTCGGCCAGATCCACCTCAAAGCCGATGATGTCACCTTCCTGGGTGGTCATGTTGAACGGCGGCTGGTTTCCTGTCATACCGACACGAAGTTCCCCGGCTTTTTTAACCCGATCCAGAACCGGAGATTCCGGTCCGCCGGTGATGATCGTCATGTGGCCGCACGAGAGCAGTGCGAGAATTGTCAATGTGACAAATAGACGCTGGACAATACGTTTCATGAGGTCTCTCCAATGGCTTATGCGGGTTGCAATGGCGTAAGGACCGCGAGTGCATAAGGGCCGCTGAAAAAAATTTTGTTCCAAATGGCACGCATATCTGGGTTAAACCATTTTTTCCGCGGCCCTGTCATCCGTGTATCGTGTTTTATGGAACGAGGATTTATTTAATTGCAAGAATATTGCGCCGGATGTTGGTTCATCTTCAAGGCGCGTCAACTGTTTCATACTGTACGTATGAGGCCGTTGACGCAACGCCGAAGATGGGCCAACAGACAAGCAAGAAATTGTAATTAATTAAATTCGCGTTCCTATTCTTCAAATTTCACCCTGGCAATGACACCGGCATGATCCGACGGCCACAGGCCGCCGGGCGGCATAGAGATGGTCAGATCGCCGATGGTCCGGGTCTGGGTCGGTCCGAGCATCAATGCCTGCGGGCTGATGAAGATATGGTCGATGCGCTCGTAAAGTCTGCCGTTCGCATCGTCCACCGTCTCGTTGAAACAGCAGGTGAACCCCTCGTCACCGTGGTTCTGTTCCAGCCAGGCGTCAATATAGCCGGCATCAAGGGCTTGGATATAAGGAGGCACAACCGGCGGCTCAATGCTGTCGATCAGGCTGTCCACCGGCGAGCTGTTGAAGTCGCCCATCAGGATGATCGGGTTGGTTTCGGCACTCAGATCATCCAGCAATTCCTGCATCTGAGCGGCTTGTTCAGGGGCAAATACGCTCACTTCAAGATGGGTGTTTGCAGCCGTTATCCGGTGGTTGTCGAACATTACTTCCGCTGTCACGTAACCGCGGTTGAACGATACGGGTAATTCCCCTCCGCCCGGCACCGGAATCTGAAAAATTTTTTGATTCTCCGGCGCATAATTTTTTCCGGTTGTCGCAAGGACATCGATGTCTCCCCGCACGAGGATCGCATCCCGGTCCGTCAGTCGGACATCCTGCAAAACGGGTTGGCCTTCTTGCGTTATGCCCACCAGCATCGGCAGTTCGACATCCGCGTTTTGCTGGGTGACAGCAACGCGATAGTCCAACCCCCGGGCGGCGATGGCCGCTTCCAGAATGTCCAGGAAGTGAATAACTTCTTCTTCAGCATCTTGGGGATTGCCCAGGAAAAAATCGCTGGGGAACTGTTTTCGGATCTGGGTGACTTCCTGAAGGCCGATCACGTGCGGTTTGAATCGCATGATTTCATCGGCAATCGCCTCGGCCCTTGCTGAAAAGTCTGTCTGGTGGATGGTTCGGAATACCTCGGCGACGGCAATGGGGATCGTTGCAGGATTTGAATTTGCAGCCTCCAGCACGGTGAAAATATCAGCACCGAGATATAAGTTCCGGGTCATGACCTTCATCGTGTCGTAGTCTGCCGATGCCGGGGCAGCGGCGATCAGGACGGCCAGGAGCACTGGGGCCAGTCTGGTAGTGATGCGGCCGGCGCGGATCGTTGCCGGGTTAGTGAAAAAACGGATAAACGATTTAACCATGGATCGCCTCCTTGTGTTGGGGGGATGTATCTCCCGGATATTTTGTGCACATTTTAAACAGACTCGCCCACGACCTGGAAAGTCGGTTCGTATACGCCGGGCAGCAGTGATGGCGGCGGATCGGGCTGGTTCAGGAAGGTCGGTACATCGTTATGAATTGTAAGCAAAAATCGTGCTAAATTTTAATATTTAATGTTTTTGGATAGATAGGTGAATTTAAGATGTCGTCATGAGGAATAATTATGGGGGGAATTACATAGATAGGGAGGTTGTGTTCCTACCCGGAGCGCGCCGGCACATCAAGAAAACGGGGTGGGTGACCGGTTGCCGTGAAAAAACGCATCAGATCCTCCCGTCCGATGACCAGGGTGCTGGTATTGACCAGGGGGTGGCATTGAAACGCATCATCTTTCCACAGATCGCGGTCAACAATTACTTCCACTGCGCCGTCGGCATCATTGATCACGGCCAGCATGGTCACCGAACCGGGATCAAGGGCCAGATAGCGTCTCATCCGCCCGGCTGAGGCAAAGCCAAGCCGCTTGACGCCCAGTTTTCCGGAGAGCCCTTTCATGTCCACGCGTTTTTCCGGCGGGACCACCACCAGGAAGTGATGTCGCCCTTTTTCGTCCCGGACAAACAGGTTTTTGGTCCGGGCTCCCGGGATCAGGGGGGCGGCGGCCGTCGCCTCGTCGCAGGTGAAAACCGGCGGATGGTCGTGGCGGTCATAGGGTATTTTGTGATCCCTGAGAAATCGATAGATATCCATAAATGCTGTCATCCCTTTTCCGGCACGCAAGCAGCTGGAATACGGCCTGGCCGCATGTCCTGCCGGCAATTGGCGGAAACCTTTACCAGAGCCGGAAAAAGGATTCAAGTGCACTTTTTTATGCGTCCAATACCTCCCGCACTTTAAATGACAGCATTTTCAGATCAAACGGTTTTTGAATGAAGCCTTTGCATCCGCGTTTCAGTATCGCCATGGCCTGTCCGTCGATACTGTAACCACTGCAGAGCAGCACCTTGACATCGGGTTTGAGTCGCTTGAGTTCATCGAAGGTATCGGCTCCGGTCATTCCCGGCATAATCATATCCAGAATGACCATGTCTATCGTGTCCAGGCTGGCTGAAAACAGATCGATGGCTTCACGGCCGTTGCATGCGGTCAGAACCGTGTACCCAATTTTTTTGAGCAATTTCCGGCCAACATAGACGGCCGTTTCTTCATCATCGATAATCAGGATAGTTTCATTTCCTGTCTGGAGCGAGCGGTTTGTTTTGATCGGTTTTGTGGCCGTTTTTCCGGACATCGGCAGGTAGAAACGGAATGTCGTTCCCTGGCCTTCCCGACTGCTTACCCGGATCCTCCCACCGTGATTTTCAATGATTCCATATACCGACGCAAGGCCAAGTCCGGTGCCACGGCCGGATTCCCGGGTAGAGAAAAACGGTTCGAAAATCCGCTCCCGAATTTTTTTCGGTATACCCTTGCCGGTATCGGTAATGGTTACCAT
>ENA-ORCT01000467-ORCT01000467.1-marine-metagenome-genome-assembly--contig:-NODE-467-length-19567-cov-3.081734_pt1 | contig 19567 bp, 14 predicted proteins | sample MGYA00248632_ERZ508511 | MGnify/ENA primary metagenome ERZ508511 (study PRJEB26182, sample SAMN06268839) | marine metagenome | isolation source: Tt an P1-techrep anaerobic enrichment on pine from sediment...
CTACAAAACCAATTATTTGATTGCTCCCAATTCTTAAAGATGGATTTTGAACTCTCTCTTTATCCAACAGCAGCCAGTCAAATCCAGAATCACCATAAGGTCTTATCCTGAAATTACCTCTATATATTCCAACACCTGAATTTTCATTTAATATCCTTCGTGCATCCAGTCGCCCGAGGCTTTGACCTGTAATTGGATCATTTAACCCCCTATCTATTAGATTTTGAATTGCCTCAGGTTCTCGATCGTAAACTCTCAAATCAACATTAACTTTTCCACAACTTGACTCATTTTTGCCAAATTTAATCGGGAACTCATATCTTTCAGGAAGAATCCCAATAGCAGATTTATTTTCATAAGTTAAATCTGCAATCCCGTTAGCATCAATTGTTCCGCTAATCCGATAGTCAAAAAGGTCGAGTAACGGAAACGGCTCGATGCTTAATGTAAGATTATCGTAATTGTCAATTGGAAAATTTGAAAACTTCAGAATTATATTAAATTTGTCATCGTCATTTTCCTTTATCCTTGGGTCTTTCAATTTTTTTAGCTCAACAACCAATGAATCTATGGATTCTTTTGTCCAGCTCTCAAGCATTTCAGTACTTCCTGTTATTTCTAGAACAGTTTTACTGTCCTCTGAAGCAGTGAATTTTTCTATTAGTATTGGAACATCGTCTAAGTACTTATGATTCTCAAACTCGTTCCAGTTTATGTAAACTGTAGTATTTTCATTTGAAATATCGTTTGTTTCCATAAATACTTCGCTCCCTAATATTGCGGTGGCATATCTCCCGATCCCTTTTCTCCCCTGCATAAGTCTACCAGAGGGACTATATTTTCTTCTAAGCTTATCGTCTGTGGATGGAACCATCCATTTATTCACAACAGTATCATAATTCATCCCATGTCCGTCATCGGACACTTTTATTCTAACATGCTTTTTTTTATCAAAAATTTTTGTGGTAAATAAAATCTCAACATTGTGCGCATCAGCATCATAAGAATTCTTTACAAGTTCTACTATGGCTGCATAATTATCTTTTATCAAATCCCTGCCAATTGTCAAAATATGTCTACCGGCTGGGCGGATATGATAGATACCTTCCCCTACCTTAACCTTTTCCTTTTCTGGTAGTGGATTTGGTTTGATATTTTCAAATAAGAATTCTGTTTCAAAAATTTGATTTGTATCTGATCTTTCAAGAGAAAAGTAGTCTAAAAATGTTTCGGTATCTTCTTTAGCAAATATATGAGCTCCATATTCTTCATTATTCTTTAATAATATAAATAGGCTATCTTTCTTTAATGGGACTCCCAATCTGGTAATCCTGTATTCATTCCTCGTTCCTTTGCCGTAATATATGAACCTGGATCTGGTGATCTCTCCTGTCGACCAAGCGATATCTACAAACTTCTCTTTGTTTTCCCCTTTTATTCCGGGGCTCTCAAATAATATTGGAATTGCGTTTTTGGGAATGTAAATTCCCTCTTGATGGGCACCAGTCTCACCTGAATCGTTTGATGAAATAAATTTAATAAAACAAAGTCCGTAGTCTTTCATTTTTGCTATGAACTCAGTTGTTTCTTGATTCATAATTTTAGAATTCAGTTGGGTTTATATTCTAGACTTTGAAGAAATCGTTTGCTTGCTTCTCATTCTCCTTTATTGAATACAAAAAATCAGTGAATGATAAAATATCTTTCTGCTGTTCAGTCGTGTATGTCGTTCTGATTTTATTTGGTACAACCAAGGTGAGATTATGCGCTTTCATCTCATCTGTTTGCATAACACTAATTGATGGCTCCAACGTAATCAAATGTTTATGAGTTATTCGCTTGGCTTCCGAAAGGACTTGCCTCCATCTATCTTTTGCTGTTGTTTTGGCTCCGAGCATTTTGAGGTAGGCTGGATTAAAACTTTGATCTCTATAATACTCAATTCCCGGAAAAAGAAAGTCCGGTTTACTCTTCCTTTCTGTCACAGCTCCTCTTGAGTACAATATTTTGTGCCTATTAAAAATAAATTCAAGATGATTTTCCAAGGAGAATCCGGCCCTTGATTTCCGTCTATTGTGCACACTCAGAGAAAACGAAATGAATTGGTCTACATTCAATCCGTCTGCTCCAAATCCCTGCTTCATTCTTTCAATCACGAGATGTCTTTCGAGGAGCTTGAATAAATATTCCTCTCTGTCGAAAGATAATAACAAAGCTTCATCTGGATCATCCAAAAATGGGATTTCATCCAACGTATTTCTGGCATATTCCGAAAATATTGAAGTTGATGGAAATAATCCACCAAATCGACCAAGCAAATCATTCAGTAATTTCTCATTTGAATCGACAATATCAATCCCCAATGATTCAAGAACAAAGTTTTTCGCAAACTCTTCTTCTTTATCACCAATATTGGATTTAACTCCCAGTCTATTCTTTCCTTTTGAGTCAATTAAATCAAAAAGCCAAATGAGCTGCTGCTCAGAAGTTGAATCTTTAGGAGTAATAACGAGCCATAATTCCTCTGGATTCTTCCACAAAACCATCAGTAAATCATCTTCATTTGCTTTTTGAAAGATTTCCGAACCGGAATAAAATAATCTGAACTCAGAACGACTCGGGTGATTTTCTCTAGCATCATACCAAGTACAAATTCCAGCCTCCTCTATCATTAAATCTTTATCATCGGGCAGATAGATAAACCGCCCTTTGAAACTCCTTCTTTCTGTACCAAATAAATTTTTGAAAAGGGTTACACCGTTTAACTCATGCTGATTTGATGTTTCCGAATCTATTTCAACTCGTGAAAGCCTTTTATAACCTACTCCTAAAAAAAGTTCTTCCAGCTTCTTCATAGGATAACTTTGCAAATTTCTTTAGCGACTGCGTTCATCAAAGGCATCACTACTGAATTCCCAAATTGACGGTAAGCTTGATTGTCAGAAACAGTTATATTGAATCCTTCAGGAAAACCCTGCAAACGAGCACATTCTCTTGGGGTTAAGCGTCTTGGATTTGACTTTCCTTGGGGAATCAGAATCTCTGCACCATCTTTATAGTACCTGGCACTCATTGTTCTGCTGATACCGTCTAGATTAGCTAATCCATATCCAAATCCATTCCCTAAGGCTTTATGTTTTGCTGCATAGTCTTGAAGATAATTCCATAGTTTGTCAGAGAGCGTGTATTTTGGTTCGGGTTCTATTTCCAATATCTCACGGATACTTTTTTTGGGTTCAGGCATATCAGGGAAACTAAAACGTTCCTCCCCTTCGAATACATCCTTCAAAAATCCGACAATAATAATCCTTTCCCGATGTTGAGGAACAAAGTGTTTCCCGTCCAACACCTTGTAATGAATTGAATAATTGAGTTTTTCGAGCGTGTTTCTGATCACTTTGAATGTATTGCCTTTGTCATGAGAAATCAAATTCTTAACGTTCTCCAACATGAACGCTTTTGGCTTTTTCTCCTGAAGAATTCTTGCAATATCAAAAAATAAAGTTCCTTGCGTTTCATCTAGGAAACCGTGATTCCGCCCTAAACTGTTCTTTTTTGAAACTCCAGCGATTGAAAATGGCTGACAAGGAAAACCCGCTAAAAGCACGTCATGCTCTGGTATAAACTTCTCATCAATTTTTGTAATATCACCAAAAGGAACTTCTCCGAAATTAGCTTCATATGTAACTTTCGCAAACTTGTTATATTCAGATGAAAAGACGCATTTTCCTCCTTCCTTCTGATAGGCCATTCTTATGCCGCCAATTCCTGCAAATAAATCGATAAAAGTGAATTTTGGTTCTTTGGGCGGCGGAAAAGGAATATCCCAAATCAAGGACAATTGCTGTTCCGGTTCTTCCAATATCTTACTACTGGAACCATTTAATTGCGCTTCAAACGGCTTATAATAATCGGTTCGGCTATACGATTGTGGACTATGAAGAAAGTGGGTAAATCCGGCGAGGCTATCATCAAGCTCCCTTTTCTTTCCAAGTTCTAATTTCTTCCGAATTATGGAATATTTTATCATTTTATATCGAATAAATCTGAGGTGAAAAAATCTGAGAAAGAGATATCCAGCGCTTGGATTATTTTGCATATGTTTTGAATGGCAACATTGCGTTTCCCATTCTCAACGCTGGTCATATAGGTTCGGTCGATGCTCGCTTTAAATGCTAAAGCTTCCTGACTTAAGCCTTTTTTGAGCCTTAATTCCTTGACTCTTAGCCCAAAGTTCTTTTGAATGTCCATGATATAAAGCTATTCTGGTGTTGATTATAGGTCAACGGATTATGAGTCACATGCAGATTTAGTTATCCACAGGTGTTAGTTTCAATAATGAAAATCAAGAGTTGATTGTATTTCGGTTAGTCCTGCTTGAGAATCCCTTCCACTAACCGTTGAAGTGTCTCTTCCCGATTATCAGGCTTCAACTCGCATTCCCAAACGGTAATGACTTTCCAGCCTGCCACATTCAGGGCAATTTCAGCTTCCTTGTCGCGGCGTTGGGTGCCTTTAATTTTTTGCAGCCACCATTCGGTGTTGGTTTTGGGGAGGGTAAAATAACGGCAGCCTTTGTGTCCATGCCAAAAGCAGCCATTGATAAACAGCACGGTTTTGTATTTGGGGAACACCAGATCGGGTTTGCCCGGCAGATTTTTCACATGCAGCCGATACCGTAAGCCTTGAGCAAAAAGGTACTTCCGCACCAACAGTTCGGGTTTGGTGTCCTTGCCTTTAATGCGGCTCATGTTGTAGCTTCTGGTTTTGGGATCGTGCACATCCATGTTTCAAAATTACTATTTTTACACGGCTAAGTGATTGTTTAAAATTTCCCGGAGGGAAAATAGATGGGTAGAAAATGGTCATGTTCCTGTTCATATTGTCCCGTACGGGACAAGAGAATATCTAAACATCGCTTTCTACCAGTATTTCGTTCCTAACGGAACGATGAAATTTAAACTAAACAGTTTTCAGATGAATCCGTTAAATCAAACTAAACCGAAATAATTGATGTCCTCCCTGCTTCAACAGCTAAAATCCCTTCGACTGGGAGTTACGCCTTATGGCAAAGCACCGCACAAACCCATTTTGATGTTGGCAGTGATTGATGGTTTTGGCAAGGGCTATTTGGCTGAACAGGTGGTTCCGATTTGTCCGGAGTTGTTGACGAGTTTTCATGACTATTGGAAATTGCTGGTGCATACGCCCCACGTCCCCAACTTTTCACTCCCCTTTTTTCATTTGGGTTCGGAGCCTTCTGGTATCTGGCAATTACAAACCATGCCGGGCAAAACCATTCCGGTAACCAAAAGCAACAGTATAAAAAGTTTTAAAGCTTTGCAGGAAACGGTGCAAGCCGCTCAATTATCAGTGGAGCTGTTTCAAGCCCTATCTCATCCCCTTCAACGAGAAGAATTGAAAAAGGCTATTCTGCAACAGTATTTCCCCAACACGGCCCAACGACTAGCCGAAAACTATCCGACCGTTTCCGACGATATCAGGAACGACATATTGTATGACCCAAGTGAGAATTATGCCCGTAAGCTTATTCAGCGGTTTGAGCAACTAAATCCGGCTGAGCGCGAGGAAGAAGTAATTGTTCGAAGTCATATTTTCAAAAAGGCTGTTTTGCAATTCTATGAGAATCGGTGTGCGATCAGCGGGTTAAAGATTGAAACGCCCAATCAGGTATCGATGGTTGATGCTTGCCACATTGTTCCGTTTGCTGAGTCGTTTGATGATACCATTCCGAATGGGATTGCCCTGGCTCCCCCCCTTCATCGCGCTTTCGACCGGGGCTTGTTGACGATTTCTACAGACTACCGGGTCGTAACCAATCCAAAAATAAAGGATTACTCCCCTGCCAACGGGATTGAACAGTTCAATCAAAAAGAAATCTACCTCCCAACCGATAAACGCTTTTTTCCGTCGCCTGAAAAACTCAAAGCTCACGGCATTCGGTTTGCCTTCTATGGGTAATTTCTAAGAATCAGTGCCCCATAAAAAGATAGTTCCGAACCCTAAGGTCCGGAACTATGCAAATTTACGGGAATTGAAGCCTCTTAAAACTCCAATATTTTAAATGCCTGGGAACTAATTAAAAGTCGAAGCCAGTCCAGCCAAAGGCGGAAGTATTGGCGCCGGTGTTTCCGGCAGCAACGGTGACATTGGCTGTTCCTTTCAGCTCAACATCGCTTAAGCTTACGCCGGTGCTGGTTACATTGATCGAAGTGGTCGCATCGGCGTTTCCTGCCCCGTCGGTCAGATCCACCAGGTTCTTGGCGCTTCCACCCGAAACCAGTGCATTGGTAATGGTTGCTTTTGCACCACGACGGACTTTAATGCAGTCTTCCATTTGGAAACCCGAATTGTTTATGATCGAGATGTTTTTCATGGTAAAGGTTGACTGACCGACATGGTCGGGCCCAAGGCCATCGAAGTTGCCATCGGCTTCAATTCCGCGGGGATCGCCCTCGGTGCTGGCATAGCCGGCTGACCAAATGCCGTAAGCATTGTCGAGGGTACCCGACCATCCCTGGGTGACGTCAAACATATCGTCGTCGGAATTGACTACCAACAGGTTTTTTACGTTTACTGATCCGCCGAAGAACTCAATGCCATCATCACCGCTATAAGGAATAAACACGTTTTCGATGACCGTACCACTTCCAACGGCGTTCAGGGTCAATCCGTTGTGCTCTACATTTGCGGTCGACCGCGAGCCGGTGTAGGCAATGGTCACATACTTCAGCACACCGGAGTTGTCGGCCGCATTGGTACCCCCGTATTTGATGCTGTTGTCAATTTCAGTGGCACCTTCTGTTCCGGCGGTAGCTCCCGAAATGGGGGCATAACCGTTAATGATCAGTCCGCCCCAGTCGGTTGACGCAGGCACCGCAGCCGCCGAAGTCAGGAGAATCGGTCTGTCGGCCGTTCCTTCGGCCATAATTTTAGCGCCGCGTTCAACTAAAATGTACTGGCTAAAGCCTTTTTTGGCTTTGATGACGGTTCCGGCCGGAATCGTTAAGGTGGCGCCTTCCTTTACGTTTACAGAACCTTCCAACGAATATTCAATGGAAGCATCGAGTGTCATATTGGTGGTGATGTCACCTTCCAGGACATTGTCCACGACTTCTACAATCGGAGTGTCATCATCGGTACACGCAGTGAAGAATAAACTTGCTACTGCAAAAACTAAAAGTAATTTTTTCATTTTTCTGAGTTTTAAATGTTAAATGCTATAAATGGTTAAATTTTTCATGTGCTTTTTTATAGTTTGTAGGAAATTCCGAAGCTTATAAACAAGCCTTTTTTGTAGGCGCTCAAAACGATCGGATCGGCATCGGTTCCATTGGCCTGCCGGGTCAGGCGGAAATTGGGATCGAGCAGGTTTTTCCCGGTCAGCTTCAGCTCCCAATGCCGGTTTAGTTTTGCTGACGAAATAAAATCGAGCGTGGCCACCCCGTCTTCATAGATGTCCTGGTAACCATTGGCCCCAATGGTAAAGATCCGATCGCTGTAGTAGTTCAACACCAGTGAGTTGGTGAACGAAAAATCATTCTTTTTGATTTGAGCCGTCAAATCGGCATTGACAATCACGGGGGCTGCGCCTTCCAGTTCCGAGCTGCGGTTTGTAAAGCTTAAGTCGGGCCGCAAGCTCACGTCTGTCATGATATAGGAAGCATTGATCCCGGTGGATAACTTGGTTCCCACCGTGCTGTCGTCCTGATTTGTTTTCAGGATGTTTTTTCTGAACTCCAGCTCAGCACCCGTAATGGTGGCATCGTCTGCAATGTTATCGTAGGTCAGAAAGCCGCCGGCGCTCGCTATTTCAATGCGCGAAATCGGATCCTGTATCAATTTGAAGAAGCCGGTCAGCGAGAACAACTCATCGGATGACAGGTAGTAATCGTATTTCAAATCGAGGTTATAGTTGGTGGAAGGCACGAGCTTGACATTCCCCTGCGATTTAAAGCTGACGTCGATGTACCGGAAAGGGGAGATTTCCTTGTCTTGCGGCAGCGTGTAGCTTCGGCTTGCACCCAGGCGCAACGCGCTTTTTTCAGCCAGGTCGTACTTCAAATTAAGGCTTGGAAGCAGGTACAACTCATCGATTGATGTGCTTCCGACATTGCCCCCCCGGTTGACATTATAGTCTACCGTCATGTTCACTTTGTCAATGGCCATGCCGGCATTCCCGACCAGCTTGTCATTAAAATGGTACACCAACTCGCCGTACAGGCGATTGATCAGCTTCTCAACCTTGTAGTCCTCTCTGTTTCGGTCGAGCAAAAATTGACCACCGCTGTAATCCGCGGTCGTCGATCCGATATTTTCATTGTTGAAATATTCATCCAGCTGTACTTCGCCCACTTCAAAAAGCTGTGGACTGGTGAAGCTGTGGTCGTATTCGACGGCTTCAAAATTTCTGTTGATATAACTTCCCGAATAGCCGGCCGTCCATGTATGGCCGCCCGCCAGTTCATGGGTCAGGGCCAGTTTGGCATGCAGTCCGTTTTCCGACAGATCGGAGAAAAACCGCTGGTGGCGGCCCGTACTGCCGGTTGGCCTGAGTTGTCCGTTGCCCAGGTCGGTCAGGTAGTTGGTGCGGCGGTCGGGCTCGTTGCCCTGCACAAAGTTATGCGCCACGCCCGCGTCGAGCTTCCAGCTTTTCGCCAGTTCCCAGTTCGACATCAGCTGGTTGACGATCACCCAATTGTCGTTGATCTGCTGTCGTCGCAACAGGCCTTGCTCGTCCTGAAACACATCATTCAGCACACCATAATATTCACCAAAATACTGTTTGTTGGCGTGGATATATAAACCGTTAAAGGAAAGATGATGCTCTTTAAAACCGTAGGCCGCATTGACCATTCCCAAATGCGAACTGTTTTGGCTGTACTTATCGTACGCCATGTCCTGCACAATGGCGCCGGTGGTTCCTGAATTGCGCGTGACCCCTTGCTGGTAACTGAATTCGGTGGAATAGGAGCCGGAAGCCACAAAGCTCAAGGGATTTTTTTGTGTTCCCACCGAAAGCCGTTTCCCGGCCGAAAAAGCAATCCCGTGGTTCAGCAGCGATGCTTGTTCGGAGGGGTCGAGCGAGTTGGCAAAACGATAGTGGGTCAGGTCTGCCGGTCCTGGCGACTTGTCGGCAAAGCCAAAGGCATTGACCCCATCAGCCTTCAGAAATTTCTCGCCCAGGGTGCGGCTGTTCATGCCTACCGACAGATCCAAGGTGAATTCGGATTCGCTGACTAACTCTTTCGAAGAGATGTCAATCTCCGCACCGCCAACATCGCCCGATGTGCCGGCTGCAAAAACCTTCTTCACCCCCACTGACCGAATCATGTCGGAAGAAAACAGGTCCAGGGAAATATTTTTGTACTCCGGATCTTCGGAAGGAACCGGAAAGCCATTGAGCAGGGTGCTATTATAACGGTCGCCCAAGCCACGCACAAACACGTTTTTTACGCCATCCTGCTTCGAGATTCCCGACACTTTGGTGACTGCGCCTTCGGCATCGCTTACCCCCTTGCGTGAAATTTCCTGTGCGCCAATAGCCTGGGTGGCCAGGACGGAATTTTTTTGCTCCAGCAGCAGCATCGACTCCGACTCGCGGTTGGCTTTGCCAACAACTTTTACGCCTTCAATTTCAACAGTCGATTCACCAAGCTTAAAGTGAAGTTCAACAGTTTGCCCGGCCTTTACCCGCAAATTTTCCTGAACACTGGTTTCGTATGAAATATAGGAGCAGCGCAGGTTGTACATCCCTGGGGGCAGTTTCTTGATGATAAAGTTCCCGTCGAAGTCGGTCACGGCACCCCAGGTGGTTCCTTCAATCATAATGGTGGCGCCAATAAGCGATTCGCCTGACTTCGCGTCGATGACGGTTCCTTTAATGGCTGCATTTTGTGCCGAAACAAGCATTGAACTGTAAGCAAAGAGAAAAATTAAGAGTGTTTTGTAAAGTCCCATAAATTTTTAAAAATGTTTGTATCGAAATCTCTGAAAAGAAAACTTCCACCTTCGTTGGTTCGGTTCGATTGGCTTGGTCGATCAGCCAGGTGAAGGCGTTTGGCTTAATTTTTTAAAGTCATTCTTTTCGTAACAAATCGCTTTGTTTTCAGAGGCTAAGTACGGGGAATGATGTTACAGCCTGATTAAAGTTTGGCTACTGTTGGATTACATTTGGATAACAAGAATTAGAATAACGGACTGGTAAACAAGGCAAAAAGCCCTGGCCCCAAAATGGCCAGAGCTTCTGTATCTGATTACAATTCAATTAATAAGCATTTTCAGGATACCATCAGGAAATAAGCTGAATAAGGTGAGCGGGAAATAAATCTGACAGGACTGGTAAGGTTGGAACATAAAATAAGGTTTTTTGAACAGGAGAAGGCTGACTCGCCACATTTATTCAACCCGCTCCGGGGTTGTCCTTTCTTGCTTGTCCGCTAACCCCGAGCTTCGCACGGGGTGATTAACGTTTTACTCCTTCGCCTTTCCTCAGAAAAAACCAGTTACCCTGAAAGGGTTAAATGTCAATAGCCCCGGGTGTAGTGAAACGGAACCCGGGGTTGAAATGCGCGAGCAAAATGAGGCGCAATCACCTGGTTGTTGGGATGCTCCCAGTCAGCATGCGCCGCATCTCAAAGCGTTTGTTTATTCCCCTGCTTCTTTGTCCTCATGCCGGACCGGCACCTCCTTTCCCAGTCGATGAAAAGGAGGAAAAAATCTTGTCAAAGTAATCCTTCTGCCCGCGTCAGAATTTTTTCTTTCCGGCGCACGACCCGGGATACCCGCCAAAACTTGTCCGGCCACTGACGGAAATCCTTCCCGCCAACGCCGGCCCGGACGACTTTGACGGCCTGCACCGCTTTCGCCTGACGGCGAAGTGGAGGACTTAAGCGATCGCGGCTTCTCCCACAAGCAAGTCTGGACGACAAACATTTCCAATGTCGGTTCCCTGACGTATTTAGCGACACGGTGCCCCTGGGCACCAAGCTATCCTTTGGCCAGCGAGAATAAAAATTCGAGGCCGCCTTCGGGTTTGTTACGCACCGAAATTTCGCCTTTGTGCAACTGGACAGCATTTTTCACAATGGACAAGCCCAGGCCTGTTCCGCCGTTCTCGCGGGTACGTCCTTCGTCGGCCCGGTAGAAACGCTCAAAAATACGGGGGAGGTGTTCTTCGGCAATTCCTTTTCCGGTGTCGGAATAGCTCAGGTAGTAAAATTTCTCATCTTCCAGGTACTGTTTGATAAGAATGTTGGTGTTTTCGCCCGCATAATTAATGGAGTTTTCAATAAAATTCTGGAAGATGGACGACAACAAGCTGTCATTGCCATAGACCACCACCTGATCGTTAACGGACAGCTGCACGAGCATTTTTCTTTCATTCAACCGCGATTCCAGGTTCTCAATCACATCCTTAACCAGCGGACGCAGGTGCACCTGCTTGAATTCGAAAAGATCGCCGGCGTCTTCAATGTTGTTCAACAAAGAAATATCGTTGAGCAGCAAATTCAGCCGCTCGCTCTGGATAAAGGCCCGCTGAACAAAGTAGTCCAGTTTTTCTTTGGGAAGGTTTTTATTATTCAGGATAGTTTCCAGGTAACCTTTTACTGAAGCCAGCGGTGTCTTTAATTCGTGGGCAATATTTGAGGTGAGCTGTTGTTTCAGCAAACGGCGTTTTTCGGGCCGGGTGATGTCACTAATCAATACCTCGAAACTTTTGTCGGGAAATACGATGCTCTGCACATTGAAATATTTTTCATTCCTGGAGATGGTGATCGAAAACTGCGGCAAATCCTTGGGATTAATAATGTAATCGGGATCCAGGTATTTTTTAATCTGGGCAATGAGCGGCTTAAAGTCTTCAATCTCAAAAAGCTTCTCAGCCGAAACCGATGAACGTTCGGAAATCAGGTTGATATATTGAATGAAATGACTATTGGCCAGTATTTTCTCCTTGTTTGGCAGAAAAAAGGCAATTCCTTCATTCAGCGCATTCAGGTGATTGAAAAGGCGGTCTTTCTCGGTCGTCAAATCCTCCTTGGCCTTCCGCAAACCATTGTAAATCTGTACAATCTGCCGGCGAATATCGCCAAACTCGGAGTCGGCAAATCCAAAATTCGGATCAATATCTTCGTTGTTGCCAGCCCTTACCGCAAAATCGCGCAGGCGGTTAATAATCTCGCCCAGCCGCTTGGTCACCACCGACAACAGGATCCACATGATGATGAACAGCGCCAGCATGAAGAAAATAAACACGCGCTCTGCTTTCAGGAAATCCTGGACCTCAATGTTGTAAACCACGGCACACCGGACAAAATAATCGTCGTAAAAGCGAGCGAAGTAATAAAAATCCTGCCCGGTAGTTGCTGAATGCCGAATATTGGCGCCGGTTTCGGAATAGAGGGCTTTCTGCACTTCGGGACGCATCAGGTGGTTTTCCATCTCTTCCGATTCCGGAACAAAACTATCATACAATACCTTGCCTTTCACATCGATCACCGTTACGCGGATGTTACTTTCCGGGATTAGGTACTTCACCGTATCGAGCCGTGCAAAATTCTGCTCCTGCATCACCTCATAATGCTCGATGTACCGGTGTGTAAACCCGGCAATATTGTCGAGCGTATTTTCGAGCTGATCGGTCCGGTACCTTTTTTCGCGATTAAACTGGAAAGCCAGAATGGCGATCATGAAAAAAGAAAAGGCAGCAAAAAAATAGATAAAAATACGCTGCTTGTAAGTTCGTCGTCGAAGTATCACGGTTGTCTGTTTTTAAATTCCAAGTTTCAAATTCCAAAATCCAAAGGCCTCTACTCGAAGCAATAGCCATAGCCGGAGCGACCTTTAATGGCGGCTCCGTATGCTTTGATCTTTTTCCGTAAACGTGCGATGTTAACATCCACATTTCGCTCGGTTACAATCACATCGTCACTCCAAACGCGGGTCAGGATCTCCTCGCGCGAAATATATTTCCCCCGGTTTTTCATCAGCAACACCAGGATTTCAAATTCCTTCCGGGTCAGTTTTACCGGCTGGCCATCAATCACAGCCGACTTGCGGTTAATGTCAAGCTGCAAACCATCGCATTCCAGAACTGTTGATGGTTTTTTGGTGCCGGCACCACGTTTCAAAACCGCTTTGATGCGCACCACCACTTCCTTGATTGAAAACGGCTTAACAATGTAGTCGTCGCCGCCCACATTGAATCCGGTAAGCAAATCATTCTCCGAGCCTTTAGCTGTCAGGAAGATAACGGGCACATCCAGTTCTTTTTCCTTGCGCAGAATGTCGGCCATTTTATAACCCGACATGCCCCCCATCATCACGTCGAGCAAAATGAGATGATAGTTTTCAAGGGGCAAGGTCAAGGCCTCTTCAGCCGACGAAGCTACATCAATGTCAAAACCCTCGCTCGACAGGTTGAACTGCAGAATTTCGCGCAGGTCTTTTTCATCGTCAACAACCAGTATTTTGGGTGTGTATTCCATGATTTTACTTCTCAATTTTATGGTGGCGGATATCTTTTCCTTCAATTGAATAAATGGCGGCCTCGGCAATGTTGGTGGCGTGATCCGCAATACGTTCGATGTTCGACATCATTTCCTTGATGGTGACAATACTCATCAGCAAGTGTTTATTACTTTCGGCTGTTTTGGTCTTCGCCAATATCTTTTTCATCATTTTATGATTGATTTCATCGAAAACCACATCATTTTTGATCGTCCAGATGGCAAATTCCCGGTCATCGTTTAAATAGGAAAGCAGGGATTTTCGGACCATCTTAATACTCAGGATGGTCATACTGGTCAGGATTTCGTTCAGTTTATCGTAAACCTTTGGGCTTTTAATTTTCTTAATGAAACTGACAATGTTTACAACAATATCGCCAATACGCTCCAGTCCTGTCAAGATCCGGTAACAAGCAAACAGGCGCCGCAGCTCCGAAGCTACCGGCTGATACAAAACGATGGTGTTCACGATCTTGTCACTAATTTTGACTTCCTTTTTATCGATCTCCTCTTCGATATCCAGTATTTTTTTTAACACGTCGTCGGGGACTGCAACTTCGCCTGAGGTGACGATCTGTTCCATTTCGTCCAGTTGTCCCAACACCAGGTTGGCCATGGTTTCAAAGTCGGCCATGACCTGGTTGATGGCTTCGTCTTTTTTTATCGTCATGATTTGCTCTTTTTTATTGCGATTTGTGTTTTTAACCAAACTTGCCGGTTAGGTATTCTTCTGTTCTCGGATCAATGGGATTGGTAAACATGTTTTTGGTTTTCCCATACTCAACCAACTCACCAAGATACATAAATAATGAATAATCAGAGATGCGTGCCGCCTGCGACATGTTGTGTGTAACCAGCACGATGGTGTAGTGTTCTTTTAGCTTGACCAGCAAGTCCTCAATTTTTGAAGTGGCAATGGGGTCAAGCGCCGAGGTGGGCTCGTCCATCAAAATGACTTCGGGACTGAATGCCAGCGCCCGGGCAATGCACAAGCGCTGCTGCTGTCCTCCGGACAGGAAGGTGCCCTTTTTAAAAAGCGAGTCCTTCACTTCATCCCAAAGCGCCACATCACGCAGCGAGCGTTCGACAATCTCGTCGCGCTCCTGCTTTTTGGTGCGGATGCCGTTGAGCTTGTAGCCGGCAATCACGTTGTCGTAAATGCTCATGGTGGGAAACGGATTTGGCCGTTGAAAGACCATGCCCATGTGTCGTCGCAGCTTGATGGCCGGCATCTCGTAAATATTCTTACCGTTGAGTAAAGCCTCCCCTTCGGTAGTGATGTTTTCATACAACTCATGCATGCGGTTCAAAGCCCGCAACAAGGTGCTCTTGCCGCAACCCGACGGCCCCATGATCGCAGTAACCGTGTTCTTTTTTATTTCGACTGAAACATTTTTCACCGCATAATTCTTGTCGTAGGCGATTGATAAATCCTTCAGCGACAAAATGGGGTTCTTTACTTCAGCAATGGTATTTGTAGTCATGTTCTATCTTCTTTTGGCGGCAATTTGTTTCGAAACCAAATTCAATATCAAGATCATGGCCATCAACAGCAGCGACGAGCTCCAGATGAGACCGATCATGTTCGGGTCGTTGTAAAACTCCCAGATTAGCAAGGGGATGGCGCTTGTCGGTTTGGTCATGTCCAGGTTAATCATGGAACTGCCAAGGGCTGTCAACATCAGTGGGGCTGTTTCGCCTAAGATACGCGAAATTCCTAATAAAATGCCAGTGAGCAAACCGCTAAACCCGGTAGGGATCAACACCCGCAAAATGACTTTATGGTAGGGAACGCCCAGCGCCAGCGCGGCTTCTTTCAGGCTTTCCGGAATCATCTTCAAGGTTTCTTCCGTTGAACGCACAATCATGGGCAACATCATAATGGACAAGGAAACACTTCCGGCCAACGCCGAAAACCCCATGGTAATGTGTTTGACCACCCACAGATAGGAAATCAGTCCCAGCACAATGGAGGGTACCCCTTGCAGAATATCGGAAATGTTACGGGTCAAATTGGCCATCAAGCTTCCCTGATTTTCGTACAGATAAATGCCCGTTAAAACCCCGATGGGAATGGCCAGTACCGAAGCCAGAACAACCATCAGCAGAGTACCCACAATTCCGTTGGCAATCCCGCCCGGAATCAGTTCTCCGTTGGCTACCGCCGTCATCGCTTCAAAGGTGTCGGGCGTATTCTTGATCAGAAAGTCGAGGCTGATTTGCCGGTAACCTTCCACCACCAGTTTCCCAATAATGAGGATAATGGGTGAAATGGTGATCAGCGAAAGTACAATCACCCCGCCAAGAACAAGCTTGTCCTTGAGTAACCTGCCGGAGGAGTGGTCCTGACTTTTAAGCGTGTGAATGGATTCCATAGCCTGTTAGTTCATTTTCTTAATTATCAACTTGCCAATGGCGTTGATTACACCGGTCATCAGAAATAACAGCAATCCGATGGCGATCAGCGAACTGAGTTTGAGCCCGTCGGCTTCGCCAAACTGGTTGGCAATCACACTGGCCATGGTGTTTCCGGTGTCGAACAAACTGCCGGGCACCTGGTTGGTGTTTCCAATCAACATGGTCACAGCCATGGTTTCGCCCAGAGCTCTTCCGAACGAAAGAATATAGCCGGCGACTATTCCGGAACGTGCTGCCGGAATGGTCACCGTGGTAATCACCTCCAGGCGTGTCGCTCCCAACGAGTAAGCCGCTTCCTTCAAATCGTTGGGTACCATGCTGATAATTTCGTTGCTCAGCGATGTAGCATAGGGAATGATCATGATGGCCAAAATCAGGCTGGCGGTGAAAATCCCAAAGCCCTGGCCGCCAAAGCCCAGGTCAATCATCAATGGACGCAGGACATAAAAACCCCACAAGCCGTATACGATGGAAGGAATGCCGGCTAACAAATCAACCAGAATACCCAGTATGCGGGCCACCCGCGTTCCTCTGAAATACTCGCCTAAAAACAGGGAGGTAGAGAAAGAAAGCGGCAGCGAAATCAAGAGGGCAGCAAAGGAGGTAATTAATGTTCCGACGATAAACGGTAAAGCACCATATTTTTCGCGCCCATAGGTCGGATCCCACTCGCCGGATATGATAAACTGCCATCCAAAGGCTTTGAAAGACGGCACAGAGCCTCCAACCAGGGAGTATAACATACCGGCAGCCAGCAGCAGAATCAGAATGGAAACGGAAAAAAGGACGCCTTTAGTGACTTTGTCGCTGTTCATTTGTTGCCTTTTATTACTCAGCGGGTGAACTCAAGTCACCCGCTGAGCAAAGCTTAAATCAGTTTATTCCTGCAAAATGGCTTCACCGTTGTACGTCACACTGCGAAGAATGGCTTTCGCTTTTTGAACGGTGGCGTCGGGCAGCGGAGCATAGTTTACTTTAGCCGCCTGGGCTTGTGCACCCTCGCTCACCCGCCAGTCCAAAAACTCGACGGTGGCACGGGCTAACGCTTCCGAACGTCCATCATACGATTGTTCCTTGTACAAAATAATCCAGGTAAATCCGCTGATGGGATAGGCCGTTGGAAACTCCGAATTGGTGACCATCACCCGCGTGTCGGCAGGAATCTCACCCTGGGCTGCAACACTGATGCTTTCGATGCTAGGCTCGATATATTCGCCACTGCTGTTTTGCACTTTGGCGGTTTGAATTTTTTGTGCGAAAGCGAATTCGGAACCAATGTAACCAATGGCACCTTCAGTCTGGCTGATGGTTCCGGCAACACCCGGGTTCCCTTTGGCTCCCATGCCCACCGGCCATTTCAGCGATTTTCCGGTTCCCACTTGGCTGGCCCATTTTTCACTCACCTTGCTCATGTAATCGCTAAAGATGTGGGTGGTTCCGCTACCATCGGAGCGATGGACAAACACGATTTCCAAATCTGGAAGCGTCACTCCTTCGTTGTTGCTTTTTAAAGCCGGATCGTTCCAGCGAGTAATCTCACCCATAAATATTTTCTCGAGCAGACTGTCCGACAGTTTCAGTTCATTTACGCCGGGCAAGTTGTAGGCAATAACCACGGCACCCATACAGGTGGGAATGTGAACCACTTCGGCTGGCATTTCCGCCAATTGGTCATCGTTCAGAAAAGCATCGGTAGCTCCAAAATCAACTACTTTATCTTTCAGGCTTCGGATACCGCCACCAGAACCAATACCACCGTAGGTGACCTGGGTGCCGGTCGCTTTGGCATAGTCTTTAAAAACCAAATTGTAGTAGGGCAAGGGAAAGGTTGCTCCGGCGGCCGTCAGGCTCACTGAACTACCTTCTGATTCACCTGCCTTTTTGGCGGAATTTTGACAGGCACTAAACAGCACCACAACCAAAATAAGAGATAAGAATGTCTTCATGTTCGTTTCATTTATAAATTAAAATCTGACTTCACAGTTTAAATAGAGACTGGAAACGGAAGGCTGACTTGCATCATCCGGACTCCAGCCCTTATACCTTGGGGCCAGTTTCACGCCTTTAACTGGTGCAAACTCGAGACCCACAATAAACACCTGCCCATCGTTTGAAAGGTTCCAGGCCTCTGTTTCGCCAGCCAGGGTATTCGAATAAACTTTGTCGTAGCGGGCAAACAGATTCACTTTCTTTGCTAGTTGGTAGGTGCCGTAAAATGACAGGCCATTCCAGTCCTGATCTTCCTCAAAACGACGGTTAAACTGCTTGTTGTATTCAGCGCCCAACCGGAATTGATCAGCCTCGTAACCAACAAAGGTGGCCAGGGAAGACTGCGTTTCTTCCTTGGTGATAAAATCGTAGTACACCCGGCCGGTCAGTTTTTTCACCGGGGTCAGGGTCAAGCCAAAACCAGTTCGGAACGCACTGTCGTTTTGCAGTTTTTTGTAACCCTCGCCATTGGCGACAATCACATCGGCCGATAAAAAATCAGTGAATTGGTAAGCCACACTCACCCCAAGGTCGGCACTTGAGTTGAAGCTAAATTCATCTTGTAATGATTTTTCGTGGTAACGGTATCCCCAGTTGTCCTCCTGAGTTTTGAACTGCGTCGTCGAGATCAAACCAAAATTGACCTCGAAACCACTGTTGCGGTAGCGCAAATAGGCATTTTTTACGTAGGCCGTCATTTCCAGACTGCCCACTCCGGGATCGCCCACATCGAGCACGGCAGCTCCAAATAATTCTTTACTAAACTGATGCTGGTAGCCCAAATAGACCCGGGTAAGTTCAAAAGCCGAAGCGGTTTCGCCATCCGAAAAGGTACTGTGGTAATTACTAAAAATTCTCATCGTTGGTCTTCCACTCGCTTTAAATTCTTCTGTTGATTGGGCCAGGCCCGCTAATGCCATGCTCACCATGACTAACGCTAATACGCCAATACGTTTCATATACTTAAGATTGATAAAAATTAGCTGTTCCTTTCATAGAACTCACCGGCAAATGAACGCCTAAAACATTACAGCCGGATTAATAAATTATTACAAAACGATTAATTAAATCGTCTTTCTTCTTTCCCGTTTTTAATAGAACAAACACAAAATATTAATTAGCAGTGAATTAAACAAGATTACAAAACAATTACATCTTTCCACTATTGAAACAAATGATTACAAAATCATAAAAAAATCCCGTTCTGCTGAGAACGGGATTCCGGCCACTGAAGTTTACAACTGACCACAGCAAGCGAATCAGCTTAATCCTGCAAAAAATAATCGATGGTCGAAACCACCCGGACAATTTTAATATGGGGACTGTTTTGATCGCGATCAGTAATGGTAAACAGTCCCTGGCGGGCAGTCTTAATTTTGCCCACCTTGGAATTGGAATCCATGGCGAACTTTTCAGCCACCTCGCGTGCATTCATGGTGGCTTCCTCAATCATCGAGGGTTTAATTTCATTCAACCGGGTAAAAATAAACTCGATGGGTCGCCAGGTATTTTTCGAACCGATCAGCACCCCTTTTGAGATCAGCTCAAGCGACTCGGAAAGGGCCGTTTGCAGCTTATCGATCTCGCTGGTTCGCACGGTGAACTCGGTTTTTACCACGTAGCGGTAT
>ENA-ORCT01000470-ORCT01000470.1-marine-metagenome-genome-assembly--contig:-NODE-470-length-19487-cov-4.471613_pt1 | contig 19487 bp, 16 predicted proteins | sample MGYA00248632_ERZ508511 | MGnify/ENA primary metagenome ERZ508511 (study PRJEB26182, sample SAMN06268839) | marine metagenome | isolation source: Tt an P1-techrep anaerobic enrichment on pine from sediment...
GCCGTCGAAATCCAGGGAATACCAGATGTCCCCGACACTGATGGAGACCATCTCGTGGACATCGAAGGCATAGCTCAGAATGATGTCGGTTTCGTTCATCTCGCCTGAGCGGAGATTTTCGCTGCTTTTCAGTTGCCAGTTGTGCCAGGTACTGAGGGTCCATCCGAAGGCGGAGAGGTCGATGCCGCCCTGGATCGTCGGTCGACCGTCGCTCAGGTCGAATCCACGCCAGAGGTATTTGTCCCATAGTCCGACATAGACATCACCTTCGACTTCGATTGCAGCCTGGGAACTGACCGTTAGGCTTGCGCCGAGTATTAATGTTGCGACCAGTACGAGTGTCCACTTTTTCATTTTCCTACCTCCATATAGATATAGAAACCAAGTCGGGATAGCGCAGGCCCTTCCTGCGTTACCCCGACTTCTGCAGAAGCAATATCTGCAGTTACCCATAGGGCACACGTACAAACGTACCGCAAAAATTAAACATTTAAAGTCTGTAAAAAATTAATTTTCAGGTAGTTGAGGGGGATTTGATCGATTTTTAGGCAGGGATTAACCGCGGAAAAGAAAGTGTGGTTTGGGAATCAGAGTTGAACCTGACGGACTTTCATGGGGCGACCCGGCTGGGTCAGATAGAGAAACAGGTTCAGGCTGCGAGTTGGCAGGGCGGGCTGATGATGAAATAGCACCGCGAGGTGCTGGACCTTGATGCCGCGCCCTTTGAGGGCGTTGGTGATGCGCTGTATTCTTTCGTGCACACGCGCCTGTTCGGCGTCGGTCAGGCAGGTGTCGAGGTAGGCGGGGGCTTTTTCCCTGGGAATGCGTTCGCATAGCGCCAGGTCCCGGCCGAGGCATTCGCCGAGCCGGGCGCAGGTCTGGTCCCTGAATGCGTCGCAAACGAAAGACCACAGTTGATCGAACAGGTCCCGTTGCGAGAGGGGGCGGCGAAACAGGCCCTGGCGGCGCCAGAATTCTTCCAGCTGCTCCAGGGCGCCGCTCAGCGAGCCGCAGATCTCGCTCAGGGCGGTCAGGAAAAAGTGGCCGCGGTCGGCGTTGAAGGTCAGATCGAGCAGCCGGCCGATGCCCTGCAGTCGTTCCAGATCGCTGAAAGTAAGTTGCCGCGTAGCAAGAACAGTGTAGGGTGGATGGGGATCAAAGCGGATGTCGTGCTGCTCGGCGGCCAAGCGCAGCGGGGCGCCGGGCAGCAATTTGACCGGTTCGAGCTGCAGGTGATGGGGGCGCAGAGCGGCTACCCGGTCGATGGAGGCCAGGAAATCCCGGTATCCTTCCCCCGGCAGTCCGGCTATAAGGTCGAGATGGAGATGGATATTGCCGGTTTGGCGCAAGCGGCGAACATTTTTCTCCAGCAGTGTCAGGGCAGCGGGCCGGTCGATACTGCGCAGGGTCTTGGGGAGGGTTGACTGGACACCGATTTCAAACTGGAACATGCCTTTGGGCACTGTGGCCAGCAGTTCGAGGGTCGGTTCGTCGAGCAGGTGGCCGCCGATCTCAAAGTGAAAATGACTGCTGCGATTATGTTGCAGGATAAAATGGAAGATATGCCGGGCCCGGGCCGGATCGTAATTGAAGGTCCGATCGACCAGCTTGATCTTGGCAACCTTCTTTTCCATGAGCAACCGCAGGTCCTGCTCAATACGCTCCATGGAATAGGAACGGACCTGCTGGTCGAGGGCGCTCATGCAAAAGGCGCAGCGATAGGGGCAGCCGCGACTGGTCTCCAGATAGACAAAGCCGCGGCTGAGATCGACCAGGCCGAGTTGCAGTGGGGAGGGGATTTCGTCCAGGTCCGAGAGCAGGGGGCCGTCGGGGTTCTCGTTGATGGTCCGGCCATCACGCCAGGTCAGGCGCGGTACATGCTGCGGCGCTTGATTCTGCTGCCAGGCCATAAGCAGGCCGTGCAGAGGCAATTCTCCTTCGCCGCGAATCAGGGCGCTGATGCCCGGGTAGCGCTCCAGCAGCTGAGGTCCTTCAAAGGAGACCTCCGGGCCGCCCAGCACGACCCGCAGGCCGGGACGGGCGGTGACCAGGGCATCGGCCAGTTCCAGGGTCTGGCGCCGGTTCCAGAGATAGACGGAGAAGGCCACCACGTCCGGATCTTCGGCCAGCAGGGCACCGAGCACTTGCTCTTTGGGCTCGTGCACGGTGAATTCGCGAATCAGCAGATCGTCGCATATGTCCCGGCAATATGCGGCGAGGAGTGGCAAAGCCAGGCTGGCATGGATATATTTACTATGCAGGGTGGCGAGTACGATACGCATGGCGACAGCATAACCAAGCCGGTTCGCTAAGCAAAGCCTTAATTCGATCTGGCCTGTTATTGGCGGCGATTGCCCTGCCCGACGCCCTGTGCTATGCTACCAGCCGCCGCAAGGCCTGAAAAAATAAACAAAAAGATGGCGTCGTAAAAAGTCCGCTCTACAGCGTTACGGTATTTTTTCAGAACCTCGACATACGAGATGTCTGGCTTCGCCCTTGATAAACGCCAAGCCTTGTAGAACGAAATTTTTGCGAATACATCAAAAAAGGATTTTTATGCTCCAGGGGAAAACCATTCTCTCGGTGGTGGCGGATCAGGAGGGCCAGGTGTTTGAACACCCCGACCTGCTGATGGTCGGCATGAACGGTCTGCACAGTCGCCTGCCCCGCTCTTCGGAATTGATTCCGTTGCCCGAGGGCAGCCGTCTCTTCACCATTCCCGATACCCCGCCGATGGGTTTCGATCCCCGCCAAAGTAAAAGCGTGACGCTGCGCAAACTGCCCAGATCCCTTGGCGGCGGCCCGGTACAGGCGGTTTCGGCTTTCCTCACTCCCGGCTTTACCCGCACTTTGCTGCCTGCCGCCGATTATGGAAGGAAGCAGGTTCAATTGCCGCTTTGGTCTTACACCGCCGTCGGTTGGTGCGTCGAGGAAGAACGTTTCTATACGGCGGCGGTGCGGGTCGATCGCAACAGTCAGTGGCAGCCCGATCATTTCGACGACCGACAGCTCGATCCGCTGGTGCGGCAGATGCTTAAGGAGCAGCCCGACAACCGGTTGCTGGAACAGCTGTCGCGTTGCGCCCTGGATTATCACTGCTTTGCCGCCAAGAACTTGTTTTTTCGCCGCTGGGAGGCGCCGCTGCCGACCTCGCCCCAGTGCAATGCCCGCTGTCTCGGCTGTATCTCCCTGCAGGAGGCGCCCGAGTGCTGCCCGTCGAGCCAGGAGCGCATCACCTTCGTACCGACCGTAGAGGAACTGACCGGTATTGCGGTGCCCCATCTTGAACAGGCGGAAAACGCCATCGTCTCTTTTGGCCAAGGCTGCGAGGGGGATCCCATTCTGCAAGCCGATACCATCTGTGCGGCGGTCAAGGCGATGCGTTCCCGCACTGGCCGAGGCACGATCAATTTCAATTCCAACGCCTCCGATCCGGAGGCCATCGAACGGCTGGCTGAGGCGGGCATCGATTCCGTGCGCGTCTCGATGAATTCGGTACAGGAGTCTTTTTACAACGCCTATCATCGTCCCTGCGGTTATCGCTTCGCCGATGTGCGCGAATCGATCCGTCGGGCCAAGGCCGCCGGGCTCTTCACCATGCTCAACTACCTGGTCTTCCCCGGCATCAGCGATCGCGTCGACGAGGTCGAGCAATTGATCGAACTGGTGGAGGAAACGGGGCTGGACCTGATTCAGATGCGCAACCTGAGTATCGATCCGGAGCTCTACTGGTGTACCTTGGGGGGAAGTGGCGAAGGGATGGGCATGGCGGAAATGCTGGCTAGCGTCAAGGAGCGCATTCCCCGCCTGCAATACGGCTATTTCAATCGCACCCGGGAGAATTTTTACCCGACCGGTCTTGAGAGCGACTGGCCTCTGGAACCCTGAGGCTTCCATCAACTGGCGAGAGCATGCGTTTTTATCGGCCGAAATCTTTTCTGGTGCTGGTACTGATCGGTTTTGCCGTGGTAGCGATGCCGCTGCTGCTGGCGTTGGTCAATGCCGAGATATTCATGGACCGGCTGGCGCGGCGCAGCAGCGATGCCCTGTATCGTTCGGTGAATGTCATTCAGGGAAGTCGCAATCTGGTCGAGGAGCTTCTATTTCTGGAACGGCGGTTCCGGCAATACCAGGTGCTCGGTGACCCCGAACTGTTAGAGGATATCAGCGAGAAGCACCGCCAGTTCGTACATACCATCGACCAGCTGCTGGTTCTGGTTCAGGAAGAGAAACAGCAAAAGCGCCTGATTACCCTGAAAACCGAAGAAGCTACCCTTTACCAATTGTGGCTCGATGGCACCTCCGGCGGCCCGGAGGCGGGCAAGGTGCTGGTCGAACGATTCGCCCTGCTGACCGCTCGGGCCAAACAGATTTATGAAGAGAACCAGGAGCTCATCGTCCAGGAAGCCGAAGCAATGCAGGAGGCCACTAATCGGGCCCGCAAGTTTCTTAGCTGGTTGCCTTTGGCCTTGCTGCCTGTGACGGGGATATTCGTAGCCCTGTTTGCGGCCCTGATCGCCAAGCCCATTCGGCAGATCGATCAGAGCATCAACCGCCTCGGCGAAGGGGATTTCAAAAAGCCCATCCAGGTCGGCGGTCCCCGGGACCTGGAATTTCTCGGCCGGCGGCTCGACTGGCTGCGGGTTCGGCTGGGAGAAGTGGAGCGGGACAAGAGCAAGTTTGTGGCTCATGTTTCCCACGAGCTGAAAACCCCTCTGGCCTCCATTTGCGAAGGTGCCGAACTGCTTGCCGAAGAGGTGGTCGGACAGCTCGGCGAACAGCAGCGGGAGGTCGTCACCATTCTGCAGCGCAATGGTTTGCAACTGCGAAAGCTTATCGATAATCTGCTTGATTACAGCAGGGCCGAGGCCAAGGTGTTGCCCTATCGTCGCGGGCAGATCGATATCGCTCCTCTTGTCGAAGAAGTGGTGGAGGATCACCGCGCCATGGTGATGAAAAAGGAGATCCAGCTTAAGCTGGATCTTGTGGATGTGCATATCTGGGGAGACCTGGAGCGGCTGCGGGTCGTGGTCGACAATTTGTTGTCCAACGCGGTAAAATTTACCCCGCCCAAGGGGGATATCGCCGTCAGTGTGGCCGAACGGGGCGCCGAGGTTCTGGTGGAGGTGGCCGACAGCGGACCGGGTATTCCCGATTCCGAGCAGAGCAAGATCTATCAGCCTTTTTATCAGGTAGATACGCCTTATGTGGGACCGGTCAAGGGAACCGGACTTGGCCTGTCCATTGTGAAGGAGTACGTGCGCGATCATGGCGGCCGGCTCGAACTGGCCGACAGTCTGCTGGGTGGAGCCTGCTTCAGGGTTTTTCTGCCCCGGGGGGAAAGAGGGAGAAGATCATGATACGGTACTTTTATCGGCTGACGGTTCTACTGGGACTCGGCCTTGGCCTGCTGCTGACCGGTTGTGCCGACGTCAGAAATTGGATGGGTTCGGTCGGATCGTCCAATGGCAGCGTTAGCAGCGACAGCAGTGTCGTTGACGGCAGTGAGAGCACTGACGACAGCGAGAGCATTGACGGCAGCGAGAGCAGCGCTTCGCTGGTGGTGAGCGATTGCCGTCGGATTGCCTCCTTGCCGGCTGCGGAGCAAAAGGGCCAGGTGGAGAGTCTGCAGACTGCCTTCGAACGTTCCGGTGGCGACCAGGAACGGTTGGTGCTAGCCTGCCTGGCAGTGCATCCGAAAAGCCAATATCAGAATCACACCAGGGCGTTGAAGCTGCTGCAGGGTTATCGGCGTAGCGAGCAGCCCCGTGAGGATCTCCTCGCTTTGACGGATTTGTTAGAGGAGTTGCTGTTGCAGAAACAGCGAACGGAACAGCAACTGGTTGAAGAGCGCCGGCGCTCCGAATCCCTGGCCAGTAAACTCAAGGCGCTGGAAGATATTGAAAAAATCATTCAAGAACGGGAGGAGAAGGCATTGCCTTCGCCCTGAGAGAACGCCATGGAAGAGCAAAACAAATATCGCCTGTTGCTGGTCGATGACGATGTCGACCTGCTCCGCCTGTTATCCATTCGCCTGAGTACCGCCGGTTACGAGGTGAGCGTCGCTGAAAGCGCCGAACAGGCGCTGGGTCTTTTGCCGGTAGTGCGGCCGCACCTGGTGCTTACCGATATGCGGATGGAGGGGATGGATGGCATGGCGCTGTTCGATGCCATCCGCAAAAGCCATAGCGCCTTGCCGGTGATCATCATGACCGCTCACGGATCGATTCAGGATGCGGTTGCCGCAACCCGCCGGGGAGTGTTCTGCTTTCTGGCCAAGCCTCTCGACAAGGAGGAGCTGCTCGAGGAGATCAAGCGGGCCCTGAGCATGAGCGGCGCTTCGTTCGACACCGAAGGCGGTGCCGCAGAAGAGGACCGCTGGCGACGGGAGATCATCACCCAGAGTCCGGTTATGCTCGATCTGCTCGCCAAGGCTAAGCTGGCGGCGGAAAGCGGTTCGGCGGTACTGATTCGTGGCGAGAGCGGGTCCGGAAAGGAGATGCTGGCCCGGGCCATCCACTGGGCCAGCAATCGCAGCACCGAGCCCTTTGTAGCGGTCAATTGCGGCGCCATTCCCGACACCCTGCTGGAGTCGGAGCTGTTCGGCCATAGCAAGGGAGCCTTTACCGGTGCGGTCAAAGATTATCCCGGGCTGTTCCGTTCCGCCCAGGGTGGCACCCTGTTTCTCGACGAGATCGGCGACATGCCACTGGCTCTGCAGGTAAAACTGCTGCGGGTGCTGCAGGAGAAGCGCATGCGGCCCGTCGGTTCGGTGGAGGCGATGGATATCGACGTGCGCATTATCTCCGCCACCCACCGTCATCTCGAAGAGGCGATAGAAGAAGGAAATTTCCGCGAGGACCTCTACTACCGTCTGAATGTGGTTGCCCTGGACCTTCCAAATCTGGCCGGCCGCCGCGAGGATATCCCCCTCTTGGCGCAGCACTTTCTGCAGGAACTGGTGGCCCGGTCGGGCAAAAAGCTGACCGGGTTTGCGCCCGAGGCCATGGAACTGTTGCTGTCGGCGGCCTGGCCGGGCAACGTGCGGCAGCTTTACAACGTCGTCGAACAGGCTGTAGCCCTCTCTACCAATCCGGTGATTCCGGCGGAACTGGTCAGCAACGCCATTCAGGAGAGCAAGGAGGAGATCCTGCCTTTCAGTGAGGCGCGGCGGCAGTTCGAGCAGCAATACCTGGTGCGGCTGATGCAGATTACCAAGGGTAATGTATCCCATGCGGCCCGCATTGCCGGGCGCAATCGTACCGAATTTTATAAGTTGTTGGGACGCCATCATATCGTCCCATCCCTGTTCAAATCCTGATGGTGTCGCTTGACAGTGACATTTTTTCCTTTTGCCTCATCAGGCGGCTTTTCAATCGATTGGGCGGTGTTTTTGCTGTCTGCAATCTCCGGTAAGATGCCGGAAGGTCATTTCGCGGGGGTGAAATCGGTTGAGTCGCCATTTTGTCGCTGATTAGCGACGGAATCTTGCCGTACTGCCAATGTGGAGCCTCCCCGTTTTGGTCTTCACGTGGGGCAAGTCCCTGAAAAGATGATGAAAAAATGCTTGCCCGGTTATTGGCCTGGTATTTGCTTTTAATGCTTCGGCAGCTTGCTTTCATCTCTATCTTTGCCAAGGAGCGTTATCGGCATGACAACTATGACCAATCAGCAATCCGCCGGAATCAGGGACCCTTACCGTTCTTTGCTCATTTTGTTAGGGGGCATTTTGCTGGCCCTTATGGTGCTTGCCGGCCAGACCGGCTATCGGGACGATTCGCCGTCTCCCGGCCAGGAAGTCCCAAGCGGCCAAATGGCAGCAGGCCGGCAGGTCGCTACCTGATATCCCGAATAGTTTTCGAAGGGCCATGGTAGATGGCGCATATGGCGTGGCTCTGGTTGTAGCAAAAACACTGGAAATTATAAGGGTTTTAGGGTATACAGTAGTTTGCGCCGGCCAGTGCGCCTTTGTAATATTCCGTCAGGAGGAATTACCATGCGGGTTCTCGTTTTCTGTTCCTTGTTGTTGATGGTTTCGTTGCTCTCGGTTGTTTCCGCCGAGGCCGATACCCGTTATGTTTCAGACCAGATCGTCATTACCCTGCGTCGTGGCCCGGGAACTGAATACAAGATTCTCAAATCACTGCCTACCGGTGCGGCGGTGGAATTTCTTGAGGAGGAAGACAACTATCTGAAGGTACGCACCAAGGACGGCAGCGAAGGCTACGTTCTGAAGCAGTATGTCACCACCACGCTGCCCAAGGCCTATGCCATTGCCCGTCTGGAGAAAGAGCGTGCCCAGTTGCAGGAGCGTTTGGCCGCCATGGCCAAGCGGGCTCAGGGCTGGACAGCCGAAAAAGAAGAGCTGCGGCGTCAGGTTGCTGATGTGCAGCAGGCTTTTTCCAGTGAAAAAGGCAAGCGGGCCCGGCTGGCTAAGAAGCATGAGACCCTGCTGGAAGGTGCCAAAAACGTTGCCGATCTGCTCAAGGAGCGGGATCAGCTGAAGGCCGAAAATGAAAAAAATGCCGCCGATCTGGCCAAGCTGCGGCAGGAAAACGACGATATTCTGCGCAAGGCCATCGTTAAATGGTTTCTGGCCGGGGCCGGGGTGCTGTTTGTCGGCTGGTTGATGGGCAAACGGTCCCGTCCCAGAAAGCGTGCTTTTTAGTACTGTTGCTGTCTATTGCCTGAATCAATGAGACTTAGACAGGCCAAGCGCTTACACTCTTTGTTCGCCCCGTCTCACGTATTCAGATATCGGTTTTTAAAACCCCGCCATTCCGGCGGGGTTTTTTTGTGTACATGTGCCAATAACAGCTTCTCTATGCAGGTGGGGTTGTCGCATGCTGCCCTCTAATGTTATCCTACCGCCTTATTTACAGTCTCCTGTTCCTGTGTCGATTCCCGTCTGGGAGCAGGGGGCGCTGAGTACCCGTTTGGAAAAGAGCTGACAGATCATGACGCCTTGGCTATCTCGATATTTTTCCCGTTTGCCGATACGCTGGAAACTGCAACTGGTGGTGCTGCCGCTGGTCCTGGTGCCGTTTATTGTGGTCGGTGCCGTAACTGGCTACATTGCCTATCAGCAGGCTTATCGTGGGATCACCCAGGCCAGCAAGGACGACCTCGACCATCTGTGTCGTTTCGCCATCGATCTTCTCGATTCCCATTACAAGCAGTTTCAGGTCTATAAGGAAGATAAGAAAAAGACCGTTCAGGAGGAGATGAAGACCCTTACCAACCTGGCTTACAGTCTGGTCGAAACCGAGCACCGGCTTTATCAAAGCAGTCAGCTTAGTTTGCAGGCGGCCAAGCGCGCTGCGACCAAGGCTCTTAAAGAGGTCAATGTTGGCGAGTCGGGGTATATTTACGCCATGAGCAGCAAGGGACGGCTGCTGGCTCATATCGCCCGCGAGGGGGAAAATATCTATGATGAGCAGGACGAAGATGGCCGCTACTTTATTCGCGATATGTGCGAAGCGGCAGTCGCGTCCGCTCCCGGTGAAGTTCTCTATGCCGTCTATCCCTGGCGCAATGCCATGCTTGGCGATACCAAGCCTCGGCGCAAGCTGGTTGCCTACCGCTATTTTCCTGAGTGGGACTGGATTATCGCTACCGGCGGCTATCTGGAGGAAACCTACGAAGATATCGAGTTCGAAAAACGTTCCTTTACCGAGCTGAAAAACAGGTTAACCTCCAAGCGGGTCGGCAAAACAGGTTATATCTACTGTCTCGACCGGCAGGGCACTTTGACCATTCATCCAGAAAGCGCCGGACAGAACATTCTGGAGATGAAGGATGCCGAAGGGCAGTTTTTTGTAAAACGGATGCTGGCTAGCAAAAACGGTTGGGCCCGTTATGCCTGGCAGAATATCGGCGACCTGGAACCGCGGATGAAGATCGTGCGCTATCTTTATTTCAAGCCGTGGGACTGGATCGTGGCGGTCGGTTCTTATGAAGACGAGTTTTACCAGGAGGCCCATCAGATCGAACGCCACCTTTGGGCTTCATTGCTGGTTCTGGGCCTGGTCGTTGGCCTGATTTCAATTGTTATGGTTTTTACCGCCGCTGCGGCGTTGACCGATCCGATTCACTCCATGATCGCCTCGATACGGAGGGTCAAAGCCGGGCGCTTGAAAGAGCGGATGCAGGTCGAAACCAACGATGAACTGGGCGAGCTGGCGGCTCATTTCAATCGCATGACCGAGATGATCAGGCAGCACCGGGAGATGGAAAGTAATCTTGCCCAGCAGGGCAAGATGGCCTCGCTCGGGGTGTTGGCTTCCGGTGTTGCCCACGAGATCAATAACCCCCTCGGGGTAATTCTCGGTTATGCCGGATACCTGGAAGGCAAGCTTGATGAAGACGATCCCATGTATCGAATGGTCCACGATATAAAGCAGGAGAGCAAACGCTGCAAAAAGATTGTTCAGGACCTGCTCAACTATGCGCGGACTCCCAAGCCGGCCTTGGTGGAAACCGATATCAACGCCCTCTTGGAACAGATCGTCGATTTTGCCGCTAATCACACCGCCATGCACAATGTGGCCATCAAGAAGGATTTCGCCGATGGCTTGCCGCCGCTGATGCTGGATGGCGACCAGATGCGCCAGGTGGCCATCAACCTGATCCTAAATGCCGGGGCCGCCATGGCCGATGGGGGTACGCTGACGGTTCGTTCGGAGCGGGTCGGCGACATGGTGGTGCTGAGCTTTGCCGATACCGGCACCGGGATCGACAGTGAAAATCTCGATAAAATATTCGAGCCGTTTTTCACCACCAAGAAAAAAGGCACCGGCCTGGGGCTGGCCATCACGCGTCAGATCGTGCGCCAGCATCACGGCAATATTGAGGTCGACAGTCAGCCGGGGCAGGGCACGACCATGCGTGTCTGGCTGCCGGTTCACCAGGGTTTAGAGGGGCGCGATGGATAAAAAACGGATATTGCTTGTCGATGATGAAGAGGGGATGTGCCGGATGATGGAGGCCATTCTGCTCGACAGCGGCTATGATGTGGCTTCGTATACTCGCTCCCGAGAGGCGGTCGAGGCTTTTCAGGCCGGTCTTTTCGATCTGGCCGTGACCGACATCAAGATGCCCGAGATGGACGGTTTGGAGGTGCTGCGACGGCTCAAGGAAAAGGATCCCGGCCTGCCCGTTATCGTCATTTCCGCTTTTGCCACCCTTGAAACCTCTATTCAGGCCCTGCGTCGCGGCGCCCACGATATGGTGACCAAGCCTTTTGAGCCCGATGAGTTGCTCTACCGGGTCAAAAACGCCCTGCACCATAACCAGTTGCTGACCGAAAATCTCCAGCTGCGGGAAGAGTTGGCCGGTCGTTTCGATTTCAAAAAGATCATCGGCAATTCCGATGCTCTCATGAAGGTGCTTGAGACGGTCAAAAAGATTGCCATTCGCGACACCTCGGTGCTGATCACTGGCGAGTCGGGGACGGGCAAGGAGCTCATTGCCCAGGCCATTCACTACAATTCACCGCGCAAAAAAGAAAAATACCTCGCCATCAACTGTGGCGCCTTGCCGGAATCGGTGTTGGAGGGGGAGTTGTTCGGTTATAAAAAAGGGGCTTTCACCGGGGCTAACGAGAGTCGCAAAGGATTGCTCGAAGAGGCGGACGGCGGCACGCTATTTCTCGATGAGGTTGGTAACCTGCCTCTAAATGTGCAGAAACTGCTGTTACGTTTTCTGCAGGAGCAGGAGTTCCGGCGCATCGGCGACAATACCTCGATCAAGGTCAATGTCCGGATCGTTTCCGCGACCAACGCCGACCTGCAGGAGGGCTGCCGAACCGGCGAATTCCGTGAGGACCTCTACTATCGCCTGAATGTGTTGAATATTCATCTGCCGCCCTTGCGCGAACGACGACAGGACATCGCCCTGCTGGCGGCTCATTTCATCAAGCAGCAAAACGAAAAATTCGACACCCGGATCAAGGGACTGACCCCAGAAGCGACTCGGGCCCTGATGAGTTGCGATTGGCCCGGCAATGTCCGGCAGCTGCGTAATGTCATCGAAGCCAGTATGGCCATGGAAGAGAGTGATCACCTCACTCTGCCGGTGCTCGGCCAGTTCATCGATGCCGAAACGGGTGCTGAAACGCAAACCTCGGCCCCTGTTTCTGCCAATCCCTGGGACGACGATTACGCTACCTCGCTGGCGCGGTTTGAAACCGAATACCTCAAGCAGCTATTGCAGAACGCCAAAGGCAACATTGAGGCTGCGGCCAAGGCTGCCGGTATGAACATGGCGACCATTTACCGAAAGATAAAAAAATACGATCTCAGTAAGGAAGATTACTAATCTGCTTCGATTATTTGCAATTCTGCAAAAAAAAGTTGAGTCTTTGCATCCGTGCAAAATGCTTTTAAGGCGGTTGCGAGTGAGCGGCTGCTAGCCGACAGATGCGAATAAGAGCCCAGTTTCAGGGCTTTGAACGGGTTTCCAGACAATGGAGGCCCGTTTTTTTATTGCCTCCAGAGCTTTTGCAACGCTGCGAAAGATTCGATGTGGATTTCTGGAGGTAAGGTCTTTTGCTTGGTGTAACTATATGGAATACCAGCATTTTATTGGATTTGTTAGGGCTTCGTGTATCTTGGTATACGCCTTGCTCAATCCCTGGTTTGAAAGCTACCCCTTTCAGGCATAGGGCCGCGGAGAGGGGTTTGTTGATGGGCAGGATGAATCTTGTCCGTTTTGGCGAACTGCCTGACCTGATGAATCTGGCTGCGGATTGCCCAGTTATACAAAACTTTGCGGGAAGAGGAGGATGCTGTTATGCAGCTCGAAGGGAAAACAATTAAAAATCGTGGAATGCAGGTTGTCGTTGCCGGCCTGGGGATCAACCTGGCGCTGGGAATAATTTACGCTTACAGTATGCTCAAAGGTGAAATCGGCCAACTGTTTGAAGGCGCCGGCGACCCCTATGCAACGGCTTGTCTTGTCTTTGCGTTGTCGATGACCCTCGGCGGCAAAATGCAGGATAAGGTCGGCCCGCGCATGACCGCTCTTATGGGTGGCCTGTTGGTGGGCGCCGGCTTCCTGGTCTGCTCCCAGACTTCCGACTACTGGGGATGGATTCTGGGCTTCGGCGTTCTGGCCGGTTGCGGTATCGGCTTCGCCTATGCCTCTGCCACGCCTCCGGCTCTGAAGTGGTTCTCGCCGGCGAAGACCGGTTTGATCGTCGGCATCGTTGTTTCCGGTTTCGGTATCGCTCCCGTTTACCTGGCTCCGGTTGCCAAGCATCTCCTGGCTCAGTACGGTCTGCACACCACCATGATGATCCTGGGCATCGCTTTTATCGCCATTGTCTGCGGTATGGCCATGCTGCTGACCAATCCGCCCGCTGATTTTTCTCCGGCGGACAAAGCTTCTGCCGGCCCCGCCAAGGCGGCGAAGTCCAAAGATGTCGGCCCCCTGCAGATGCTCAAGGACGGCCGCTTCTACACCCTGTGGTTGAGCTTTTTTATCGGTGCCGGTGCCGGCCTGATGGTAATTGGCAGTATTAAAGGGATCGCCAAGCAGAGCTTGGGTGAAATGGCCTTTGTAGCCGTTGCGGCAATGGCCGTGGGTAATGCCTCGGGACGGATTGTCGCCGGTATCTTGTCCGATAAGATCGGCCGTGTTGCTACCCTGACCACTATGTTGCTCTTCCAGGCGGGCCTGATGTTTACCGCCATGAAGGTTGTGTCCAATCCGGGTTCCGGGCCTCTTCTGATCACCCTGCTGGCCACCTTCATGGGCTTCAACTACGGTTCCAACCTGTCCCTTTTTCCCGCCTTCTCCAAGGATTTCTGGGGTGCGAAAAACTACGGCACCAACTTCGGTCTGCTGTTCTCGGCCTGGGGGGTTGGCTGTTTCGTTCTGGTGAAGGTTTCCGCTTTCCTTAGCGCCAAGTACGGAAGCATGGAAACCTCTTTTATGGTGGCCGGTGTCATGCTGCTGGTCGGTGCCATGATGGCCCTGTCCCTGCGGTCGAAAAAAGCCGCCGTGCCGGTTTCCGAACCGATCCTTGCCGAGGAAGAGGATCTGGTGCTGCAGGAAGTCAGCGAATAATCCCCACCTATTCTGTTGTCCCTTCAACCGCTGCCAGCCTGCTTTAAGTGGGCTGGCAGCGGTGCTGCGGGAGGTCTCATGTCTGGTTCGCCATCTTCCGTTTTCCCCTTGGAATTGCCCAGTCCGGCACTTGTGGCTCTCGCACTATCCCTGACTATTTACCTGCTCAGTCAGCTTGGTTCCTATCAACCGCCGGCACTTGTAACCGGCATCGTCCTCGTGTGTGGCGCGGTGGTGCAATTGATGTATGCCCTCTACGGCCACCAGCGAGGAGATTCGCGGACGGCGGCGATCTTGCTTCCCTTCGGGATTTTCTGGTTGTCCCTGGTCAGCTACAATGTCTTTCCCGAGCTTGGTCTCGGGCGCCATCCCAACGCCATCACAATGTTTTCCTACCTGAGTCTCTGGGGGTTTTTTGTCGCCATTTTATTCCTCGGAAGTTTCCGCAGAAGCCTTGCGGCGCAAATTTTCTTCGGATCTCTGGTATTCACTCTTCTCTCGTTGTCGATGAATCACCTTCGTGATGATCAGGTTTTCCTGGTCATCGGTTGTCTCTGCGGTTTATTCTCCGCTTTGACTGCGGGATATATTGCTGTTGCCCAAATGGTCAACCAGCGCCTGCAGCGTGAATTAATACCTCTTGGGCACCGGGATGGTATGGTCGAAGAGGGTCGTGATTGACGGGCTTGTCAAGAGTGGCTCTTTTCAGCTACCTTGCAAAGTGTGTCAGGCAGTCGCTAATCTTCCTGCTGACAGAGGTGTCGGTCTTTTAGGGAACGGGGAAGGATGAGTCCTGGTCAACAGATGACAATCTTAGGGCTGGTCGCTCTTTGTTATTATGGCGTTTTGTTGGCAGCAGGCGTTGTCGACACAGATGTCATGCCCCAGTTTGTGGTTTCGGCGTTGATCTTTCTCTCTTCCGGGCGACTGCTGCGCGGTGTGGCCCGCAACCGGTCCCCAAAAAAACGTGATGATGAAAAGTCGCGTAAGGAGCCAGACTGGGAGCTGCGTACTCAAGTTTTAAACTGGGTGATGGCTTTACTGATTATGTCTGCACTCGGCTTGTGGGTCATGAAACCTGTCGGTGTCTCTTTCTTGGAGATGTTTGGTTTCAAGTAGGCCTATTTGTCGCACCACTTCAGTTCAACATGCCCTCTTCGCACAGGCCTTTTTTACTGTCCGATAGATTGTCGCAATTTCAATCCCGTATGAGCGGCAGTTTCCCCATCTTCCTTCCCGCCAGAGAATTTGATCCCGCCCTTAACCTCTTTGTGCAACTTCTAAGTTTCCCTCCATAAATATCAAAGGGCTGCCTTGGGCCATTTTCATAACGAGTTTTTGCAAATTTGCAAAAACAGCCCCAGGGTTTGCATAATTGCAAATGGCATATGCTAGAGCTGCGAAACTTGTCAGTTGATCCTTTGGGGTAAACAAACGCTGTGCTTCAGGGCGTTGAGCAGGCTTCAGCCAACAGGCAAACCTCTTTATGCGAGCCCTGAATTATTTGCAGCGCTGCGAAAAAATAATTTTGACAATTTGGGGTCGAGACCTGCGGTGTGACGTAACTGACCGAAAAGACGTGTCATTTCAGTATGTGTCGGGCCTTGGTATGGGCCTTGCTTAAACCCATGGCCGAAAGTTACTCCTTTCAGGCATGGAGTGGCGGTGGTTCTTGTTGAGGGACAAGGTTTACTTCGCTCCATGCCACTTCTAAAACACAGTCCTGCGCTGCGGTGAATGCAGGGCTTTTGAGATCGACATTACACATGGGCAGCAGGAAGGTGAGGTGGCTTACCCCCGTGCCAGCGAACCGGCTGCTTGTCCTAATCGCCATTAAACCCGGATCAAAAGGAGACACAACGTTATGGCTGATCAACGCTCCCTGGTAGACACTACTGCGAATCCCGCTCCCCTGGGCCTGCTCGGTTTCGGTATGACCACCGTGCTGCTTAACCTGCACAACGCAGGCTTCTTCCCCCTCGACACCATGATTCTGGCCATGGGTATCTTCTATGGCGGCGCTGCCCAGATCTTCGCCGGCTGGATGGAATGGCGCAAGGGCAACACCTTTGCAACCACCGCTTTCCTCAGCTACGGCCTGTTCTGGCTGACCCTGGTCGCGCTGGTCCTCATGCCCAAAGCCAACATCGGTGTTGCCGGTCCTGACAAAGCCACTGCCATGGCCGCTTACTTGACCATGTGGGGCCTGTTCACCGCCGTAATGTTCCTTGGCACCTTCCGCCTCAGCCGTGCTCTGCAGGTTGTTTTCGGTTCTTTGACCCTGCTCTTCTTCCTGCTGGCCGCTGGTGACTTTACCGGCAACCACGCCATCACCGTCATTGCTGGTTACGAAGGCATCTTCTGCGGTTTCACCGCTATCTACACCGGCCTTGCTCAGGTTCTGAACGAAGTTAACGGCCGTCAGGTGCTGCCGCTGGGCGTTATTGCCTGATTGGCGTCAACCTGAAATTCGAAACGCCAATGGCGGGACCACACGGTCCCGCCATTTTTTTTCTCGTTGAGAATGCGAAGCGCATGGCATGAGTGTTTTTGCATAAATGCAAAAAGCGCCAGCCTTCTTTGCAGGGATGCAAATGGCTGTGTTGAGTATGGGAATTCAGTGCAACTTATTGAAAAACATATAGAAATCAGTCGGAGGGGGAGGGACGCGTTCTCTGCTGCCGATGGTTTGCCGAAAACTTGCTTGATTAATTCCTTGCACGGTTGCAAACAGCAGCCTTTCTCAAACAGTTTTCCTTTCAATTGCTTGCTATCCAAGTGCCTGAAAATACATGGTAAAAAATGGAATTATCAGTTTTGCAGGGTATTGGTATGCAGTTTGCTAAATTTAAAGAAAACTTGGAAAATCCAAGTGTTATGTCTCTTTAAAGGTCCTGCTGTCCGATTCGGGCTACAGTTGCCCGAATTTGTAAACCGTGCTCCAACTTGCGAAGAAAGGAACGACCATGAAAAACGGAATACTCTGTTCCTTTTACGGCAAAGACGTCGATTGTTGTGATGTAGGTTGCGATTACATCACATCGTCTGACGTGACGACGATTATCCGCTACTGTAGCGCAGATTATCGCTCCTGCAGTCGCTATCAGGAGCTGGCCCATCCTTTTCCCTGCCAGTCTCAGGCCCAGGCTGAAGATCAGCCGGTCGCCGAGGTCCCCCCTGTGTCGCAGTCCAGGCCTGTGCTCCAACCCAAAGAGCCCCTGATCAAGCCTTTCCAGGTCAAATGGTCGCTGCCGTCCTTGTGGCATCAGGTATCCATGCGCTCTGTGCAGGAATCGCCCTCGCTGGCCGGGCCAACGTGTGTGGTTTCCGAGGCTGGGGCGCAAGTGGCTGCCCAGGCGCCTGTCATGACTGCTCCGGCGCCGATTCCTATCGGCTTGCTGGGGTTCGGTGCTGCGACCGTGCTTCTTAATCTCCATCTGTCCGGGGCCTTCCCCCTTGGCGCGGTATTGATCACCATGGGTATTTTCTACGCCGGATTCGCCCAGGTCGTGAGCGGTTTCATGGAGTGGCGCAGGAACAACACCTTTGGCGCTACCGCTTTTACCGCCTACGGGCTCTTTTGCATGGCATTGGTGGCTGTTGCGGTAATGACCCGCATTGGTCTTGCGCCCCCACCGTCCTCCTCGGCGACAGCTGCCTGTCTCGGTTTGTGGAGCCTGATCTCGGCGGCTCTTTTTCTTGGTGCCTTGCGCCTGAGCAAGATGCTGCGTGTGTTGTTTGCCCTGCTGACTCTCTCTTTCGTTCTTCTGGCTCTCGGCCATGCGGTGGAACTGGCTTCGCTCAAGCTGATAGCCGGTTATGGCGGCATGGTCACCGGAGCCCTGGCCTCCGGCGCCGGGTTGGTGCGGGTTTTCAAAGATGTTTATGGGCGTCGTGGTTTTGTGCCGGTCCCGGCCTGAACGGCCGCCGGCTTGTCGACGACGGTGTTGGTTCTAACCTTTTAGCTTTGAATGTCGTGAAATTATGAAACTATCAGAACGGATTCGTCTTACCTCCGAAGATCGCCATAAAATCTGGCAACTCTATCAGTCGGGCGACACGAATATTACTCATCTGGCCGAACGTTTCCGCGTTTCGCGGCCGACCATCTACAAGGTGATTGCGCGGGCCAGGAAAAACGAGTTCGAGCCACGCAAAAGCACCAACCTTCGCTATCGCAACCTGAAATACGGTCTCAAGCGCCTGTCCAAGGTCGAACGCAGCCTGGGCAGCAGCTGTTGATTTCCCGGTAAATTCCCGGAAAGCGTATATTTCTGAGGATCCACCCGGCCGGGTTTTAAGTGGGTCGGTGGGCGATGGATCTATGCTCGGCTGCTTTTTCAGGCAAGGAGGTGTTTTGCCCCTGGCTCCTGGCGAGCAGTTGTCAAGCGCCTTGTTATCCCTTACTATTAGAGCGTATAGGCCTCAGAAAGCTGTTGAAAATGTCCGCCCTTGATTTTGGGAGGATATTCTGAGCTTCAATCCTGTTTTTCAACAATGGTCGGGTGCGCCGGAATTCCGTTGTGCTGTGGCTGCCAAAGGAGGCGGCAATGAAGGATCTGAAGATCTCCCATAAGATCTTCCTGTTAAGCGGGGCCATGCTGCTGGTTTTCTTCCTGGTGGTCTCTTGGATGTATCTGGATGCCAAGCGCAATTATGTGCAGGCCCGGCGCGACGAGATCCGCCACGTTGTTGAAGCGGCCTGGGGAGTGCTCGATTACTATGCCAGCCTTGCTGATAGCGGCCAGCTTGACCAGGGTGAGGCGCAGCGGAAGGCCATTGCGGCCGTCGGTTCGTTGCGCTTCGATGATGACAACTACTACTGGATCAACGATTTTGGGCCGCGCATGGTCATGCATCCCTTCAATCGGGAGTTGATCGGCGAGGATTTGAGCGACTATCGGGATCCGCAGGGCAAGGCCTTGTTTGTTGAAATGGCCGAACTCTGCCGCCGTGATGGGCAGGGATTCATTCAGTATGTCTGGCACAAGCCAGGAAGCACGCTGCCGGCCGGCAAGGTTTCTTTCGTCAAGCAATTGCCGCAGTGGGATTGGATTGTCGGCGCCGGTGTCTACACTGATGATATCGACCGTCATCTGGCTAAGGTTTTCTATACCACCTTCGGGGTTTTTCTGGCCCTGCTGATCGGGGCGGTAAGCTTCACCCTCATCGTTTCGCGCCAGATCTCCCTGCCTTTGGGGCAGGCGGTTGACGCTATGGAAAAACTCGGCAGCGGCAATTTCGACGTGCATCTCGGCATGGCCCGAAAGGACGAAATCGGTCGTATGGCCAATGCCATCGATGCCTGTGTCGGAAACTTACGCAAATTGTTTGAGGCAATTCGTTCTATGTAGTTCGAAGTTGCTCTGATGTCACGTGAATAAAAAATCCCGCCATATTGGCGGGATTTTTTGTTT